>Ga0209194_1001718_pt1 | contig 12876 bp, 7 predicted proteins | sample COGITO_mtgs_1004_FD_184787 | JGI IMG/M metagenome (GOLD analysis project Ga0209194, IMG submission 184787) | Pelagic marine microbial communities from North Sea - COGITO_mtgs_100413 (SPAdes) (version 2) | ecosystem: Environmental > Aquatic > Marine > Epipelagic ...
AATTTAACTATACACTAAATCCCTCCACTATATCAGGTTCTAGTAATGACGGTACTATTTATTCATATACCACGGGATCATATTTTTCCCCATATGTTACAACAGTAGGCTTATACAATAATAGCAACGAATTAGTAGCAATTGGGAAAATGGCACAGCCACTTCCTACATCAAGAACTACTGATACAACAATTTTAGTAAACATTGACAGACAATAACCTTTTATATATTTATAATAAAATAAATACCAATACATCATGGCAGACCAAGAATCTACATTATCCGGAGCAGGGATACAAACAGGAGAAACAGTAGAAGCAATACAAGTAAAACAAATAGTAGATGCTTTTACTAATAATAGAAATACATCATATAACCTTTCAGGGTCATTTAAAATGACCGGGTCTTTTTCAACCACAGGCTCTGTAACTTTAAAAGGAGCATACGAAAACGAAGCAACAACTCCAGGAGAACAAGCTTATCCAATGTTATTAATAAAGGATGATGGAGAACTTTTTAGAGGAGCATCCGCATCAGGAGCAACAGGACCTCAAGGAGCTCAAGGTATAATAGGTGCAACAGGTCCACAAGGTGCAAATGGTGCTCAAGGTGCACAAGGTGCACAAGGTACTCAAGGTATAACAGGTGGTGTAGGTACAAAGGGTGCTCAAGGTGCAAATGGTGCTCAAGGTGCACAAGGTATAATAGGTACTCAAGGTATAACAGGTGCAGATGGTACAGGTGCACAAGGTGCACAAGGTATAATTGGTATTCAAGGTATAACAGGTGCAGATGGTACAGGTGCACAAGGTGCACAAGGTATAATAGGTAACCCTGGTTCACAAGGTGCTCAAGGTATAATAGGTGGAGATGGTAGCGAAGGTACTCAAGGTGCTCAAGGTATAATAGGTAACCCGGGTTCACAGGGTATTCAAGGTTTACAAGGTATAACAGGTGATACTGGTTTACAAGGTCTACAAGGTATAACAGGAGCAGGAACACAAGGTACTCAAGGTATTCAAGGTATTACTGGTGCAGATGGCGCTCAAGGTATACAAGGTATAACAGGTGCAGGCACACAAGGTGCTCAAGGTATTACTGGTTTACAAGGTCTACAAGGTATAACAGGTGCAGGCACACAAGGTGCTCAAGGTATTACTGGTCTACAAGGTTTACAAGGTATAACAGGTGATACTGGTTTACAAGGTCTACAAGGTATAACAGGTGCGGGAGCACAAGGTTTACAAGGTATAACAGGTGATACTGGTTTACAAGGTCTACAAGGTATAACAGGTGCAGGCTCACAAGGTTTGCAAGGTATAACAGGTGTAGGAGCACAAGGTTTACAAGGTATAACAGGTAATACTGGTTTACAAGGTTTACAAGGTATAACGGGTAATGAAGGTGTAGGTGCTCAAGGTGCTCAAGGTATAATAGGTACTCAAGGTATAACAGGTGCAAGTGGTGGAGGAGTAAATCCTGAAATAAGCAATACGATTAGATATATAGCTTCTCCTGTAGCTTCTACAAGAGAATTTCAAATAATGTCTACTGGAGATGTATTTAAAGGTTTAGACTATACAAGGGTAGGATCTACTGTAACTATTACATCAAGTGCACACGGTTTAACAAATGGTGATTTTATAGTAGTAAGAGGAGGAGTAGATAGTTATTTATATGTTACAGTTTCAAATGTTTCAACAAATGAATTTGATTATACTTCATCTACATCTGGAGCAGCAACTGGAGCAGATGCAGCATACATACCTGCTGCTAAAGTTACTTCATTTACAGGTACAACAGCAACAGTATCATCCCCTTCAGCAGGAAATATACAAATATTATCAATGACAGTAACAAGAGGAACAGAGTTTACTGCAGATTTCACTTTAACTATGCCTTCTAGCATAGGAAATGGAGCAGGTGCAAATACGTCAATAACTAATCAAAACCCACCAATAATTTCATGTTGGAATATATCAAATGGTTCACCTTTAACATCCCCATCCGTTACTTGTAATACATCTTCTAATTTTAATGTGTTTACGTTAGGAGGATTAGCAACGGCAGTAAACAACTTAATAAGATTTCAATTTTAATTAAAAAACCAATAAAAAAATATAAAAAATAATGGCCGGATACGAAAAACAACTTTTTATTGGTAGGGTATCAAATGTAACCCCACAGTACAATAATATAGTATTTATAAATGGTACTATTTCATCAGGAGATGATAGAATTACAGGGATTACGGGACAAAGTGGGGTTCAAGATCCAAGTCTATTAAGAGTAGGTATGACCATACAATCTTTTGGTGGAGGGTATGCTTCAAATCCTACAATCCTTAGTATAGATAGTGCGACACAAATAACAGTAGATCAAAACGCAACAAGTAATGTAACGAATGTATTTGGAGCTTCTTTACCAGCAGGTAAATACTACTTTTCATCAGCATCATTTTTAGACCCACAGAATCTAATTAATGTAAATGATATCACAGGTAGTTTAGAATCAGATTATGATGAAGCATTAAGCCCATTATATGCTATTATAGGACAAGCATCAACTACACTTGGTGGTACACAAATTAACGGTAGATTTTTTAACTATAAAATAACAGATGTACCTTATAGAAGTATAGGTAGTGCTGAAATATCAGCATTTGTAGAATGGGCAGGAGAAGATACAGAAGCGGATAGTGGAAATGCCTTATTTACCTCTGCAAATCAAACATTAGCTATTGGAGCTTTATCAGAAACAGCCTCAGCAGTAACAATATTTGATCCAAGTTATATTACAGGAACCGCAGTAGGTTCAACTGTAGCAGGTTATCAACAAACCGTAGTAGGAGTAATAGATCAAGCACTTACAGAATCAGATGGTTTTCCTTATACAGGATCAGCTCAAATAACAGGAAGTTTAAGTGTAACAGGTAGTAGTATTATATCATTAGATACTGAAGAACATTTCTTAATAAATAATACAACTGCGGTAACACAAAGTCTATTTAAAATAGATAGTGAAGGTATAGCTATATTTAGAGTTCAACCTGATGGTTTTGAACCAACCCCTGAACCAGGGCATATGTATTTTACAACTGAATCTGTGTTTTTTGGGTTTGAAGGTACTTAAAAAAAATTAGAAAAATATTAATAAATAAAACAGGTTGCATATTTATAAACGAGAAAATTCTCAAAACTTAATAATAATCAAAAAAAACAATTAGTCAATGGCAACATGGAAAAAAGTAATTGTATCCGGATCATCAGCAGCGTTAGCTAGCTTAACCCTAGATACAGCATTACCCGTAGCATCGGGTGGTACAGGTGGGGCAACCTTTACAGACGGCGCCCTAGTCGTAGGTAGTGGAACAGGAGCACTTACGTCTCTTGCTCAAGCTACGAATGGTCAATTAGTAATCGGTTCTACAGGAGCAGATCCTGTATTAGGAACTATTACTGGTGGATCAAATATTACAGTAACAAATTCAGCAGGTGGTATTAGTATTGCTGCAACAGGTTTAGGTTCAGGTACAGTACAAACTGTATCAGCAACTGGAACTGAAAATGGTTTAACATTAACTTCAGATGGAGATACTGTTGATCCAGTAATCACATTAGGTGGTACTTTAGGAAATATTGCAAATTCTCAGTTAGTAAATGATAGTGTAACACTTGGTTCTACAGAAGTAGATTTAGGTACAACTGCAACTACATTAGCAGGTTTAACACTTACCGGTGTTACAGCAACTGGTTCATTCAGCGGTTCATTTATTGGAACAACAAACCTTCCAGATTTAACATCAGGTAATGGTTTAACAGGTGGTCCTTACGATGGAGCAGCAGCAGCAACATTTGCAGTACAAGCAAATGGTTCAACATTAGATGTTGGAGCAAGTGGTGTAAAAGTAGCAGATGCTGGAATTACAGCAACTCAAATTGCATCTTCAGTAGCAGGAGCAGGTTTATCAGGTGGTGCTGGATCAGCATTAGCAGTAAATGTAGATGGTACTTCACTTGAAATTACTACAGATACCATAAATATAAAAGCAGGTGGTGTTAGTAATGCAATGTTAGCAAATGATGGTATTACAATTGCAGGTACTGATGTTTCATTAGGAGGGTCAATAACAGCAGCTACAATATTATCTGGTTCAGGAGTAGTATCAGGATCTGACGCCGTTCCAAACCCATTAGCGGATGGAAATGGTATTGCAGATTTCTCTTATGATGGAGGAACAGCAGGTATCCTAGTTGCAGTAGAAGCAGATGGTTCTACCTTAACAGTAGGAGCAGGTGGTGTAAAAGTATCAGATGATGGAATTACAGCAACACAAATTGCAGATGACGCAGTTGGAACAGCAGCTATAGCAGATGGTGAAGTAACAAATGCTAAATTAGCAAATGATGGCATTACTTTAGGTACAACAGATGTTACATTAGGTGCGGCAGCAACAACTACAATTGCAGGATTAACAAGTGTAACTTCTACAGCATTTGTAGGTGCTTTAACTGGTAATGCTGATACAGCTACTAAAATAGCAAGTATTACAAATAGTAATATTGTTCAATTAGCTGCTACACAAGCATTAACAAACAAAGATTTAACAGGTGCAGGAAATACTTTCCCAACCTTTAATCAAGATACAACAGGTAACGCTGCCACTGCAACAGAAGCAGCAAGTGTTGCCGCAAATTCAGTTGCTTTAGGAACTGATACAACAGGTAACTATGTTGCTACACTTGGATCTGGAACTGGTGTAACAATTGGATCCAATACGGGTGAAGGTTCAACTCCAACAATAGCTGTAGATTATGGCTCAACTGCTAACACGGCAGTAGAAGGAGATACAACTGCAACATTCGCAGGTACAACAAATGAAATTACAGTATCAGATACTTCCGCTCAAGCAATTGGTGGAAATATTGCTTTAACAATTGGTTTACCAGATGATGTAACAATCGGACAAGATTTAACTGTAACAAGAGATGTTCAAATTGGAAGAAACGCAGTAGTATCAGGTAACTTAACAGTTGCAGGTACAGCAAGTTTCCAAAACACTCAGAATTTAGATGTAGCTGATAGATTTATTAGAATGGCATCAGGTTCAACCGCAGTTGGAGATGGTGGTATTGTAGTACAACAAGATGGTCCTGCAAATGGTGAAGCGTTTGCTTACGATGCAGCAACAACAAGATGGAGTACAACAGGTTCATTTGATCCAAGTACAGAAGCTTATACACCAGACTCATTTATGTCATTGGTAGTAGAAGGTGCAACAGGAATAGATGTTCCAACAGCAGTAGTTGCTAAATTCCAGAAGAAAGGTAACATATTTGTAGCAGATAACGAAGACATTTACATTTATTCATAAGAATAAGTAAATGGGTTTTAAAGCAGGTAATACAAGAATAGGAGAGGCAGACCCATTAGCGGGTCTGCCAATTCTTACTAGAGAAGAGATATTATTTATGTTAAATATAATCCGGAAATCAACCTTTACAGGAGGAGAAATGGAAGAAATTTATAATTTAACTTTAAAATTACAAAAAATGTATCTTGATTTAGAAAAATTTAAAAATAAATAGTTATGGATATATACACATTAGAAGACTTATCATTAAGAGAAATAAAAGCTTTATTAGTAGGAATTAAAGAAATTAGTATTAAGGGAGTAGACGCTATGTTTATTGGAACTTTACAATTAAAACTTCAGGAACAAATAGCTCAAATTGAAGAACATTTAAATTCTCAGCCCACTCCTCCTCCTATAGAAGGTTAATTAACCATATTCTTTTAATATTTATCATTATATATAATAAAATATGGCAAATTGGAGAGAAGTAATAGTAAGTGGATCAAACGCTTTACTTGAAACCCTAGGGGTAGATAACGATACAAATATTAGTGGGTCTCTTTTAGTCTCAAAATCAATATACGATACAGACGAATCTCCTGGAATATTAGGTCAAGTTTTATCTTCTACAGTATCAGGTTCACAATGGATAGATATATCTGGAGCAGGTGCTCAAGGTACTCAAGGTATAACGGGTAATACTGGTTTACAAGGTTTACAAGGTTTACAAGGTATTACTGGTACTCAAGGTCTACAAGGTATAACTGGTAATACTGGTTTACAAGGTCTACAAGGTATTACTGGTACTCAAGGTATACAAGGTACAACAGGTGTAGGAGAAGTAGGATCGCAAGGTTTACAAGGTATACAAGGTAATACTGGTACTCAAGGTTTACAAGGTATAACAGGAATACAAGGTACTGATGGTCAAAAGGGCTCACAAGGTACAGCAGGTAACTTTGGAGGTGCTTCTTTTGATTATACATTTAGTACAACAGTACCTTCTCCACCAACAGATCCAGGCACAGGGATTGTTCAATTAAATAATTCAACTCAAAATGCCGCAACAAGCTTATATTTAGATGCCACGGATGACAATGGAAACAGCATTGTTCAATTTATGACAACTATTGATAATGCTTCATCTACAATAAAAGGACACGTTAGAATATCAGAAAAAGGTAATACTGACGATTTTATATTATATCAAATTACTGCAGTAGCAGGACAAGATACAAATGCCTGGTATATTTTAACTATATCCTCAGAAGCATCTTCTACATCAAGTCCATTTGCTAATGGAGATGACATAATAGTTTCTTTTCAAGTAACGGGTGATGCAGGTGATAAAGGAGCTCAAGGTACCCAAGGTATTACTGGTACTCAAGGTTTGCAAGGTATAACAGGTGACATTGGTTTACAAGGTCTACAAGGTATTACTGGTACTCAAGGCTTACAAGGTTTACAAGGTATTACTGGTGAACAAGGTCTACAAGGTATTACGGGTAATACTGGTTTACAAGGTCTACAAGGTATAACAGGTGAGCAGGGCTTACAAGGTCTACAAGGTATAACAGGTGCCAAAGGTGCTCAAGGTACTCAAGGTATTACTGGTGAGCAAGGTTTGCAAGGTTTGCAAGGTATTAATGGTGAACAAGGTCTACAAGGTTTGCAAGGTATAACAGGTACCAAAGGTGCTCAAGGTACTCAAGGTATTACTGGTGAACAAGGTCTACAAGGTTTACAAGGTATTACTGGTGAACAAGGTCTACAAGGTTTACAAGGTATAACAGGCGAGCAAGGTTTACAAGGCTTACAAGGTCTACAAGGTTTACAAGGTAATATTGGTTTACAAGGTCTACAAGGTATAACTGGTAATACTGGTTTACAAGGTCTACAAGGTATAACAGGTGAGCAGGGCTTACAAGGTCTACAAGGTATTACGGGTAATACTGGTTTACAAGGTCTACAAGGTATAAAGGGTGAACAAGGTATACAAGGTTTACAAGGTATTACTGGTACTAAAGGAGCTCAAGGTACACAAGGTATAACAGGTGATACTGGTTTACAAGGTTTACAAGGTATAACTGGTGATATTGGTTTACAAGGTTTACAAGGTGTAAAAGGACAAAAAGGAGAAGTAGGTTTACAAGGTCTACAAGGTATAACTGGTAATACTGGTTTACAAGGTCTACAAGGTATAACAGGTGAGCAGGGCTTACAAGGTCTACAAGGTATTACTGGTGAACAAGGTCTACAAGGTTTACAAGGTATAAAGGGTGAACAAGGTATACAAGGTTTACAAGGTATTACTGGTGAACAAGGTTTACAAGGTTTACAAGGTATAACAGGTGATACTGGTTTACAAGGTTTACAAGGTATAACTGGTGATATTGGTTTACAAGGTTTACAAGGTGTAAAAGGACAAAAAGGAGAAGTAGGTTTACAAGGTTTACAAGGTATTACTGGTACTAAAGGAGCTCAAGGTACACAAGGTATAACAGGTGATACTGGTTTACAAGGTTTACAAGGTCTACAAGGTATAACTGGTGAGCAAGGTTTGCAAGGTTTGCAAGGTATTACTGGTGAGCAAGGTTTGCAAGGTTTGCAAGGTATTACTGGTGAGCAAGGTGCTCAAGGCCTACAAGGTATACAAGGTAATACAGGCTTACAAGGTCTACAAGGTATTACTGGTGAGCAAGGTTTACAAGGTTTACAAGGTTTACAAGGTAATACAGGCTTACAAGGTCTACAAGGTTTACAAGGTAATACAGGCTTACAAGGTCTACAAGGTCTACAAGGTATAACAGGTGAAAAAGGTACTCAAGGAACAGAAGGTTCATTTGGTGGTGCTTCATTTGATTATACATTTGACACTTCAACAGCAAACTCAGATCCAGGAACAGGTAAAATAAGATTAAGTAACTCAACTCAAACATCAGCAGCTGAAGCCTATATTGATATTACAGATGATAATAGTAATTCAATTCAATCATTTTTATTATCAATTAAAGCCGTAACTTCAGCTATTAAGGGGCATATGAGAATAGCAAGTAGAACAGATTCTACTCAATTCTTATTATATCCAATAGATGATTTAACTGACAATACAGGTTGGTGGACATTAGATTTAGATACAATATCATCATCAGGAGGAAGTGCATTTATAAACAATCAGGATATTTTAATATCATTTACAACTGTAGGTGATAGAGGAGATACAGGACAAAAAGGTGCTCAAGGTACTCAAGGTCCACAAGGCCTACAAGGTATACAAGGTAATACTGGTTTACAAGGTTTACAAGGCATAACAGGTGCTAAAGGTGCTCAAGGTACTCAAGGTATAACAGGTGATATTGGTTTACAAGGTTTACAAGGTATAACAGGTACTAAAGGTGCTCAAGGTACTCAAGGTATTACTGGTACTAAAGGAGCTCAAGGTACACAAGGTATAACGGGTACTACTGGTTTACAAGGTTTACAAGGTATAACAGGTGAACAAGGTTTGCAAGGTCTACAAGGTATAATAGGTACTAAAGGTGCACAAGGTGCTCAAGGCGTACAAGGTTCAACAGGACAAAAAGGTGCACAAGGCCTACAAGGTATAAAAGGAGAAAAAGGAGAAGTAGGCGCACAAGGTCTACAGGGTATAATAGGTGAACAAGGCTTACAAGGCTTACAGGGTATAACAGGTGATACTGGTTTACAAGGTTTACAAGGTATTACGGGTGAACAAGGCTTACAAGGTTTACAAGGTATAACAGGTAATACTGGTTTGCAAGGTTTACAAGGTATAACGGGTGATACTGGTTTGCAAGGTTTGCAAGGTATAACAGGTAATACTGGTTTGCAAGGTTTACAAGGTATTACCGGTGAACAAGGTCTACAAGGTTTACAAGGTATAAAAGGAGAAAAAGGAGAAGTAGGCGCACAAGGTCTACAGGGTATAACAGGTGAACAAGGCTTACAAGGTTTACAAGGTATAACAGGTGATACTGGTTTACAAGGTTTACAAGGTATAACGGGTGAACAAGGCCTACAAGGTCTACAAGGTATAACGGGTGAACAAGGCCTACAAGGTCTACAAGGTATTACTGGTACTAAAGGAGCTCAAGGTGCACAAGGTATAACAGGTAATACTGGTTTGCAAGGTTTGCAAGGTATTACTGGTGAGCAAGGTCTACAAGGTTTACAAGGTATAACAGGTGAACAAGGTTTACAAGGTTTACAAGGTATAACTGGTGAACAGGGCTTACAAGGTTTACAAGGTATTACTGGTACTAAAGGAGCTCAAGGTACACAAGGTATAACGGGTACTACTGGTTTACAAGGTTTACAAGGTATAACGGGTGAACAAGGCCTACAAGGTCTACAAGGTATTACTGGTACTAAAGGAGCACAAGGTGCACAAGGCGTACAAGGTTCAACAGGTACTAAAGGAGCACAAGGTATAACAGGTAATACTGGTTTACAAGGCTTACAAGGCATTCAGGGTACTCAAGGTATACAAGGTACAACAGGTGTAGGAGAAGTAGGATCACAAGGTTTACAAGGTATAACAGGATCACAAGGTTTACAAGGTTTACAAGGTATTACCGGTACTAAAGGTGCACAAGGAACTAATCCTACAGCACCTGGAAATAATAATGAAGTATTAACATCTGATGGGAATGGTGGAATCATTGCCGAAGGAAATTTAACATTTAGTACTAGTAATCTTAGTATAAAAGGTGCAAGTGGAACTGATGGTGAATTAAATATTTATAGAGATGGAGCTAATGGTGTTAAAATACAAGGTAATGGTGCTGATAATACAGATTTTACATTTCAAGGAGATACTGGAACAAATTTTGGTAAATTTAAATTTATATCCAAAACTCCAGGTGGTACAACAACAGAAGTAATAAAATACGATGCTACTGATGTTACTATTTCTAAAGATGTTGTAATGGATAATGATTTACAAATGTCTGATGGTAAAATAACTATTGACCAACAAACATTAAGTAATGCAACATCTACAATTACATTTAACCCATCATTAGGTTCAAATGCTAAAGTTACCTTAAATGGTGATAAAACATTAGCAATGTCAGGTTGGGTAACAGGTGATACAGGTGTACTATTAGTTGAACAAGGATCAGGTACAACATATACTGTAACACTACCTGGTGGATCTGTTATAATAGGTGGGGGTTCATATACTACAACAACAACAAGTGGTGGTACTGATGTATTAGGTGTTTATTATGACGGTACTAGTTATTACTGGTCAATCCCAGGAGGAGCATCAGGTGCTCAAGGTATAACAGGTGCAAAAGGTGCTCAAGGTGCTCAAGGTGCAGGCGCTCAAGGTGCTCAAGGTGCTCAAGGTATACAAGGTACAACAGGTACAGGTACTAAAGGTGCACAAGGTGCAACAGGAACAGGTGCTCAAGGTGCTCAAGGTATACAAGGTACAACAGGTGCAGGCTCATCAACTCCAGGATCTAATAATCAAGTATTAACATCCGATGGTAGTGGTGGAATGGTAGCTGAATCAGGTTTAACATTTGGTGATGTTAATGGAGGTTTATTTGTATCTAAACAAATTGATCTTGGAAACACTTCAGATACAACACTCTCTAGAGGATCCGCTGGGATTTTAAATGTAGAAGGTGATGATGTAGTAGTTACTCCTTCATCTGGTACAAGTAATGAATTTGCAGCATATGCAGGTTCTAATTCAATTAAATCTATAGATACTTTTAATTACCTTCCTGACCCAGGATTTACCATAGATAAATTTGTTATTACAGGATCATTAGGAGTAGGTACTGGAGCTCCAATTAATAATACAGCAGGTAGGATTACAGCAACTAATGATATAGTAGCATACGCTTCATCAGATAAAAGATTAAAAGAAAATATAAGACCTATTCCATGGGCTGTAGATAAAGTAAAACAAATAAATGGTGTATGTTTTGATTGGATTCCACTATCAGAAGAAGAAGAAAAAACCATACATGGTAATAAAGGACAAGATATAGGAGTAATAGCTCAAGAAATTGAAACTATATTACCTGAATTGGTTACTACAAGGGATAACGGATACAAAGCAGTTAAATACGAAAAAATAGTTGCTTTATTAATTGAAGCTATTAAAGAACAGCAAGGTGAAATAGACGAACTGAGAAGAAAAATAAAATGAGTAATATAAATTTCTTTAGAGTACTACAATCTGGTGGAACCCCAACCCCACCACCATCAACATGGGAAGTTGAAGATGTAGATACGAATATTGTAGGTACTAATAATTTACCTACTTCTATACTACCATCAGCACAAAGTGCAACCCTCCCTTCTTTTATAGATGCTAGTGGAATTAAATTATATGCATACGATAATGTAAATTCTAAGATAAATCATGGTGATTTCGCTACCTCTTGGAGTGTGAATTCTACTGTAACTTATCAAGAATCCTCTCCATCTGGACGCTTCAATTTTGAACCTCAAGGTATTGGATTTAAACCTGATGGAACTAAATTTTATGCATTAAAACAATCCATTACTACTGGAGGAGATACCTTTCTTTATCAATCTACATTATCAACAGCATGGGACATATCAACAATGTCTACTCTTTCATTAGAAATTCAAGAAAGTGAAAGTGCAAAATGTGCTGCATTTACATTAAGTAGTGATGGGCTTACACTTTGGGTAATAACAGGTACATCTAGGGTTGGTGCAAATACTTCAACAATAAAATCACATAAATACATACTAAGCACAGCTTGGGATATTTCTACTGCTGGTTCCTCTACTGTTTCTGATATTACTAGTCTTTGGGTAGATGAAAGTGTTCCATTAATTACATCATTAGATTTCTACCCCAATGCCGTTGATGGTAATAATATTTTGATTGCAGGGGGTTCTGGTCATGTTGTTGCCTTTAATAATGATCTTACAACTTCTAATTTCCAAAGTGATGGTGGAGGGTATGCTTTATTTGCAGCTAGTTCAGAAAATCTTTATGCGTTTCAAACAAGGAGAACTGGTACAATTGGTAATTTTAATTGGAACATACAACTATTTAATTTAAACTTTTAAATTTTTATTTGTCTTATTAACTACTCCTTCTTACATTCATATGTATAACTATATTATAGGCCTTAACGGAAGTGGACTCTTTGAGTAACCAACCATAATAAAAAGATTAACATGCCAAATTGGAAAAAAGTATTAGTTAGCGGATCTAACGCAACTTTAAATACATTACAACTTAGTAATACCCCTACGGGGACAACTGAAACTGATATTTTAGTATTAGATGGTTCAGGAAATATAAAATCAAGATCAAACCTATCTCTTCAGGGTACCACAGGACAAAAAGGTGCTACTGGTTCACAAGGTACTACAGGCCAAAAAGGACAAAAAGGTGAAATAGGAGCTCAAGGCACAACAGGTACACAAGGTACAACAGGTCAAAAAGGTGATACAGGCCAAAAAGGACAAAAAGGTGAAATAGGAGCCCAAGGCAC
>Ga0209194_1001719_pt1 | contig 12867 bp, 7 predicted proteins | sample COGITO_mtgs_1004_FD_184787 | JGI IMG/M metagenome (GOLD analysis project Ga0209194, IMG submission 184787) | Pelagic marine microbial communities from North Sea - COGITO_mtgs_100413 (SPAdes) (version 2) | ecosystem: Environmental > Aquatic > Marine > Epipelagic ...
CAAGAAGTGTTGCTACGAATAGGGTTTGCCGGTTTCGACTGATCCAGCATAAAATCTAGCAAAGCCGCCCAACTCTCAAACCACAAGTAGTTGGTGAGCCAGGGCTATTTCATTCTAAAGAGAGATTTAAGCAGCTCAAGTCCCTGCCCAGCTTTTCGTTGAGCTTGGGCCATATCGCTACGACCAGTATCTCGCCAAGGGCTATCCGATTGCCTCGGGCATTATTGAAGGCGCTTGCCGACATTTGGTCAGTGACCGCATGGATATTACCGGTGCTCGCTGGCGGCTTGACCGGGCCGAAGCTGTTTTACGCATTCGCGCCCTCAGAGCCAGTCATGATTTTGATGAGTATTGGCAATTCCACAAAATACAAGAATTCAAGCGTAATCATTTCAGCAAATTTCAAGACCCTGAAAGATTTTTATGCGTTTAAGCTCATTACTCGAAAAGAGCCGCACCCATTGACAATCACCTCACTGAACGCGGCTTCATCCGTCCGTTCCATCCATTCGGTATACCAAATCAGTTCTGCTTGAGACAAGAGAAATAGGTAGATTTGAGTCCCATTTAAGGTGGCAAATTTCTCATCGGTCAGAATATGGGCGGGGGGTAAGCCCCAGCCGCATCAGCATCAACGACACGGGGATTAAATTGCCTAACCATTGGACTAAATGCCACACCCAGCCCGGATGCCAGCCCTCCTCTGGATGATTCCATTCATAGATCTTCGCGGTTTCTCGTTGACTCAAGCCCATCCCCAGACTCATCTCCAGCAACTTTCCCAAGCAGTCGGTATCCTGGCGACGATAACGCGCGATAAAGCTTGGCAACACGGTAAACACGGCCCGACAACAGCAGCATTTGACCCGACAGATGGGGACTGTTTGTTTCTCCCCTTTCCAGCCCTGTAACTGACGCTCTATTTGACTATGAACCGTGTAGCGGCTCGGATCACTGCACGTTGACTTATGTTTGTCCGGCGTCAGTTGAGCTTGTAGGGGCTTTTGAATGTACTTGATATACCCTTGGTGACGCTTACCTGACGACACTAGGTCTAAATACGCCTGTTGGGTCGAGCCGAAATAAATGATCGCAGTTCGATTTTGGTTGCGGGGGGCTTTAGGCATGGGTTTCACCAGGGTCTCAGATTCCCAAAGCTTATGTCCTCAAACGGTTTCTGTCACTAGGCACTAAATTTGGATCTACCTGCTACGAGGTTGGTATCTATGTAAGGTGAGGAGGATACAACATCTCAGGACTGATCAATTAGTTTTCGATATTTCTCAAGCTTGCTTGGGTCAATGCAGTTAGCTAGGCGAATCTCCTCACAGAGACCCGCCCTCCTTCAGCACCCCTTGTAAGAGGATGGATTAAAGGCAAGAAAAATAATAGGCTAGAGTCAAGAGAAGGAGACGAATATGAGTAGACAAGGTTCTATTGGTAATATAATCGCGGCGCTAGCTAGCTTTTTACTTCCTGGTTTAGGTCAACTTCTCCAAGGTCGAGTTTTCACAGCGCTCTTCTTCTTCGTAACTTACGGCGTTCTCGGACTTATCCTTTTTACATCAGGATATTTGTGGATTTCTATTCCTCTATTGTTCATTTTGTTTTGGGCAACTGCTAACGCAGGCTCTTGGGAGCCTTTCATAGAAACACCCTGGACAAAGGAAGAGTGGAAAACTTGGAAGAACTTGTCTGACGAGCAGAAAAGAAATGAAGATGACTGGTAATTTTTAATGCTTGTAGATAAAGCTTAATTTTCTCGGCTGAGTAAAAGCTATAGATTTACTTAATCTTGCTGGAACGCATCAAAGAAAGGGGTTAACCCCCAACCGAGATATGTGAAAAGCCTATCACATCGCGCTAGGGCCATTGATATACGAGGGCTTTGAGTTTTCGAAAAAGCACGTCATCTAGCTAGAATTTGACTCGAATCACTAAGGTAGAATGAGTCTTTCAGAACACTGCGAAGAAAATTGCATGTATCTCGGCTGGGAGTCTACTGATGTCGATAGGGAAAACCTTGAGCTGATAAGCGATGGATGTAAATGAGTCCGTCATGCTCTCATACTACCGCACAAGTTGTCGGCCTTTCCCCTAGGATCTCCTACTCTCCCTTTACAACATCAATATCTGTAAAAATGCTATTTAATCTTCAGATGCTGCAATACACCTGAAGATTAATGCTCAGAATGTGAATAAAAAGCCACAGATTTACTTACGGGTGCGATCAATTCATACAATGTGACCGTTGTACAAGCACAAGCTAATAAATAGTACTGCTCTGCTGCTTCGCTTGGTTTCTACAGGCTAGCGGGCGGCTGTTTGTTTGTGATGCTTCTGCGCGACTTGTTTTGAGTCATCAAGTAAGAGGAGATTTTTGTGAGCCAGTCGGGCATGGGTGCTGTAGATGAAACGTTAAAGACGCTGACGCCTAAGCAACGTGAAGTGCTAGATTTTATCCTTAATGGAAAGACTGTGAGTGAGATAGCGAAAGTTATTTACCGACATCCTACGACGGTTAGCAAGCATCTCTCAGAAGTCGCTAAAAAGTTCGGGTTTCAAAATGCTGAAGAACAGTACTTTTCCTATCGTTGGGATCTGATTGAGCATTTTACGGAACACAAGCCCGACTTGGTTTCGCCTGAGTTGACGGGTGGTAGAAAGATAGAGCCTGAGTTTCCAGATGGGCCGGTGCCGCTAGATTCTCCTTTTTATATTGAAAGAGCGTCTGTGGAGAATAGGTGTTTTAAGGCGTTGGCTAAGCCGCACGCTTTGGTACGCATTCGTGCGCCGAAGCAGATGGGAAAGACATCGCTGATGAGTCGGGCATTGGCTTATGTGGCGGAGGAGCAGGAGACGAAGGTTGCTACTTGGGACTTGATGGGGGTTGAGAGTGAGATTTGTGAGTCTTTAGAGAAGTTTTTGAAGAGCTTTTGCATCGGAGTTACGCAGCAACTGGGATTGGAGAACCAGCTTTCAGACTATTGGGATGCAGATCTATTGAGCAGCAATCAGAACTGCACGGCTTACTTTGGTGAATATATTTTGCCGAGCATTCAAGGGGAGACTTTGATGCTGGCTTTAGATGATATTGACCGAATGTTTGAGTATAAGCCAGCGATGGATTTCTTTGCGCTGTTGCGTAGTTGGCATGAGAAGAGTAAGACGATGCCGCTGTGGGCGGGCTTGCGGCTGTTCCTGGCTTACTCTACGGAGGAATATGCGCAGATGGACATCAATCAGTCTCCGTTAAATGTGGGTCAGCAGATTGATATGTCTGAGTTTACGTTGGAACAGGTTCAGGAAGTCGCCCAAAAGTATGGACTGACCGATCGGAGCGCGGCTAGTCGGCAGCCTTGGGAGTCTTTATATCGCATGGTGGGCGGACATCCTTATTTGGTTCGTCTGGCGCTTTACCAATTGGCGACGGAAGGCTATTCCTTGGCTGACTTGTTGCAATCTGCGCCGACGGCGGCGGGAATTTATGAGTCGCATTTGAGGAAGCATTGGGATGTGTTGGATCGACATCCTGATTTGGCTCTGGCGATGCGGCAGGTGGTGCGAACTCGGGAGCCGGTGGTGCTGTCGCCTGTGGTGAAGTTTAAGCTGCATCGGATGGGATTGGTGCGATATGTGGGTCAGCAGGTGGTGCCGCGCTGTGAGCTGTATCGGTTGTATTTCGATAGCGTGTTGGGGGCGTAGGCGATGATGGATTATGTCGTTGGTGGTGGGGTGCCGCCTGGCGCGAGCAGCTATGTGAAAAGGCAGGCTGATGAGGTTTTGTTTGAGAGTTTGCGGAAGGGAGAGTTTTGCTATGTGCTGAATTCTCGGCAGATGGGTAAAACCAGTCTGCTATTTGAGGTGGAGCAGCGGCTGAAGGCGGAGGGTGTTGTTTGTGCAAAGGTGGATTTGCAGGCTATTGGCAAAGAAGTGGAAACAATACACCAGTGGTATGCAGGGGTGGCGAGTAGCTTAGTAGGGGCTTTGGCGCTATCGCCGCAGGTGAACTGGCGTAAGTGGTGGAAGGAGAATACATGGAAAAAGGAGGGGGAAGAGAAGGCGACTCAGATGATCTCGCCTGTGCAACTGCTGGGTGAGTTTTTGCGAAGTGTGGTGATGCCTGCTTTTCCTCAGCAGAAGGTGGTGCTGTTGATTGATGAAATTGATAGCGTGTTGGGGTTGCCGTTTTCTCTGGATGATTTTTTTGGGTTGATGCGGGCTTGCTATCAGGAGAGTCGGGCGGGGCAGCAGCGGCTGACGTTTGCGCTGTTTGGGGTAGCGACGCCTGCTCGTTTGGTGGCTTCGGTGGTGAGCAGTCCGTTTAATATTGGTCGGGCGATTCCGTTGAATGGGTTTACGTTTGCGGAGGCGAGTGGGCTATCGGCGGGGTTGACGGGGCGAGTGGAGAGTCCGGAGGCGGTGCTGAAGGAGATTTTGCGCTGGACGGGGGGACAGCCTTTTTTGACGCAGAAGCTTTGTGAGATTGTTCAAGATGATGAGGCGGGATGCGTTGCGGTTGGGGGAGAGGCTGACTATGTGAGTCGGTTGGTGCAGGGTCGCATTGTTGAGCACTGGGAGAACCAGGATGATCCGCAGCATTTGCGGACGGTGAGAGATCGGATTTTAAAGCAAGGCGATAAGCTGGCGGGGCGATTGCTGAGCGTTTATCGGCAGGCACGGCAGCAGGCGCGTGTGAGCGTTCAGACTGTTGCGGATGAGGATGTGACGGAGCTGCGGCTTTCTGGATTGTTGGTAAAGCGTGGGGATGGGTTGGAGGTTAGCAATCCTATTTACCGGGCTGTGTTTGATGAGGCTTGGATTGAGGGTGCGCTGGGGGAGCTGCGGAGTGATTTATATGCTGAGGCGCTGAAGGCTTGGCTGGCTTCCGATCGGCAGGATGGATCTGTGTTGTTGCGGGGGCAGACGTTGGCAGATGCTCTGGCTTGGCGGCAAGGGCGGCGGTTGAGCCGGGAGGATGAGGCTTTTTTAGAGGCTTCGCAGGCGCTGAGTCAGTGGGAGACACAGCGGCGGTTGGAGATAGAACAGGAGGAGAAGTCGCGGCTTTCTGAGACGAATCGGATTGTGAGGAAGCGGTTGACTTTGGCCTCTGTTGTTTTGGTGTCTTCTTTAATTGCGGCGGTGGCGCTTTCTTTGGTGGCAACTCGGCAGGCGAGTTTGGCGAGGGAGAGTAGGTCAGCGGCTAGGCAGGCGGAAGAACAGACGGAGCTAGCGCAGCGGGAGCGGGATGAATCGGTGGTGGCGCTTAGAGAGAATGAAGAGAATTTAGCGCTGGCGCAGCAGGAACTAGGGTTTGCGAGGACTGAGTTGGGTGTTGCGAATGAAGAAGTTGACTTAGCGCGGGTGCAGCAGGCGGAGGCTGAGACTGAGAGGTCGGCGGCTAGTGCGGCGGCACAGCAGGCTAGGCAAGCACAGCAGTCAGCGGCGGCAGCGGCTGTGGAGGCTCAGGCGAGCTTAGAGGAAGCAGAAGGGCAGAGAGAGACAGCGATATCCGAAGCTTTGATAGCAGAGCGTGATGCTGACGTCGCTCAGAGAGAGCTAGCCGTTGCGATAGAAGGCACGGCGATAGAGAGAGCGGCGAACGGCGCGTTGAGGAAGCTGGGACGAAGCCCTTATAGAACGCTAGTAGAAGCTGTTCAAGTGGGGCGACGGCTTCAAAAATTAGTGAAGGAGAATGATATAGAACAGCTTACTCAATATCCAACTGTCACGCCTCTCTTAGTGTTACAGCAGGCGCAGGCAAGTATCTGGTCGCCACCAAGGGTTATGAGACATGAGGGCGCTGTCTATCATGCCGCCTTCAGCAGTAACGGAGAGCGGATTATTACAGCTTCAGATGATGGCACGGCACGTGTATGGACAGCTACAGGAGAGCTAGTTGCGAGCCTAGAAGGGCATGAGCGTGTTTTTTATGCCGCTTTCAGCAGTAACGGAGAGCGGGTTGTCATGTCTTCGTGGGATGGCACGGCTCGCGTATGGACAGCTACAGGAGAGCTAGTTGCGAGCCTAGAAGGTGAGCTAGGAGGTGAGTTAGAAGGGCAAGGGAGTATTTTCTCTTATGCCGCCTTCAGCAGCAATGGAGAACGGATTATCGCGGCACTAAGGGATGGCACGGTGCGCGTATGGACAGCTACAGGAGAGCTAGTTGCGATCCTAGAAGGGCATAACCATTTTATTTCTCATGTTGCTTTCAGCAGCAACGGAGAGCGGATTGTCACAGCTTCAAGGGATAACACGGCCCGCGTATGGACAGCTACAGGAGAGCTAATTGCGATCTTAGAAGGACATAAGGGTGGTATCCCTCATGCTGCCTTCAGCAGCAATGGAGAGCAGATTGTCACAGCTTCCGGTGATGGCACAGCCCGCATATGGAAGACGGCTACAGGGAAGCTAGTTGCGAAACTAGAAGGGCACGTAAATATAATTTCTCATGTTGCTTTCAGCAGTAACGGAGAGCGGGTTGTTACGTCTTCGTGGGATGGCACGGCTCGCGTATGGACAGCCACAGGAGAGGTAATTGCGGTCTTAGAAGGACATGAGGGTATTGTCTCTCATGCCGCCTTCAGCAATAGCGGGAAGCGAATTGTCACAGCTTCGTGGGATAACACAGCCCGCGTATGGACAGCTACAGGAGAGCCGATTGCGATCCTAGAAGGACATGAGGATAGTATCTCTCACGCTGCCTTCAGCAGTAACGGAGAACGGATTGTCACAGCTTCATCAGATAGCACAGCTCGCGTGTGGGCAGCCATAGGAGAGTCAGTTTCGATACCAGAAGGACATGAGTATGGTGTCTCTCATGCTGCCTTCAGCAGTAATGGAGAACGGATTGTCATAGCTTCATCAGATAGCACAGCCCGCGTATGGACAGCCATAGAAGAGTCAGTTTCGATACCAGAAGAGAACAAGTTTAGTGTTGTCTATGCTGCCTTCAGCAGTGACGGAGAACAGATTGTCACAGCTTCCGGTGATAGCACGGCCCGTGTATGGACAGCAGGAGCTACAGGAGAGCCAATTGCAATCCTAGAAGGACATGAGGGTAATGTCTCTCATGCCGCCTTCAGTAGTAACGGAGAGAAAATTATCACGGCTTCAATGGATAGCACGACAAACAGAGCCCGCGTATGGACAGTCACAGGAGAGCTAGTTGCGATCCTAGAAGGGCATAACCATCTTATTTCTCATGCCGCCTTCAGTAGTAACGGAGAGAAAATTATCACGGCTTCAATGGATAGCACAGCCCGCGTATGGACAGTCACAGGAGAGCTAGTTGCGATCCTAGAAGGGCATAGGCTCACTGTCTCCCATGCCGCTTTCAGCAGTAATGGGGAGCGAATTGTTACAACTTCAGAAGATGGCACAGCCCGCGTATGGACAGCCACAGGAGAGTTAGCTGCGATTCTAGAAGGACATGAGGATGGTGTCTCTCATGCTGCCTTTAGCAATAACGGAGAACGAATTGTCACGGCTTCAAAAGATGGCACGGCCCGCGTATGGACAGCTACAGGAGAGTTAGTTGCGATTCTAGAAGGGCATGGGAATGGTGTTTATCATGCTGCCTTCAGCAATAATGGAGAACGAATCGTCACGGCTTCAAGTGATGGCACGGCCCGCATATGGACAGCTACAGGAGAGTTAGTTGCGATTCTAGAAGGGCATGAGGGTGGTGTCAATCATGTTGCCCTCAGCAATAATGGAGAACGAATCGTCACGGCTTCAAGTGATGGCACGGCCCGCATATGGACAGCTACAGGAGAGTTAGTTGCGATTCTAGAAGGACATGAGGATGGTGTCTATCATGCCGCCTTCAGCAATAACGAAGAGCAGATTGTCACGGCTTCGTGGGATGGTACGGCACGTGTATGGCCCGTACAGACGCTTGACCAATTAATCGCCCAAGGCTGCAATTGGCTTCAAACCTTCCACAAATACGGAAACAACGTTAGCCTAAGCGTCCTAGAATCTTGCAACATCCCTCCATAGCTTCTACATCGTAACTACTTAGGCGAAATAATTCGCAAAAGAGAAAGTAATAGTGCTTAGACCGCAGTAGTATTTGATCAAAGCCCAAAGAGGTCGCGCTGCGATTGAGGCAATGGACATCCTACCCAACTTCAACAGCGTTAGCATCTTTCAGTTCTAACAGTAAGGTACATCTCATGGAACCGCATTCTTCTAGCTATCCCGGTGGTACGTCTGACGGACGTTATCGCGATGATGTGGACAGGTATAACAGAGAAAGAGAATATGAGGAACAGCGCAAACAGGAAGAACAACGTACATGGGACGAATATAACCAACGTAGCCAGGGCGGACAACATAGAGAAGATGGATATCATCAGCGTAGAAAAGAGGAGCAGCGTAGAAAAGAGAAGGCTCGTCGTGATAAAGCAAACAGCAGACGCCGAACTAAAGCGGCTGAAAATTCATCAAAACAGAGCAAAAATGATGCAAGCTTTAATGTTTTAGGATTTATTTTTGAGGTTTTCAAGGCGCTAATTCTCGGTATCTTCAGCTTCGTTTTTGGAGCTGTCAAGTTGCTTGTAAGTCTTGCTGTCATAGTGATTATCGCATTCGTAGCTTTAGTCAACTACGCAGATATTGATAGCGACTATCCAGTTCAGAGTGATAGCGATTATCCGGTTCAGAGCGATAACGACTCTCCGGTTCAGAGTGATAACGACTATCTAAGGAATAGTGAGGCTCCGACCTTATCTCCTGAAAGTACTCGCAATGACACGCCACCCTCTGAGGCCGGAAGGAATCGAGTTCTTGAAATACCTCAAGAACTCGATTCAACTCAACCTGCTGAAGATATAGAAAGCCGGATCAAGAATAGTTCTGTGAATTTCCAAAGTGAGCAACTTCAGGTGTCTGGAGATGTTACTAGGGTATGGATCAATCAGGGAAATGACTTGGAGCCTGGTGACAAAGGAATAGCTGCGGCAATCCTTTGGGAGGATGGCATTACTTCAACAATTTTGTTTCGAGACGATAAGATAGTTCGAGCTTGGCAAAACGACGAAGAGTACCAAGGACAATGGTTTACAGAATCAAGCGTGCTTCGAGTGCAGATGAATGAGGGTGGAAGATATGCTTTTAACTCTGACTAAAAGACTTGATATAGGGTAGCTACTCAGGCTGAGAAATAGAGACTTTTCAGCCTGAGTAGCTACGAATAGCGAATACTTGCGAGGAAGCTGCTGAAATCGTGGATGAGCTGTAGAGTATGTGTTTAGTGTAGTTGTTGTTTGGTGGCCTGCGTTGTTGACCCACCTCGCCCTACGGGCACTCCTCCCAGGAGGAGAATCACTCTGGGCTAGAGGCACATATTTAAGCTTCGCAGTCGGGATAAATCCCCTCTTGGGAAAACACACTATGCAGCCAAGGGACAACTACACTGTGTCTAGGGCTGGAACGGAGCGGAAGTCGGGGTGGGTCGGCCCAAGTTGCAACCAGTCAACACACACTAAGCGCCTAACCTGTAAAGACATTAGCCGATAGCCTGCATTACCAGCTGCTCTCACGTACAATTTCCTCACCTGATAAAACTCGTAGACCAAAAAGAGAATCTGTGGAGAAAACCCCAGCCTGATAGCAGCCCCTGCATGCCAAGGCGTTTTTGTTCACACCATCCCTTCAGCGTTCTCCCAGAAGCTAATTTGAATTCAGGCGCGACAGCCTCTATCGCATCGCACTGAATTCATCACTTCTAGGAAAACAACAATCATGAAACTAGGCAAAACAGTTCTTGCTAACGTTACCCAGATCAAAAGCGCCAAGAAACTCATGAAAAAGGCTGGCATCGGGCTTATTAGCACAATGTTCAGCATCGGCATCATCGGGCCAGCGATTGAGAGCGTAGACGCGAGTTCCCGTAGCTGCTCTGGCAGATGGGAAATCAACGCGATCGCCTATCTCACCACACAGCTAGGTCACCTACCAGATGATGTTGCTTGCTATAGCATGTGGGAAGGCGAAAGCGATACAGCAAGTATTCGCTTTAAAAACAGCGGCAACTACGCGATCGCCGCTGAATGCGATGAAGACTGCGGCGATGTCGATATTCGTCTCTACAACGCCGCCGGAGACCTCGTCGCTAAAGACACCAGCACTAGCAGCTTTGCCCGCGTCAACTTCTACAACATAGACGCAGGCGATCGCTACACCGCAAAAGTGACTATGTACGACTGCGATACATGGGTTTGCTCTGCGGCAATAGGAACTGCAAGACAGTAGAAATTCGCTGCACCACAAAATTTTGTTGCAACATCGCATAGCGTCTGTCAATACGTACAATAATGTGCTTCATACGACAAGACACTATGCAAAAGAAAAATAACAACTAAGGAAAACAATGAGAACTATTTCGACTGAAATCTCGCTAGGCGATCTCAACGGAGAGAACGGATTTTCTATCACAGACGGAGACGCTTTGAGCCGACTAGGCACGTCGGTTAGCTCCGCTGGCGACATCAACGGCGACGGTATTGATGACTTCATCATAGGCGCACCTAGAGGCCGAGATATTACCCCAGATGCTGGCAGCAGCTACATCGTATTTGGAGATGCTAATGGGTTTAACAGCAACCTTGACTTAACGACACTCGATGGCTCGAACGGATTTAGACTAATCGGCCAAAATCGAAGAGAACTTTCAGGCTCCAGCGTTAGCAGCGCGGGCGATGTAAACGGCGATGGCATAGGCGACTTGATTGTAGGCGCGCCGAGTTCTCGCTTTGCAGGCTTCGATGAAAATCCTGGTTCTAGCTATGTTGTATTTGGCCAAAGCTTCTACGGCAGCGGCCAACAAAACGTGTCCGACTTAGACGGCAGCAACGGCTTTGCGATTAGAGGCAGAACCGTTGGCGATCGCTTAGGCGCTTCTGTCAGTAGCGCAGGCGATGTAAACGGCGACGGCATAGACGACCTGATTGTAGGCGCACCCCGATCGAGTCCAGATGACCAGAACAGAATAGGAGAGAGCTATGTGGTATTTGGCCAACGAACGCAATACGGTCAGCGCTTCAATCAAGAAATAGGCGTAGATGATTTGAACGGCACTAACGGCTTTAAAATTATCGGAGATGTCGCTGGAGACGCTTCTGGATTTTCGGTTGCTAGTGCGGGCGATGTGAATGGTGATGGTATTGACGATCTGATTGTGGGCGCACCCCTAGCAGGCGGAGAACCCGACAGAGACGGCGAAGCACGCCCCACTTTCCGATCTGGAAAAAGCTACGTTGTTTTTGGCAAGTCGCAAAGTAGCCAGCCTTTTTCGTCTACATTCGACCTCACTAGCATTGAACAAGGCAGCAGCGATGGATTCGTCATCTCCAGTAACTCAGACGACGATCGCCTTGGAGAGTCAGTCGGTGTCGCTGGAGACATTAACGGCGATGGATTTGACGATCTCCTTATTGGCGCAGAACTGGAGGGTGGCGCAGCCGAGTTTCGGCGGTCTAACGATGCTTATGTCATATATGGCGGACAAAATCTTGGCGGTAGCAAAGTGAATATTGATTTGCTCACTGGCGCAAATGGATTTGTCATTAACACTAATGGCGGATATGTAGTTTCAAGTGGTGCAGGCGATACCAATGGCGACGGGTTTGACGATCTCATCTTAGGCACACCAGATCGAGAGGGATCGGCTGGTAGCGGCTTTCTACTCTATGGGGGAAATTCCATTGATGACCAAGGACGGCTTGAGGTCAGCGACGACTTTATCAATGGAGAGAATGGGTTCAAGTTTACTAGCTCTCAGAGTAGAGGCAAACTGGGTGCATCGGTAAGTAGCGCAGGCGATGTTAATAACGATGGCCTTGACGACATCATCATTGGTGCGCCCGATATAGCCGAAAGCTACGTTATATACGGACAAGGCCCTGATGGACAAAGCCCTGGATGTGGAGATGCGTGCGGAGTAATTACAGGCACTGACCAACGAGACACGCTGACAGGAACAGACGGTGACGACATCATCATTGGGATGGAAGGAAACGATAGACTCACTGGTGGTGGCGGTATGGATCAGTTTGTCTATCGATCTGTGGATGATAGACGCGATCGCATTACTGACTTTGAAGTTGGACAAGATAAGATTGTGCTCTCAGATATCTTGAGACCTCTAGGCGTAAATAGCTACGAGGACGCTGTAGACAACGGCTACCTGGAGATAAGGTCTTCTCTTTCAGGCAGTACGACCAGAGTTCGAATTGACGCTGATGGATTTGGTAACTCTCAACTTATGAGGACGCTGCTATCTGTTGGAGATGTGCCATCCGCCGAACTGGATAGCGCCGATAATTTTGTCATCTAGCACTGCGTTGTGTTTGACTGTGGTGCAAGTGGGTTAACTCGCTTGCACTGCTCCATGAACCAGCGGAGACATTCGCACCCAGAGTTGTGGTTTCAACTGAAGTTCTTGTATCATAAGGGCTTCAAAGCTTAAAGATTTCCCCTTTGTCTGTATAAATTTGCGCTCTAAACGAAATTACTCAGCCGTAGAATTAGAATTGCAGGCATTATAACTAGCGGCAAAATCTCAGAACCGTAATCTCTTGTATGGATGCCCTGCTGATTCTATGGCTGATGTTGATGCCAGAGTACCAAAAACCTTCGTTTTTGGCACTTCTGACTCATGACTAACCATGAAGCAGCAAAGGTAGAGCATATCTACCTTTGCTGCTTTATAGCGTGTTTCATAAGTGATGGCCACTACGAGTTTAGAGACAATTCTATCGCTCGGAAATCCTTTGTTTTTGGACTATGGCTAGCATGTATTATCTAACGGTGTAAGGCCAGCTGCTGGACTTTCGGACTATAGGTTTCATGTAGCCATTG
>Ga0209194_1001721_pt1 | contig 12860 bp, 28 predicted proteins | sample COGITO_mtgs_1004_FD_184787 | JGI IMG/M metagenome (GOLD analysis project Ga0209194, IMG submission 184787) | Pelagic marine microbial communities from North Sea - COGITO_mtgs_100413 (SPAdes) (version 2) | ecosystem: Environmental > Aquatic > Marine > Epipelagic ...
GTCGATCACAAACTCATTCACCAATCCTTTTGATTTATCCTTAAACATTCCTCTCACCCAAGCATGGTAACAGGTCAGTCAAACACACGTTAAAAGGTATTTAAAAAAAGATTAAAAAAAGTGTTTACAAACATGCTTAAGTAATCTAAATTGATTTCAAGTAAGAGGGAAACAGAAACAAACAAACAAAAACAAAACAAAAAAACGAAAATGAAAAAAACAGAATCTGCTATCTTCCAAATAATTGAAGCGACAATGCCGACAGACATGAGAACAGTTGAATATGAGCTTTGTTATACATATGACATGCCTCGAGTAAAAATAGAGGCTGAAGCAATGAGATCAGTAAAATCCCTTATTGCTCAAGGGAAGGTTGAAATAATGGAAGGACACCTTTGGACAGTATAATTTAAATAGATTTAAACGGGGGCTTCGGCCCCCAGCAACTAACAAAAACAAAAACAGAAATAAATATTATGCACAAAATCGAAAATACAGACAAACAGCAGGGACGTAAAATGGCATGGCACGGATTGACCGAAGTTAAAGAGAACTTGGGATTCGATGATAACTTCCTGAGAGAATGGGAAATTACAGAGCGACCACTTTACGATGAAAGCAGCAATCCAGTTGGTTACTCAATTCTTGGATGCACTGACGATTCACAAATCAGAATCGGCAAGCCATACAATCCTGAGACTTATAAGCCGATTAATAACGAGCAGTTCCTTGATTTGGTTTACGACTGCATCAGTGGAACGGATCACCAGATCGAATCCATTGGATCAGTCAGAGGCAGAGGCAGGGTTTTCTGCTCGATCAAGCTGAATGGGCTTGATGATTATAATGCAGGGGGCAGAGAGTTTAAACCGTTTCTGAACTTTGGGAATGGTCATGACAAATCAAGTGTGCTTTGGGTGAATACATCAAACGTCTGCACGGTGTGTGACAATACCTTCCGGTTCAATCTTCAGGAAAAATCAAAGGAAAGTTACAAGCTGAGACATACTAAAAATGCGATACACAAATTTCCTGAAATCGCAAGACTGATTGATCAAGCTATCGGAGTTCAGGCTGAATTCCAAGTTGCTTTTAACAAGTTAGCCATGATCGATGTGAAACCTGAAACTGCAAAGAAATGGATCACAGGCTTTGAAGCTGAAACAGTCACAGAAATTTCAACCCAAAAGAAAAACCGCATTGATCGCATTGATGATCTTTTTGTAAATGGCAAAGGCAATAACGGCAATGATCGGTCTGATCTGCTCAGTGCAGTAACCGATTATTACACTCATGAATTTGTCAAAGGCAGAGGGATTGGAAATCGTATCTATCAAAGCGAAATGGGAAGGGGAGCGGATCGAAAGTCAGATGCATTAACTAACTTGCTTGATCAAAGCAAATTTGAAGAAACAGTTGCATTTGGAAAGATGGTGATGAACTAAGCCGAAACGGGGGAAACCCCGTCTGCTGGGATTAACTACCTGGCACTGATGAGGCAGGTTAAAGGTATTTAAAAAAATATTGAAATAAGTGTTTACGCTCGCATCCTTTTAGCGTATATTTAAACAAGTCAGAGGAACACAACAGAAACAAAAACAGAAACAAAAACAGAAAAAAAATAATCATGAAAAGATCAGAAATTATCGCAACCGTAACAGAACATGCAGTTAATACCTTTGAATTCTCATGCTCTTGGAAAAGCGTCCCTGCTGTGATCGATGAAGAGTTGAGGTTTCACGGGATCAAACCAACGAAGCCTTTGGTTTTTTGGATTGTGAATTTAGCAAAGCTGGCATGGGCTGGAAAAGTTGAGCGTGTCAAAAGCATTATCAACCAAGAGGCCTAACACAATCGGGGGCTTCGGCCCCCACTTTCAAAATAAATAGCATTATGAATTACTACGCAAAAGAATGGCACATGGGGTTTTCCTTCACCGAAAAAAGAATTAACTACGGTGATTACACCAAAACAATGTTACGCCCAGTAATAAAACTCTACAGGTTTGCCACACGTAAAGAACGGGCTGACTTTGTAGCAGAGTATCAGCCAAGCGATTATAGTCCTTCAGCATATGTAGAAGCAGTCAAAGCCTCTGATTCTGAAGTTCGACGAGAACTTGAATCCGAGTTTCCTTTTTTCGCAAACGAAAACGAATAAACAGAAAGAAATATTATGGGATATTTTAGTTGGAAAGCAAGTGATACAAAAGTTTCTATCGGAAATCGTGACAGTATAAGTGGGTCAAGTCCTTGCTATTTGCTCACGCCAAGTGGCGAAAAACACTTTGAAGATGATTATGAAGGATATGGAGTATTCGGTGGCGTTGATGCTTATGCATTGTTGGCAGAAATGAATGTTCCTGAAGATTGCAATGGGGATGCCGATCATGACAGGCAGATTGGAATCAATCTTGCCTTTGGGGATAAAAAATTATTATTTCCAATCAAAATTGTTGAAGATCCTAAGCACACGTATTCAACAGTTGGTGCCTCAGAAATTTGCCCCGACCAAGGTTTTTTTTACGACGAGGATGATTATGAATGGTGAACTTACAGTATCAGAAATTGTTATGATTCAACAGTTTCTTGAAGACTACAGTGTAAAGCTGACGCACGACAAAGAAATGATCTCAGGAGAGCAATGGAAAAAATATTGCACAAACAGAATTAAACGAGTTGAAGAATTAATAAAGAAATTAGAACTATGATAAAATATTTAATATTTATTCTATCAATGACTCAGCTTCAAGCAGGGGTGGTCGCTTTAACTATCCTTGCGGAAGCAAGGGGTGAAGGTGAAGACGGGATGGCAGCAGTCGCTTGTGTCATCAGTCAGAGAGTGATTAATCGGGGGTTAACTCCTGAACAGGTTTGCCTTCAAAGAAAACAATTTAGTTGCTGGAACGGTAAGTCAGAATCAGATTTAAAATCACTTTACAAATCGCCCATGGCAAAATGGGCTTTGTATCTGGAGGAAAATATCCAAGCGATGAACAGGGACAAAGTGGGATATGCGGACCACTATTATTCAACAATAATCAGCCTACCATATTGGGCTAAGAACAAAAAACCAGTTGCTCACATTGGGCAGCACAAATTCTACAAACTAAGAAAGCAAAAATGAAAAAAGAAAACATAATGGTCAAGGTAAACGGACTGGATAAAGATCGGTGGAAAAAAGTTGCAGCATTGAACGGCAAAACTCTGAGTGGTGCAATACGGGATGCAATGTCAGATTATGAGCTTGCAGGAGGTCCAAGACCTAAGAAAATCACCTTTAAATAATTATTGAATTAAGTCCAGACTTATGGCATAAAAAAACGGTGGCCCAATTAAGGACCACCGAAAACAGATAACAAATAACCTATGAATAAACAAAACAGTAACGAATTGCTAAACATGAACGTATCAAATTCCGCAACGGGGTCAACCCCTAATGCGATGATTTCAACTGAACAGTCACGCAAGGCAGCAGAGGTTCAAGCAGCCATGGCAGTGGCAAAACGATTTCCAAGAGATCAGAATATCGCATTCAGGAATATTATGGAATCCTGTAAGCGCAAAACGCTGGCTGAAAAAGCTACGTATGCATATCCAAGAGGTGGAGGAATGGTGATCGGTCCTTCCATTAGGCTTGCAGAGGTTCTGGCTCAGAATTGGGGCAACATGGATTTTGGATTGCTGGAACTGGATCGATCAGGAGGAGAATCCTCAGTGATGGCGTATTGCTGGGATATGGAGACAAACGTCAAGAGGACAACGGTGTTCCAGGTGCGACACATACGTGATACAAAACAGGGTCCAAAAAAGTTAACTGACGAGCGTGACATTTATGAGCTTGTGGCAAACATGGGAGCAAGACGCATGAGAGCCTGTATCTTGAATGTGATCCCTGCTGACATAGTCGAGGAAGCTTTGCGTCAATGCACTTTGACACTGAGCAAGGGTCTGGAACCAATAGCAGACCGATGCAGAAAAATGGTCAATGCATTCACTAGCATATCAGTAAGCGTTGAAATGCTGGAGGAATATCTCAACTACAAATTGGATGCGATTGATGAAGATGGATTGAATCAATTGAGATCTATTTTTACTTCCATCAAGGATGGTGAATCAAATCGTGAAACCTATTTCACTATCCGATCACTTCCAGAAAAAAAGATCGAAGAAGATGATGACAATGTTGTGTTTGAAGACACAAAAACAAAAACAAAAAACAGAAAGACAAAAGCATGAATTACAATGTATTTGATATTGAAACAGGTCCATTGCCAATTGAGCATCTGGAAGACATGATGCCTGAGTTTTCAGCCCCATCAAACTGGAAGGATGAAGCAAAGATTGAAGCAAAAATTAAAGAGCAGCAGGTAAAGTGGTTTGAGAAAGCAGCACTTGATGCCAGAACAGGACAGGTTCTTGCAATAGGAATTAAAAATGAAAACGGGTTAACGGTCATCCAGGATCAACACAATCTTTCAGAAAAAGAATTGCTTCAATGGTTCTGGGATCAATCAACCAATGATCACACACGCAAATGGGTTGGATTTAACTCACATGGTTTTGATCTTCCATTCTTATTTCGTAGATCACTTGTCCATGGTGTAACTATTGGAACTCCAATGCGGGAAAATCGTTATTGGCCCAATAAGTTCGCTGATCTCATGGAGGTTTGGTGCTGTGGAAACAGGGAGCAAAGAATAAGTCTTGATAAGCTTTGCACCATGCTTGGTATTGGTGGCAAATCAGGATCAGGAGCGCATTTTGCTACTTTGTTTATTAGTAACCCAAAAGCAGCAATTGACTATCTTAAACACGATTTGGATCTCACCGATGCAGTCTTACAAAAAATGTTACCATGGATCGCAGGAGGTCACGATGAATGATATTTGTCAGGTTAAACACGGAGGCAACCAGCAATCAATCGAAGCATATGAAACAGCACTTCCAAGAATGGCAGAAACACGAAAACAGGTTCTTGTTGCAGTCAGGCAAGCGATGGATGCAGGGATCACTGCAAAAGAATATGCTGAGAGAAATGGACGGCAGCTCAATACAGTGTCAGGCAGATTCTCAGAACTTTCAAGAGAAGGTTGGATTGAGAGAACTAACAAAACTAGAAATAAATCAGCCGTCTGGAAAGCAACAGAATGAACAAAGAAAATGCATATGTGGTAATCGGTAATCTTCACGTTTCAATCGATGATGTTGAAGTTCTTAATATCAGCGAAGGTTTATTCGGTGAGGATGTAGTGACCTTTATTTACGATGGTCAAAAACGTGAATCCAGCATTTACAAAAGGCCATGAGACGAGCAGCCAGAGTGGACGCTAATCACAAGCAGATCGTGCAGGGTTTGCGTTCTTCTGGCTGTACCGTTCAGGATCTTTCAGCAGTAGGTAAGGGTTGTCCTGATATTTTGGTAGGTCGAAACGGGATGAACATCCTGATCGAAATCAAAACCAAAAAGGGCAAGCTAACCGCAAGGCAGGTAGAATGGCATCAAGCATGGAGGGGCAACGCAATAGTAGTAACATCAATTGAAGAAGCGATCCATGCTATCAATGAATTATTTGAAACAAGAAAGCTACAATGAAAAAACTTGGAAGACCACCAAACGGGGATTTAAAGATTCCAAAAATAATCACGCTAACAGAGGATCAATGGAAGCGAATTGATGAACTTAAAAAGTCAATGAGCAGGGGAGACTGGATTCTTTCAAAAATCAAAAGTCATCTGTAATAAAAAACTCCCCTGATGAATAGCGCATCAGGGGAGAAGGTGACTTTGATTGTAGCAACTAACCTATGGGGGTCAGAGTCTTCACAGTAGCACTTTAATAAAGCAGGTCAAGGGAACTTTTATCCCTGGAATTAAAATCTTTCAGAATAAATAAAATTATTTACCAATGGAAACAAAACAAAAATACACACCTAGACCGACAGAATATGCAGGAGTAACTTTCCGTAGCAAATCAGAAGCAATTTTCGCAAGATTTATCGACTTAAAAACAAAAGGATCTGCCAAGTGGGTATATGAATCTAAAAATATCAATCGGATGACTGGAGAAAGATTTAATCCTGATTTCATGTTTTTTTATGCTACAGATTGTAAGCGTTACCATGTTGCTGTGGTGATAGAATACAAACCTGCAATTCCGACTGATACTTACATTGAAGAGTTTTTTAATTTAAAATGCAAGAATGTGCAAAAAAACATGCGGAGTTTTGATGTTGCCCCAGAAATACATTGCGTAGATTTTTATAGTGGTTTTAATAAATATATAATTTTCAACAATCCGCATTTTTTTTGGGAAGATGAAATCGAAATTCCGCTACTTTATAGCGATGGTGTAAGAACTACCGAAAAAATTCATTGGAATGTTACAGATGTAACAGGAGAAAATGATTTAGACATCAATGCCGCGAAAAGCCACAGGTTTGATTTAAAATAACCCATTCAAAAAAAAACACAAAAAAGGTTTACTTTAGGATTGTAATATTGTATTAATACTAGACCATGACCATGAAAACAAAAAAAACTTTAGTGATTGACGGAGATCTTCACCAAGAACTTAGAATTGCTGCAGCTTGCCAAGGGTTGAAGATTCAGGAAATTGTTGAGGAACTGATAAAAGAATTTGTGAAAGGCATGAAAGGTGGAAAGTAATGAGTATTCCCTATTCACAATTTTTTTGGGCAGACTATCTGAAGGATACAAGGATCTTAAGCCTGGAAGCAAAGGGTGCATGGATGGACATACTATGCCATCTTGCAAATGCTGATGAAGTTGGTGTATCAGGTCACAGGCTTGATATTTGGGCAAGGGTCTTAGGATGCCCTAAACGAGTAGCAAAGAGGATCTTGTCTGAACTTGAAGACGCGAAAGTTGGTGAAATTTGGACTGAAAATGAAAAAGTTTGGATCAAAAACAATCGACTTTGTGATGATTACTTGGAATATAAACAGCGCATTTTGAGCTGCAGCATAGGCGGTAAAAAGAGTGCAAAAAATAAGCGTAAGTATCTGGAACTGAACGAAAGCAATGCAAGTCCAGTATCAAGTGAAGAGGGAAGTGGAGAACCTAATCAGTTAAACGGAAAACTTAACTGCACTGTCAAGGGTAGAGCAACTAAATCACTACCAGTACCAGTACAAGAAACCACTCTCTCTAAAGAAAGAGATGATCGCTCTGCTGAATTACCAACATGGGATGAAGTCTGGGATCTTGCCCAAATGCGTGGGATACTCAGAGAAACGGCAGAGTCATTCTTCAACTGGCACAATGATAATAATTATTGGCTAAACAAATACGGTGCATTGATCAACTGGAAATCAAAACTTCAAAACTGGAAAACAAGATCGCAGAATATTAAAACCAAAGGCAATGCTCCAAAGCGTAAACGAGCATCAGCCGATGAATTACTAAGGAGACTGAACAATGATTGATGACAAAATATGGGGAATTAAAAACTTCACTTCTAAGGCAAAAAAGAAAGTTGATTCGAGAGATTGGCCCAAAGAGGTGCGATCATGCCGAATATGTGGTCGAATGGCTGAAGCAGTTATTCATCCAGACGCCTATGATGAGTGGCAGACTCACAGGGATGAAGATGATGCTGATAAATACCTTGGAGTGAAAGTCGTGAAAATGGCTCTTAAGGGTCTTTGCTGCGATAATTGTGGAACTACAAGGGAACTCTATTTGAACAGCAAGGAGGGCATGCAAGCGATCGCTGTTGAGCTTATGAGGGTGACTGAAGATGGGGTTTCAAATCTGACTGAAAAACAGGAAGTAGGATTGATGGCAAATCTCAGAAAGCATATGAAAAATTATTGTGATGCACTTCGGAGAATGAATGGATCTGCCAGCATTATTTTTGATGAGATGTTCGTCACCATGGTATGGGAAAGGCCGCACGGCTGCTGGAGAACTTTAAGAGCAATGCAACTTTTCCTTTATCAAAACAAACCAGTCAGGGATCAGTATGCTGACATGACTAACTGGCTTAAGCGGATGGGTGGTGCTGTATGATTATCGTCGAGCCGATTATTAACGCAACTGCTGACAGCTACGGTATTGGCGCAACTGAAATTATGGGTAGAAGCAGAATTTATCCCGTGAGCGAAGCCAGAATGGTTGCGATGTATTTAGTAATAAAGCACACTCACACCGGAATGCATTACACTGCTGCACGCTTTGGCAGGACTAGAGGATCTGCTGATTATGCGGACAAGACGATTAGAAAACTTTTAACCATCGACAAAAAACTCAAAGAGAGAATTAAAGATATTGAATCAGTAGCAATCGCAAAATTTAAAAACGAATTATGAGCAACTTTGAACATTCCGTATTGGTCAGTGATTTAAAAAAATCATCTAAAGAAATCATCAACGAATTAAAACCTGAACAAGCTGATGCCTTGCATATGGCTATCGGGATCGCAGGGGAGTCAGGGGAGTTACTTGACGCAATCAAAAAATGGTCGATTTATCAAAAGCCAATTGATCTTGAAAACGTGATCGAAGAACTTGGTGATCTTGAATTTTACATGGAAGGGTTAAGGCAATCGCTGAACCTGACCCGAATTGAAACATTGATGGAGAACATTGCAAAACTTAAAAAAAGATATTCAAAGGGGCAGTATTCAAATGATCAAGCTAACGAAAGGGCCGACAAAAAAATGCGGATTGTGCCTTACGATCAAACCCGCTAAAGCTTTTCACAAGCGCAATGGAGTCAGGGACGGTCTACAACCTTACTGCAAACAATGTCGAAAAAATGATAATTACGGAAAACGATAAGGTTTTAAATCTTTGCAAAGTAGCAAGGAAAGCTCTTTGCTACGTTCCCAGATCCTACGATGATGATGGTTTACACGGAGAGCTGACTAGGGCGGTTTATGAGGTGGAAAAACACTTTCAGCCTACGTGTGTAGAACCTGAAAACCAAAAATAAAATACCATCAAATCTCTGAGATATGGGGGAGGGGGTGATGGTCCTCCCCACTCACTTTTTAAAAAGACAATTTAAACTGGAAGCATTATTCTTGACAATAAGCTCGACAAGATTCCACAAGGGTATTTAAAATTTTGAGCGCACCAGTTAACAAATAAAATTGTCTTATGAATTCAGATATTTCCAAAGAGCAAGCAGAGAGCATGGATCAAGCCCTAAAAAGATTTCAGATCCTTGCTAAAAACAAATACATGGCAGGTCAGCAAGAACACGGTGGAAACCTTTGGGAAAAACCAAACTTGCTTGATCATGCTGAAGAAGAAGTCCTTGATCTTTGGTATTATCTCCAAGGGATCAGGCAGAAGCTCAAAGACACTTGATGGACGATGACTTGCCAGATGATCTAGATCAGTATGCTGCCGATTACTTTGGTTTAAAGAAAGGTGACATTGACATGATCAACGAGGCGTGTGACAAGTTTTTTGACAGCCGAGGAATGCCGAGGGGCAGGGGCTTATTTGAAACAACAAATCAGAAATTCTTTTTACCAAACCACAAACAAGAAAAAATAGAACAGAAAAAACAAAATGAACCGAATAAAAATAAACGTAGAAAAAGTAGATAAAAAATATTTATTCAAAGGGGAAAAAGGAACCTATCTGGACCTTGTATTGTTTGAGTCAACAAATCAGCAATATGGGGATACGCACATGGTTGTTCAGTCTATACCCAAAGAAGAACGTGACAAAGGGGAACGAGGTCCGATTCTTGGCAATGCAACTTTAGAGATTAATGGGGGATCTCAGTATTCTGCACAACCTCCAGTAGATGCTTCCAGAAATGAATCGCCCAAGGTGACCGAGGATGATATTCCGTTCTGATGAGCTATAATGTAAAGCCAATCAAATTCGAAGACGCCTTTAAAAGATTAAAGGCAAGAAAAGAGATCGGATCTCGTATGACTTCAAAGCAGTGGGCGTCACTTCCTGCTGCTATACGGGACCGATCTTTTTTTGCATCAAGGGTAGCATCAGCAAGGTTTTTATCATCAGCAAAAAAGATGCTTGAGGATTTTATGCTGGGAACAAAAGAAGAAGTCATTTCACCCGATGGAGTAAAATTAATTGCTTTTAAAACTGGAGGCAGATCAGACTTTGTGAAGAAAATGCAGGACTTTGCCATTGCTGAAGGAATGGGGGATCCATTGCCTGAAGGAGTTGGAAGGGGTGATCGTGGAGTCATACCAGAGACGAGGGACATTTCATCAAATCGCAGACTCAAACTTGTTTACGATACAAACATCAGATCATCATATGGCTATGGTAACTTTGAAGCGTCTGTTGATCCTGCGATTACAAATGTTTATCCAGCTTGGAGATTTATCCGCACAGGTGTAGTCAAGGAACCTAGACCATTGCATAAGCGATTTGAAGGGGCAGTTCGAAGAAAAGATGACACAAAATTTTGGCTTGAGATGAACAAAAAGGAAATTGGTGGACTTGGTGTTCCTCATGGTCCTTGGGGTTTTAACTCTCAAATGGATGTGCAGGAGGTTGGAAGGCGTGAGGCCGAATCTCTTGGGTTAATAAAGAAAAATCAAAAGATCCGTTCACCAAAATCAGCATTTAATAAAAAGCTAAGTGTATCTGAAAAAAGAATGGATTCAGGTATTTTCAAGAAACTTAAAAAAGCAATGGGGGCAAAAATGAAACTTACTGCTGGCAAATTATTATGGGCGAAAAAATAAAAATACATTGTTCACACACTGAGCTGAGAGATCCAACCTCATTGGTTGAGCATCCCAGAAACTACAATACACATCCAGCAGAGCAGATTCGTTTGCTTGCAAAGATTATTAAACATCAGGGATGGAGAAACCCTATCACAGTTTCAAAGCGATCTGGGTTTGTTGTAAAGGGACATGGTCGACTTGCTGCTGCTATGCTTCTCAAGACAGAAAAGGTTCCTGTCGATGTTCAGGATTACAAAGACGAAGCCTCAGAGGTTGCTGATATGATCGCGGACAATCGCATCGCTGAACTTGCTGAAACAGATCGCGATCTTCTAAAAGGGTTGCTCCTGGACGATGTTTTTGACGGTTTTGATATTGAGCTGACAGGATTCGATTCGGACTTAATTAATTCATATTTAAACACGGAACAATTAAAACAAGATTCTACTGAATCTGTTGAAATAGACACAGACGATTTCGATCTTGATGCAACTTGTCCTAAATGTGGCTTTGAATTTAAAAAATGAATATTTCATGGCAATTAAGCGAACTGAGTAAAGTAGAAAAAAAACCAATCAAGGTCATGTCTACTTTTTCTTGTGGGGGTGGTAGTAGTATGGGCTACAAGCTCAATGGTTTTGATGTAATTGCTGCTAACGACATTGATCCTGAAATGCAGTATCATTACATTCAAAATTTGAAACCTAAACATTATTTTCTTTGCCCTGTAAATTCATTAATAAAACAAAAGCTGCCTAAAGAACTATTTAATTTGGACATTTTAGATGGATCACCACCATGTTCTACATTTTCAATGGCAGGAAATAGAGAGAAAGATTGGGGGGTTAGCAGACATTTTCAAGAAGGCCAGGCTAAACAAGTGCTGTCAGATTTGTTTTTTGATTTTATTGAATTAGCTGATCATTTACGCCCTAAAGTAATTATTGCAGAAAATGTGAAAGGCATGATTATGGGGAATGCAAAAGGTTATGTTAAAAAAGTAAAACAAAAAATAATGGAGGCAGGGTATACATGCCAAATTTTTCTTGTTAATGCCGCGGATTGTGGTGTTCCTCAAAACAGACAACGAATATTTTTTTGCTGCCTAAGGAATGATATTGTGAAACCTAAGCTCAAATTAATTTTCAACCAAAAAAAAATCACGGTTTCTGAAGCATTTAAAGGTGTGCAAAACTTAACCCCACTTGAAGTTCAAAATACTAAACCTTATAAAAATGATTTGAAATATTATCATCACACACCTATGGGTCAAAATTATGAAAAAGCAGCCGTCAAGCTAGAAATGAAAAAAAAGAATTGGAGTTTCATAAGGTTACATAAAGACAAGCCTAGTAATACTGTGACAGCAGCAAGCGGGACGCTAAAACATTATAGTGAATGCAGATCCTTGACTTTTAGAGAATTTAAAAGACTTGGATCTTTTCCAGATGATTATAAGGCTAAAACCGACAAAATAGGAAAGTATATGGTAGGAATGTCTGTTCCTCCATTTATGACTCAACAAATTTCTTTGCAAATTTATAAGCAATGGCTTCAAAATGAAAACTCCCAAAATTAACGAAATAAGAAAAGTCGGGAAAAAGAAATCGCCAAGATTGGGAAAACCATACAAACCCTTGCCAATTGAAATGGCAGAAGGATTTGGTCAACTAGGTTTAACTCAAGCAGACATTGCTGGCATTCTTAAAATTTCAATCAAAACTGTGAATCGTGAATTTGTAAAACCTGATTCTGAATTCGCTTCTGAGTATCGCAAAGGCAAGGCGAAAACCTCTCAAAGCTTAAGGGCTAAATTGCTAAGGCGAGCAATTAAAGAAGATCGTGATTCGCTTCTTCAGTTTGCTTTGAAAAACTTTTGCGGAATGAAAGAGCAAGTCGAAGTTGAAAACTCAGGAGAGGTTACGGTTAACATCATCATGGGGGGAAAAGAAGTATCACTTCCCAGGTGGCTTGAAAATTGAATAACGATATTCATATTCCTGAGCCGCATTCTGGCCAGGCTGAAATCCTGAACCACTCCAAGCGTTTCAATGTTCTTCAGTGCGGAAGAAGATTCGGCAAAACTACGCTAGGACTTCACATTGCTTTATTTTCAGGAATCGCTGGCAAAACTTACGGTTGGTTTTCTCCGACCTACAAGCTCATGTCAG
>Ga0209194_1001725_pt1 | contig 12840 bp, 13 predicted proteins | sample COGITO_mtgs_1004_FD_184787 | JGI IMG/M metagenome (GOLD analysis project Ga0209194, IMG submission 184787) | Pelagic marine microbial communities from North Sea - COGITO_mtgs_100413 (SPAdes) (version 2) | ecosystem: Environmental > Aquatic > Marine > Epipelagic ...
CTATTGTTACTGCTTGTCTCACTTACTTTATTAATTAGAGAAATACAAATTTCATCGGAAGCATTAGAACACCATCTTGCTGATATAGAAGAACATTTGAAAAAAAAATAAGAGTTGTTATGTTTCAAGCAACTCTTATTTAATAGACTAACAAAATTAAACCTATATTTTCTTTTTCATTTAATTGTTACTTTGTTAACTGCCAGAAATACTTCCGCCGGATGATGTTTTTCTTGTTATTTTTTCTGGATTCCCTTCAAAAGAAATACTTCCTCCACTACTAGCTTTTCCATCAATAGATTCTGATGCATGGACACTTATACTTGCACCACTACTTACCTTTGTCGTAACATTTTTAGACAGTAACTTATAGGCATTTATAGAGCTACCACTTGATGCACTTGTTTCATGGTTTGTGGACTTACCTTTAATTTTCATGTTTGACCCACTACTAGAACTTGACACTACGCTGTTAGCATTTACATCTATATTGGCACTTGCGCCACTACTGGTATTTGATATAAGGTTAACTGCTGCAACCTCTAGAGTTAACTTGGCGCCACTACTAGAGCCAATATGAAGATCTGTAGCTTTAATTACATTAGTAGTGATTACATTACTTCCACTAGAAGCTTTTAACTCTTCCAGGGTATTTACTGTCAGATACACTTTTTTTGAAGCAGATTTCCAAATATTTTTTTCAGTATAAATTTTTAATTTTCCACCCTCAACCTCTGTGATAATAATATCATGTAAATTTTCGTCGGCTTCTACAGTTAGTGAAATTTCACTTCCTTGGTCTATTATTAATTCTATACCTGTACTTACCTTTACTTTCGTAAAATCTTCATTAATATCTCTTTTAACAGAGATTACATTTTTATTTCCTTCAATTCTATTTAGTATATCTATACTACATGTGGAAAGAGTAATTAGAAATAAGAAGGCTGTAAATTTGATGATAATTAGTTTCATAGTTTTTTTTTGATAAATTTATAATTCTTTTTGTGTTTAATTAATTATTGAGTGCTCAATTGTTGATTTTTTTGGATGAACTGTTTTTAAACATCTTTTAATTACATTTTAAGCTGTTTTATACAGTCAGTACAACTCAACCCTTTTTCTGTCATTTCAAAAAAATGATTGGTTACATCTCCATGATATAGGTTATTACTATTTTTAATTCGATATAAGAAACTATGAGTGCTAGTGTCTATAAACACAGTGTTACCCTCTGGAACATATATCGTCACATATACAATTTCATCACTTGACCTATGATTTAAATGAGATAAGAAAAATGCATTTAATTTTAGAGTACTGTCTTTTATTGAATAGCGATAATCAATTTTTGCAGCTTTTTCAGTAGCCTTATTTTTATTTCTTCCTTCAGAGACTTTTCTAATTTTAAATGTAAAATTTTCAGTATTACTTTTTTCTACAGATACTTTTACGTTGGTAGCATAAATTTTTTTAACGCCATTATCTTCAACTTTTATTCTCTTAGTACTTCTTCTTAATTTGTCTTGAAAATAAAGTTCATCATCATTTATCATTTTTAAAAACAAGGTGTCTTTAGATGATAAATTTAATGGATAATTTTCAATTTTGGTTCCGTTATAAGCATCAGATGTTCCTATGTCTATTCCGGCAAAAACAATTGTTAATAAAGCTACAATCCAAACGCTAAGTAATGATAAAGACACTGTTTTACTGAATTGTTTTATGTTACTTGAAATAATTCTAAGGCCAAGTATAAAAAGAATTAAAAAAGGAAATCCAATTACAATAAACATACAAATAGTAAGTATCCAATAGGGTAAGATTGAATCATATACGAAATCGGGAAGGTTTATAAGATTGTCACCATATCCTAATAATTCAAAACTTCCTAAAGAGAAAACTCCAAAGAAAATAGAGATTAAAATGATTGAAGAAAAAATAACTATAATTAAACCGATTAACTTACCTATTACATTAAATACAGCAGTAATCATATTTCCAATAACGTTAAGAAAGTCTTGCAAGCCAGATGTGGTATTCTTTCCATTTCTTTGAAATCCATCTGCTACTTTTTTTTTTACATTATTTGCGCCATCTTCGATAGTTTCTTTGATAGAACTGAACTCCTCTCTAATTTTTTTCTCAATATTGTCAATAGTTACTCGCTCTCCTTCCATTTGAAGTTTTTCTGCAGTTGTTTTTGCTTCTGGAGTAACAATCCAAAATACTATGTAGGCAATAAGACCCATCCCAGAAAAAACAGTTAATAAGATAAATGCAATTCTAATCCAAACAACATCAAGATCCAAGTAATGAGCAATCCCTGATGAAACACCACTTATAAATCTATTTTCACGATCTCTAAATAATTTTTTAAAATTGTTTTTACCGTTGTTAGATTTAGACTTTGTTTCCTGGAAGTTCTCATCATGATCTGAATAATCTTCAGGTTCTCCCATTATTTTTATAATATTATGAATGTCTAGCTCATTAACTACTTGACGAGTTTCTGTAATTTTTTCAGATAATAATTCACAAATTCGCGCTTCAATATCAGCAATAATTTCATTTTTGCCCTCCGGATCATCACTTAAAGATTTAGCAATGGCATCTAAATATCTTTTTAATTTTTTGTAGGCGGTTTCGTCTATATGAAAAAAATATCCTCCTAAATTTATATTGATAGTCTTATTCATTTATCATTTGTTATTTGGTTTACAGCAAGCATTAAATTATTCCAGGTCATATCTAATTCTTTTAAAAATTGTTGTCCGCTTTCTGATAATACGTAGTATTTTCTTGGTGGACCAGAACTGGATTCTTCCCATCGATAGGATAATAAACCAGAATTTTTTAATCGAGTAAGTAATGGGTATATAGTTCCTTCTACTACAATCATTTCTGCACTTTTAAGTGTAGAAATGATCTCAGATGTATAGGCATCTCCATGTTGTAAAATAGACAAAATACAATACTCTAAGACTCCTTTACGCATTTGAGCCTTCGTGTTTTCTATCTTCATAAATGCTGTGAAATTTTATAGTGTAAGGTTTATTTATGCAAATATAGGGTAAAAGATAGTATTATGCAAAACATAGTACTATATTTTAATAGATTTAGATTTTATAAATTGCCTTTCATAGCATGTGGTAATAATCAATTTACTTTTTTTATCTAAAAAAACAGATCTAATCAATTATCATTTAATTCTTAGCTTTGGATAAATTTTTATCAATAAAAATGACACAACTTCAATATATTTCTTTCATTTTATTAGGACTTTATTTTTTTGTAATTATGGTTGTTGTCCTTAAAGCTAAGAAAAGCACTTCCTCGGAAGACTATTTTTTGGCAAGTAGAAAATTGCCATTTTGGGCTTTATCAATAACTTTTATTGCTTCATGGTGGGGTGGTGGTTCTGCTATAGATCTTGTAGACCACGGTTTTAATCAAGGAATCAGCTCTTTTTGGATTTATGGAATGCCTGTTTTGTTTTCTACATTTTTAATGTATTTATTTTCTAAGGCTATTAGAAAAATAGGCACGATTACCCAACCACAATTGATGGAAGCTCGCTACAATAAAAGAGTAGCGTTTTTACTTTCATTACTTATTTTAATTTTTATGATATTAGGAGTAGCTACTCAGGCTGTAGTTATTGGTAATTTCTTTCAATCATTTTTTGAAATTGATTATAAAATAGCCGCTTTTTTTGGGACTTCAATGGTTTTAATGTATTCCTTTTTTGGAGGTTTTAAAGGAGTTGTTATTACAGATATTATTCAGTTTGTATTTTTACTTATAGCTGTTGTGGTTCTTTTTATAGTTGCTTACCAACATTCTGGCGGTTTTGGAAAAGTACAAGAAATTGCTTTAGAACAAAATAAGCCAGCATTCTTTTCCTTTTTTCATAACATTTCAAACAACCTGGTTTTTATTATAACCTTTGGATGTTCCTGGATGATACAAGCCAATATTTGGCAAAGAATTTCTGCAACAAAAAATCCTAATGATGCAAAAAAAATGATGTCTTTAGCCTTTATGGTTTTTATTCCTCTTTACCTAATTGTAACGCTTACAGGAGTTTTAAGTTTGGGTATATTTGAATCTGTACCAGAAGGAGGAATAGTGCCTGCCATGATTGTTGATTTATTGCCAGTTGGATTAGCAGCCTTTATTTTTGTAGGGCTTTGTTCCGCAATTATGTCTACTATGGATTCCATGATCAATACCGGTGCTTTGGTGCTTAGTGTAGATATGTACAAGAGTAAAATAAAACCAAATGTTAGTGCTAAGGAAATGGTATTTGTAGGGAAAATTTCTACAATAGTCATTGCTTTATTAGGCTTACTAATTAGTTTAGAGATACGTTCAATACTTCGCATTGCCTGGATTGGTTCTGACTTTTTAGCTACTGGAGCGTTTGTGCCTTTAGTTTTTGCTTTTATTTGGAAGTCAGGGAATTCTAAAGGAGCTTTTGCTTCTATTGTATTTGGTCTACTTTTTTCTTCTTATAATATGCTCATAGCCCTAGGTGTAAAATTACCTTCAGTATGGGAAATTGCTTCGGTAGAGCAAGCACTTATCGGTATGTTAGCCTCTGCTATTATCTTTGTTGGTGTTAGTTTACTTACCAAACCAGAAACAGAAAAAGCAGAACAATTTATAAAGAAAGCAGGCATGTTAAAGTCATAAGATTAATAGCGTTTTTTAGCCTTATAAAAAACAACAACAAATACGTTAAATTTTATCAAATAGATAAAAATTGAGATTATAGTACTACTTTAACAACGTGTATGTTAACTAATAGACTACAATCATGAAAAAATCTTTTTTACTAGTATCTCTACTATTTTCTTTGTTTGCTCTTGCGCAAGAACAAATTGAAACTATAGATGACATTCAATTAGAACAAATAAAACCCAATCAAATAAAAAAATATTGGTTAAAAATGATAGATAATGGGCTAGCTCAGCCTGTTTATATTCCTATTATTGTTGCTAGAGGTACTGTAGAAAAACCAGTATTAGGTCTTACCGCTGCAATTCATGGAAATGAAGTAAATGGGGTAGCAGTTATTCAAAGAGTATTGGCAGACATTACTATAGATTCTCTGCAAGGAACCATTATAGCCATTCCAGGATTAAATGGTATTAGCTTGCCTTTACATCAAAGAAGATATATAGACAATGAAGACTTAAACAGAAATTTTCCAGGAAAAGAAAACGGAAATAGAACCCAGCAGTATGTCTGGAATATAAAAACTAAAATACTCTCAAAATTAGATTACCTCATAGACATGCACACCGCCAGTTTTGGTAGAGAAAATAGTTTGTATGTAAGAGCAGCTCTAGAAGATCCAGAAATTAAAAAAATGGCAACACTGCAAGATGCAGATATTATACTAAAAAATAAAGGAGTTCCTAGTGCTACCAAGCAAGCTATTACAACTCGTACAATGAGGGCAGAAGCAATGCTAATGGGAATACCAACCATTACCGTAGAATATGGAAACCCTCAAGTATTTCAGCCAGAAATGATAGAAAGAGGAAAGTTAGGAGTTACAAATATTATGAGTTGGCTACGCATGATTCCTCAAAAACAATCTATAGTTTCAGCCCCTATTTATTGTAAAAAATCATATTGGATTTATTTAGACCAAGGCGGTTATTTAGAACTTACAGTAGCACTCAATCAAATTGTTGAAGCACAAGAATTAATTGCCATTTTAAGAAACCCTTTTGGAGACATCATTAAAAAATATTACGCACCAGAAAAAGGCATTGTTATAGGAAAAACGAGCAATCCAATTAACATGTCTGGAGGAAGAATTATTCACTTAGGAATTATTGAAAACAACAACTAATGATTCCGGTACTTATTATATCTTTTACAGTTATTAGTGTTTTCTTTCTAGATAGATGGGAAAACAAACATATTAAAGCAATATTTAATTGGGTTCCGGCTATCTTATTAGCTTATTTAATACCTGCAGCAATTTCTATGCTTATAGGAGAAGATTTTGCAGCTGCAGACATACATCGGTTTAGCAAAACCTATTTTATACCCTTTGCTATTATTGCTGTTATGAGTAGTTTGTCTATAAATCAATTAAAATCAATTGGTTGGAAACCCATAGCTGTTTTTGTGATAGGCTCTTTTTGGATAGCTGTGTTTCCTATTATGCTAGCATTTGTATTGTTAGACACTTCTTTTGTAGCCAATTTATTAATACACCAAGAGTATTGGAAAGGGCTTCCACCAATTGTTGGAAGTTGGATAGGAGGAAGCACAAGCCAACTAGTGCTAAAAGAGTTGGTAGAATGTCCTGAAAATATTTTTTTAACAGTACTTGTCATAGACAATGTACTTGTAAATATTTGGACTATTTTAATGTTTCAGGGAATTAAAAAGACAGACAGTTTAAACCGCTTTTTTAAGATTTCTAATATAGCGATGCCTGAAAATATAGAAGAACAAAAAGGAGAAAAAATACATCCTGTATTTATATTTTTAGTACTACTTTCTAGTATTTTACTTGTAAATAACTTTATTGAGAGTTTTATTGTGAAGGTAATTGCAGTATCTATTATAGGGTTGTTATTTAGCAATCTTATTAAAAAATGGAATATTAATTTTGCCCTTCGCATAGGAAGTATTTTAATCTTGTTAGTAATGGCAATTTTAGGCTTAAAATTAAAATTTAGTGCAATGGAATTTGACATTGCCTTTCTTGGGTTTTTAGTAGTTTGGTTAATTAGTCATGTGGTAATTATGCTCATAGCGGCTAAACTTTTAAATGTAAGTATTGCATGGGTTCCTATAGCTAGTATGGCAAATGTTGGTGGTATTGCAACCGCACCAGCAGTAACAGCTGCCTACGAAAAAAAATGGATGCCACATGCCATACTTTTAGCCATTCTTAGCATGGCCACCGGAACTTTATGGGGCTTAGTAACTATATTCTTATTTAAAACATTCTTGCTTTAGCCAGAGGCATTGTATTGGTAAAAGAACGTACCGTAAATTCTTTAAATAGGGTGTTCTCCCTAAAAAAAGGGAGTAAAAAATTTCACCATTTCTGGAGATTGACTTAAATACCTATTTAACTTTATTTTTGACACAAAGGAAAACTGCTGTAATCTCCAAAAGCTTTACAGATAAAGACAACTAAAAACTTGTGTTATCCCGAAATATATAACTGTTAACACAAGCTTTTGTTTGGATATAACCCGTTAGGTGCAATATTGAATAAATGAAGGAAATTCTAGAACAAGAATATGACAAATTAGATAAATTAAGCATTACTCCAACGGGTAAAGTTAATCTCTTAAATAATATTATTCAATTTAAATTACACGAAACTGAATTTACTAATTTCAAAAATGATTTATCTATTGATATAAAGCGTTATTTGAATTCATTGGTTGATCTTGCAGAAAATGGTCCAAGAAAATATGATATTATTAATGAAAATAAAATAAATGAACTCCTTGAAAATGTTGAATACAATGATAAAATTAATTATATAAATTATTTAATTCGAATCCTTGAAAAAAGTTCCTTTAAAGACGATATCAAAAAATTTCAAAAATTAAGATATAAAACTATACTCAAAAACTCAATAGATAATCATTGGAGTTTAAAATCAATTTGTAACATTATTATCTATTTCCCTCTTTTAAACATTTACACTTTAACAACTACACTATTATTTATTGTGCTCATTGCTAATTTAATATTATTACCAGCACCTTTTAAATTTATGGAGTTCTTAAACTATAAAATTGAGTTTATAAATCTCTCTGAAAACTACTTTTTAAATCATTTCACAAACGTAACATCAGCACTAATTGGAGTAAACAATGGCTTCAAAATAACTCCTTTAAATATAGGTTCAATGATATTATTAGTTGTTGGGAAAATATTCATCTTTGCATATGTAGTATCATTAATATTTAATAAACTAACCGATTTAATAAAACGCTAATGCTAGTTCAAAAAATAACAGGTAAAATTTTAAGTATTTTTTTTAGGATTATTATTGTTGTATTTGGATTATCAATTGTTTTAAGCAGAGAAAACTATTTCGAAACGTATTGGTATTTTTTAGCAGTAATCCCCTACGTATTAATATACTTCAACACCTTATTTAAAGATGGTTTTATATCAAAAATAAGGCTGTTTAACGATTATTTATTTATTCTTTTTATCCTCTATGCAAAAGGTATTGATTATACTACAATCTGTTTTTTGCTATTACCTATAGTTAATTCACCAAATCATACTGGAAGAAAAAAATCAATATGGCTTTACATTTTTTTTATTATTTCACTCTATGTACTTAATAAGTATAGATTCGATTGGTCATTTATAATTGTAACAACAATCTTTATTACGATTAACTTTATTATTGATTCTAGGTCTAGATTTTTTAATAATATAACGTCCTTAAACACTGAAATTGAAGGCTTCTTTGAAAAAGAATTAGAAATCCGAAAAAGTTACAAGGTTTATGATGGCATTTTAGAGGTTTTAAATAAAATTAAGGTACTAGTTTTTTATAGACCAAAATTTACAGATATCATTTGCTTTAAAGTAATTAATGACTCTATTATTTTAGAAAATAGTTCAACTTTTGTTTGGTCTTATGAATTGGACAAAAAATATCTTATAGATTTAATGAAGGAAAACGAATTAGACAACTACAAACATTCTAATATACCTTTAAATTTAAACGGAAAAGATAAGTCCAAAAACTTTATTTTAATTAATGAGACTAAAAAGAATAAGTATGTTTTTTTGTTTATAATTCAAGATGCGTCAAATCAACTATTCAATTTATACTATACAAGTTTACTTCAGTCAATAACTGCAAGAATTTCGAGAGTTTTAGATTTAGAAAACTCGATAAAAGACGAAAACAAAGAAATTCTTAAAATTTTCAGAGAAAAATATTTTCATATGCAAAATGCAGAAAAAGCAATGCATTTTATTCGAAATAGATTTAATACTCTCGATAATTTTATTGAAATGTCCAAAGATAACATTGCAGGTAAAATGGATGATGAAGATTTGAAAATGTATTCAACAGAACTTCAGAGGTTAGAAAGGAATTATGATTTATTAATGAAAAGAGTTAGTAGTATATTAAATAAACCTGAAAAACCTTTCTCTGCTGCTCAATTAGAATCTAAATCTCCAAACTATTTATTTAGTTCACTAAGAGATATTTGGTTAGATTATTTTAATGAGTTTGATTATGAACTTAATTGGAATATTTCTACAATAGATAACTTTCTGATACAAGTTAACCAAGATGGTTTATATATTTTGCTAACCGATTGGATAAATAATTTAAAAAAATATTCCAATGGAAATGAAATCGTTATTTTTAATGAAGATGAAATTTACTTAGAAGTAATTTTCAGAAATAAATACAACAAAAAAGCCCTTGACGAAATTATTGACTTAAAAGAAGACTTCAACTCTAAAGACAGAGACCGAATTTTAAAGCGAACATCTCACGGTGTAATAATTATGAAGTCAATTTTAGAAGAAATGTCAATTAAGGGTAAAATAAAAACGGACAATGAAAACATTGAGTTAATCTTGTTATTTAAGAAGGAAAAGAGATGAAAATTGCAATATTCGAAAATGAATACGATACTTTAGAAATGGCATTTAAATATGCTAATAAAAAATACTACAATAACAAGTTAGTTTTTGAAAACTACCCTAGAAGTCAAGATTTCAAAGATTTAAAAAAGTTAGAGGAATATGAACTTGTAATTATAGATATTGATTTATCTTCTATGAGTGTACTTGATGGATTTGGTCTAATAAAAAAAATAGAACAAACACTTGAAAAAAAACCAAAAATATTAATATTGACTGGTCAAGCTTTGAGTGTAGATTATCATACTGAAAACCTATTAACAGAGAAATACCCCATTCTTGAAAAATCAGTTAATTTTAATAAAATAAAAAAGGAATTTGACAAATTAAATATATAATAAAGCACCTAACAATGTATAAAAATAATAGCGGTTTAATCGCTAAAAACGAAAGTAAGTAAATATAAAAAAAAGGTCAGTGTTTAACCGAAAAGTTAGTGTGCTAAAATCCGCTACTATTCTTATACTAGACCGTTGTAAAACATTAAAAAACAATATGCAGTCCATTGCGGACTTCAAACCTCAATTTCACTATTATTTCGGCTATTATTCTTTTACTTATTTACAAATTTTAATAATTCAATTGCAGATAATTTCCCAAACTCATTTGCTGCTTGTGGACTTGCTCCTGAAATTAGCTTTCTGTCGATATGACAAGTCTTATCCGCTTTCTTATTGATAAAAGTTACTCCTAATTCATTCAGTTTTTTACCAAACTCCCAAGGCATATGACCTGGCATATATCCTACCATAGGCGTTTGTTTATCCACCGAGTCAGGAAATGCTGCGATTTTATATCCTTTATAAATAAATGAACCTTTGTCTTCGTTTATATTTGCTGCTAACAATGCAGCTGGTCCATGACAAATGGCAAGCATAAATAAATCTTTTTTATGTGACCAATGAATTAACTTTTTTAAATCATTATTTTCTGGTAAACCTAACATTGCTCCGTGACCTCCGGGAATAAATATTGCTATATAGTCCGAATTGTCATCCATAGAATTGTTAACGAAATCAGATAGCTTATTTGGGTTCTCAAATTGTTCTTTATATTCTGAATATATATTTTTTATATTTTCATCTTCATTTGGCATTGCCCACATTTCAATTTTTACTGATTTCCCAGTTGGTGTAACTATGTCAATGTCGAAACCAGCATTTTTTAAATGTAACATTGGAAGTAGCATTTCTACAGGATGATTTCCAGTAGAAAATTTCTTTCCATTTGCCATTGTCATATTTCTTTCTTCTGTACACACCATTAAAATTTTCAGTTTCCCATTTTTATAAGGATTCTCATAAACCGTTCCATCAAAATCAGTCTTTGAGGAAGTAGCTAACTTCAAAGCTAGTCGAGATGGGCTAAATGCTCCATCTTCTGTTGGTTGTGGTGCTATTCCTAATAGTTTCTTAATCATAGTTAATTATATATTTGTTCGCCTTTTTAATTGGTTATTCATATTCTGTAAGGTAAAATATATGATATCAAAAAATCATGACTATCTTAAGACTGTTTTTCATATATTCTTGTAGATAGTTTTATTTCAAAGATTTGTCCTCTCTCAATAATATCAGTCCAAGAAAACCAATAATTATTTCTGCGATGAGCGAAAAAATTAACCCGAATTCAGGGATTCCATCAATTATTAAACTAAAGGCTCTACCTGCAGCTAATCCTATCATGAAGATAACCAAAGCATATAATGCAGGTTTTCTAAAGGTTGAGTTAAATGCACCTAAAAAATATAATATTGCTTGTCCTAAAAGTAATCCCATTTGTGCTCTAAAAATGTGAGACAGGTTTATATCTTCCACAGGAAAGCCATACAAACCTGTCAAAGTTTTTTCAGGAGCAATACCATAAGATAAAGCAATTGGAATTAAAGCGATACCTGTAAAGATTAAGAGCGATTTTTGATATTTATCAACTTTCATTTGATTTTATTTTAATGAATAAATAATATTTTAAGCTTCATTGCAAAAGCCAATTATTTAAGCCACATACAGGTATCTACCAAAACAATCGGGATTATCCATATTCTTTAATGTGAATTCTGCGACATCAATAAACTTTGACGATTTTAATACAGTTTTTTCATAAACCTTCAATTCCTTTTTAGATGGACCAGCAGTTAAACCAAGACCGCCAGGTAAGGTTACAAAAACCTTTAAGTTATCTGGAAGCATTCTTTGATGTACGTATTGCATTACTTTGTCGTGGTCTGCAATAGAAGTTTCTACACGAGTGATTTTACCTAATGTATTCCGCATGAATGCAACTCTTTTTGATTTCTTCTTGTTCGGAGCATAACACAATGCACCTGCCATATAGGTTAGTGTTGCTAACTTATTCTTCAGCATAATAGGGTGTAAAAGTTTAATGAAATTATGCATCAAATCTTTTTGAGGAGATTTTAAAGAACTTACCATACAAATAATATTATCTGCATTTTCAACTACTTTAGAGATGGCTTTTTCATTAGACAAATCTCCTTTTATGACTGTTAAATTCGAATCTGTAATTTTTAATTTTTCAGGTGTCCTCACCAATGCTTTTACAATATAGTTTTCTTTTAATGCTAGTTTAAGGAACTCATTTCCAGTAGAGCCAGTTGCTCCAAAAAGAGCTATTGTTCTTTGATTACTCATTTATTAACATCTATTTAAAATACAAAGAACAAATGTCGTAATTTATTGCTATATTTACAAGTAGTTATAATAATTACACCTAGTTACATTTTTGTAACTAATACTGATAATCAAATGATTATAAATGGATGATAAATCAAAAATTTTAGATGAATTGGTAAAAAGCAGTGTAAATACTGAAAATTGCGGAGTAACGGTTGCATTAAATTTACTTAGTGGCAAATGGAAAACAGCCATTATTTATCTTATTTCATTAGATGTAAACCGATTTGGACAATTGCAAAAAATGATACCAGAATGTAGTAAAAGAATGATGACTTCTAGATTAAGAGAGTTAGAAAGAGATGGTATAATTCACAGAGAAGTATTTGCCCAAGTTCCTCCTAAAGTTATTTACACATTAACCCCAAAGGGAGAAAAATTAAAACCTGTTTTTAACGAGCTTAAAAAATGGGGGAATGAGAATTTTATGCAAGAAATGTAGATAGTGAAGAAAAAACGTTTTACA
>Ga0209194_1001737_pt1 | contig 12785 bp, 9 predicted proteins | sample COGITO_mtgs_1004_FD_184787 | JGI IMG/M metagenome (GOLD analysis project Ga0209194, IMG submission 184787) | Pelagic marine microbial communities from North Sea - COGITO_mtgs_100413 (SPAdes) (version 2) | ecosystem: Environmental > Aquatic > Marine > Epipelagic ...
GTAGCCGTGCCGGAGTAACTCGGCACCGATGTGCTGACCGATGTAGCCGCTGATGCCCGTGACTAGTACGCGTGCGGTCATGTTTTCTGTCTCCAAACTGTGAAAATCCGATGCGGACCATTTTGAGTCGAGTCGTGGCCCGCCGAATTACTTGCAATATGCAAGTTAAAGGAAAGGGTAGCACTCCCGAGTTAGAGGACTACACGGGCACCCGATGACGTAGTAAAAAAGCCCATGCGTGGCGGCCGGTCGGAAATGTTTCCCCAAAATACGACGCAGATATCACCCAAATTCCTGACAGGGTTACATATATATGTACCCAGGGTCGGTTGTTAACAACCCCCGGATCAAGTTAGGGAATTCAGTTTTGAAAAGTGCGAACATTTTGCGAACATTTCCGTTGCGACGGGGTACATCAGGGTGACACCAGGGGTGTCTGCGTACTACTCGAGTCGGAGCCAGTCCTTGATTCTCGTCATGGTCCTAACGCATTCGCAATGCCTGAGTGAATGCCTAATCTTTTTGTATTGACCTTTACAACAGTCCGTGCAGCCGGGTCCGCCGAACGTGCCCTTTTTCTGTCCATAACTGGTGGAACCATTTAGGAACCATTCAAGGTGAGACTAGGTGCTTCTAGATGTGTCTAGATGACATTACTTCCCTCACGTAACCCCATGCACACACTTCATCCGTGAGAGTTTGAACGGACTCGTAATGCGTAGGTCCGGAGTTCGAATCTCCGAGGCGGCTCCACGGGACAAGCCTTGTATTGGACGGTTTATCCCTTGACTGGGCAGATTGACTTAGCCCACCGCAGGCTTCAAAGGAAACACTGAGTAACCATTTGTGGCTGAAAGGCTGTCGGAGGCCGCAGTGTCCATGCGTTCCGCTAGGGCGTTCACCCTGTTATAAATTTGGGAAACCACTCCGCTAGCCCAAGCGCCAGAATATCAATGCAAATTGACTGACACTCACATCCTGCTCAATACGGTGCCACGCAAGAGAGCTAGCTGTGCGCGGGGAATGAAAATTTTCTTCTTTGAGGAACGTACGTGGGTGATCTAACGGGCAAACCCTCGCGACAGTTCGTTCATGGCTTCCGATGCGGCAGCCTGATCGGAAGCTGGCATGCCCTCAGCTGCACGCCCTCCGCAGAATCCGAGCAGCGTTGGTACACCGGTGTTGGCTGAGACGTCGTACCATTCCGACCATCGTGCCCCCACGAGACCAATACCTTGAGCAGTCACGTCAAACGACTTCCACCACTGTTCTTCGAATCGCAACACCACTCGCTCAAGATTCCCAGTCCTGAGTTGGGCCACCGCTCGTCGAGTCTTTTTCGGTAGATCAGTGATACGGGGTGAACCTGCTTTCAGAAGTGCGTGGGGAACTGCAACAACAACTATGTCGGCCTTCCACAGTTTCCCGTTCGACTCACGAACGACCACACCGCGCTTGTTTGCAGACACAAGGTCGACCGCGCTATTAAGACGCACGTCGAGGTCATCAGCCAAAGTCTCGGGTGCGCGTTGAAACCCCCCCAGCACGAAGGCGTCACCACCTCGATCATCTTTGCCCTCCAGATAAGCGTGCGTACCGAGCACATCGGCATCGACGGAGTACTCTTGAGTGATCAGAGTGTTGAGGGCCCATGATTTCTCTGGCTCTGTGGCATCCCACTTTTCCTTACGGAGCCATTCCGCCACGGACCATCGCAAGGCAGGGTCAGCGTCTTCAATTTCTGACAAATAGTCGTACAGGTCTGCCCGCACCTTGAGCGCCGTGGGCGCGTAGGTTCCAGTCTCAATGCTGCGAGTATCGAAGGAATAGTCGGAAGGTGCAAGTGTCAATCCGGCCGAGCGAGTGATCGGAACCATGGGATTTTTGCTTACACCGTGAATCCAAGTTGCGCCCAACTCAATTGGGGTGCCCCAGGACAAATTGGTGTGAATACGACCACCTACCCGGTCGCGAGCCTCAAGAATTGTCACTTCTGCGCCTTGGTCACGTAATTTTGTTGCTGCTCCGAGTCCGGCTACCCCTGCTCCCACAACGAGAGCTCGACGTCCAGAAACTCCCACACCGTCCTCGTCGAGCAACGTTGCCGCCTGACGCCCGGACCGCAAGGCCCCTTGCACGGTTCCTGGATATGCCCAGTCACAAAACTCACCCGCAATTGCAACCCGACGCTCGATGATGCGTTCCGCGATTTGCCAACGAACTTTCTGCGGCACGCCAGCTGGGAGCGCTGCATAAGCACCTCTTGCCCACGGATCGGTGCGCCAACGACCGACAAGCCATCCGGATGGTTGAGGAACGCGACCTGGAGATGCCAGTCCGAATGAAGGATTACCAAGGCCCATGACACTAGCGCCCACCGCTGCCGTCCCAAGCTTCAGAAGAGTTCGCCGGGACAAGCAAAAATTCGCCTGATTCGGGTCCATCAGGAAATGATTACATAAACGAACGACCGTGTAAATGTTGTTGCACAATAAAATATAGGTCCTTAGATTGCCAGCGCCACGAAACGGGAGTGTCGCGCCAGATCCGCGCATTGTCGGGAGCTGCCTAGCCCAACAATGCCCAGCCGGGAGTGAGAATCAAGAGAACGAGACCGCTGATTAATCCGAGAACGCTGATAGATAAGAATGCGACTTGTATAGAACGGCGTTGCACAATTGTCGTAAGGCCGGCGATGAAGAGGACAACCGCGAAGAAAACGTTTGCGAGGTTGTAGCGGTCACTTGTAGCTTCTGCTTCTTCGGCTATGAGACGCAGGTTTTCCGCCTCATCAGTAAAAGCGTCGCCCTCGCCGATTAGCTGCTCACTATAAAGATCAGGGACGTAGGGGTTGTCGTCTGTGAATGGTGTGGGTGGAAGAACGTCTTCTGGTAAGTCCGACCACCAGATCACCGCGTCATAAAGGGCCTCGTCCATAACAGTGAGTAAGTATTCGGCTGCATCAATATTGTCGGTTCCGGCTTCGATGGCAAATTGCAAAAAGAGCGAGCTTTCATAAGCGGCGGCCGAGTTCGCCAGGCTGTACCTGTCATTAGCCAAAGAGATCCGCTCCTGCATTTGGGCGTAACTTCGAAGCACCTGATCGCTGGCTGTAGCTTCCCGGTAAGCCGACCATGCCGTCAGAACAGCGGATATTCCAAGGAGAAAAGCGGCGGCAAGAGCGAGGACCCCCTGAGTTGGGTTAGTACGTAAAGCGCTTTTGTTTGTCGTTTCTACATCCATAAGCATGAATTTTATCGATTTAGCCAGCTTTTACATCCAATTGCACAAATATAGGCGCGTGCTCCTACTCTGAAGCGGCCGCGAAGTGCGTGAATGTTGGGGGCAAAGACCCCTTTTATCGGCGAGTCCACTGAGAAACCTGGAACCCCTCGACAGCTTTTGGCTCCGCAAAAGTTGGCTATGTTCCATTTTTAACACCGACCTGTCGGCAAATGATCAGTCACCGACACAGAGAATCCCTCGCGGCTGTTCTCGACAGAGTCGGATCCACCGCATGCCGTGCACAGACACTAGATACCTTTATGTGTATCACGGTTTAAAGCCAATTCTTGATGCTCCAAACACACTCGTAATGTGTAGGTGCTCTCGTGTAGACCGTTTGTATTGCCCCTTACGACAGTCCGTGCAGCCGCCATCGAGTGCAAGCGCTGTCGATCGGATCTGAATGATGTTTTCCAGACGATTCACACAACAACAGTTGGTCGAGTATGGTGCGCTCATGCTTCGAGTCATTGGCCTCGTTGCCGTAATCGGTCTAACACTGACGGCAATCACAGGATGCACGACGAGTGATGATGCTTCGTCCACGGTGGCGAGTAATGATGCTTCGTCCACGGTGGCGAGTAATGATGCTTCGTCCACGGTGGCGAGTAATGCTAAAGAAAGTGCTATCGAAAAAAGTGAAGTCGTATCCCTAGGTCAGGATTGTGTAACTGTTGATAACGAGATCACGAAGCAGAATGAGTACACCAGAGATAATGGAATTGAAATAAGGACCCAAGAGTGGTTTGACGAAGCGCTCAAGACCTGGGCTCGCATTTGGCCACAAATGAATGATCCTGACCTCAAATCAATCTTTCGCGAACTAGCTAATACAACCGATGCAGACGATAAGGCCATGGACAATTGGATCGCCTACCGAACTATTTGCGACACGGATCGTTACGGCTGAAGCAAACGCTGCGGCAGGCTGTGACTGTGGACGCGCGCGGGTGCATGAGACATTAGCCATTGGGCCTGCATTTCCTGTCTTGCAAAATGTTCCCATTGACTGAAATTTCCTTATTGTTTGTGCCCTATTGGGGCCGAAAAAGTATCACCGATATTCCTAACAGGGTTTTATATATATATGTACCCGGGGTCGGTTGTTAACAACCCCCGGGTCAAGTTAGGGACTTAAGTTTAGAAAAGTGCGAACATTTTGCGAACATTCTCTTTGCGACGGGGTACATCAGGGTGACACCACAGGTGTCTGGGTGCTACTCGAATCGGAACCAATCCTTGATTCTGCTCATGGTCCTAACGCACTCGCCTTGGGCTGCGCGTGCGCGTCCGAGAGTGTCACGAAAAAAGGTACCCAATCTTCCTATCCAACTCCAGCCCAGGCACAAGAAATCTTTCGGTCACTCTCAACTAATTGCTTCGGCATACCTAATCTGTTGCGGTCAACCATGATACGAGAGCTCTGTTCTTTTTATCCCAGACGTAAACGAATTGGTCCGCTGCAACGGAAGTAGTGAACGATACTCGACCTTTTTTCTTTACCCGAAATTTTTTCTCAGAGATAGTGGTCCAATCGTCACAGTCCTCGTCGTCACAGGTTAAAACCTCAACCCAAATCGGGCTGCCCTTCTTGAGCCGGGTACGAATCGAAGCAGTCATCAGACCTTGTTCATTAATATTTGACTTCACAACTTTTGTCCCGTACTCGCGATCAGGTTTAGAGAGCGCAAGGCGAGGAGTCGGTAGTGCCTCAGGGGGTAAATTCACGGTGGCGAGTGCTTGATTGGCAAGATTCAAGAAAGCTGCTGCCGTTGTTGCGTTATCATATGCAGTAACATCCTCAGCCTCACAAGGGAGTCCTGTACCGCCAGACAAGGGACCGACTAGGAGAACTTCGCCCGAAGCTTCGTACAGTAAAGGACCGCCGCTATCGCCCGCGCACGTTGACGTGATTCCATCACCTAACATCGTGAAACTTCCACTCTCAATATTATCGTAGGCAAATTCATCAGTCAAGGGCTGCGTCAGCCACAAAGGAATTGGGGTGAAACTTTGAATCGGATCATTTCGTGGCACGGTCGATCCATATCCGATATACGTGAGCGTCGCTTTCGACCGAATCAGATCCGCTACCTCCCTTTCGCTTGCCAAACGTGAAATAGGAGTAGATCCGATTGGCGCACTAAGCGTAAGAAAGGCGATATCTCTCACTGTGCCATTCTCATTATTATTCCAGTCGGCAACGATTGAAGTAACTTGCACATCAGCCGGCCCGGCGGCCTCAATATTGGCGCCCGGCGGCCAAACCGTGACATCCGAAGTTGCCACGATGGGGGAACTAACTGTCTCCATGACGCAATGGGCTGCAGTCACGATTACCTGTGGTTTCCACAGGCCGCCAGTACACGCGCTGCCATTGCCGGCGGTATCAATCTCCAAATACACTGATGCCCCGTTCCAGGGGTGACCAGATTGCCCATTAATTACGGAAGGAGCGACCGAAGGGTTCTTTGCTGCCGACGGCGAAGCCAGCAAAGACGACGCCACCATCGCCACAACACAACCAATGGCAAGACGTTTGATCTGCATCTTCATTCACCCAAACTAATACAAGCTTCTTGCTAATACAAGCTTCTTGTCAAGACAAGTCCGTAGACGACAAAATTTAGGTGTATTCCTCTTCTTTGGGAGGTTGGTCAACGCACTCGTAATGCGTAGGTCCGGAGTTCGAATCTCCGAGGCGGCTCCACGGTTCTGGCTCGTTTCCCGTGGATATGCGTACATTTTGCGCACATGTGCGCGCGGAGTCTTGTGTGGCTGCGGGAAAGAATTGGAAAGTTTTTTGTTGAGCATGGAACTATTGGTGCCCGTGCAGTCCTCTAATAAGGTGTAGTGTCAATATTGAAGCGGTACATGTTTCCTCAATCACCTCACAGGGAGTGTTAATGTCTGTTGTTTCTGGTAAGTCCATGGTCGCATTCGCCGCGTCACTGGTGATGGCGGCGGGCGGGTTAACTGTGGCATCTAGTCCAGCGTTTGCGGCTGAAAAAGATGAGAAGCCGCAGAAGGTCAGTGTGCTGTTTGCCTTTGATGGGCGGGCAGCGTTCATGACTGCGGTAAATGGCTCCCAGCGCACGTATGATTTTGTGATGCCTCTGACATGTACGAGTGCCACCGAATGTGAGGAAGTGATGTGGTTCACTGACCGTCCCGCTCGGGATTCAGACTCGATGAGTTTTGAGAATTTTGCTGGGTTGTGGGATGTGAAAGGCAGCAACAGTTTCGCTTCCGACCCGCCAAATATTGCGATCGTTACCCAAAACGATGAATCACGCGACGCGATTATCGCGGACATGCGTAACCCGCGGGTGGCAACAACTACAGAGGGGCAGAAGTACTTCACTGCCCGGGTGCGCACCGAGACGAAAAACGCGACCACCCAAATTGCTAAAAGCGACAGTGCCCTCGCCCGTCACGCCAAAAACACCACCAACACACCCATCCCCAACAACCTCGGACCCACCAGCATCTTCATTGACACCTGTCCTTCGTATTTTGATTCAACCAGACTCGAAAGGCTACGTTTGTGCACACGTTTACCGACATATAATACACCGGCTTAGTTTACCTTTACGTGCCTCACGGTTTAAAGCCAGTTCTGGATTCTCCTCACGGTCCTAACGCACTCGTAATGCGTAGGTCCGCCAGTTCGAATCTCCAAGGCTGCTCCACGTTGCTGGCTTCCTTGAACGACTTTAGTCGATTGGCTAACACAACTACTTCTAGGAATAATGGCCTAAGCGCTAGGCTTAAAAACGAAGGTTCGTGACCGGCTAATACCAATCACTTTGTCAAAAGAAGGATTTATATGAAACGCTTTGTCTCTATTGGTGCATCCGTGGTCTTGTTGGCCGGTGGTCTTGGTTTGGCTGTTGCCCCTTCGGCTGCGGCAGCGGGGGGTGACGCGTGGTTCCAAACTCCAATGCCGAGCGCAGAGATGTGGGGACCAATTGCATACGGTGACGGGAATTTTGTGGCCCTCGCAAGCGAGTCAGATGCGACTGCGTTTTCACCCGACGGTATTTCGTGGTATGCGGGGGGAAATGCAACCACCGTTGAAGACCGCTTTAGCGGATCTCTTGCTTACGGTGGTGGACGTTTCGTCGCTGTGGCGGAAAATTCGACTGCAACCATGTGGTCCGATGATGGCGGTCGCACCTGGAATGCAGGAGGACCCGCTCCCACCGCGGACGATTGGAGTTTTATCGCCTATGGAAACGGTAGGTTCGTCGCGGTCCCGAGCGAGGGCGGTAATGACGCCAACACGGTGTCTATGTGGAGTGTTGATGGAACAGTGTGGACGGCAGCACCTTTACCTCCTACCTCAGACGGCATGAGTGAATACGACTCAATCGCGTTCGGCAATGGAGTATTCGTGGCAGTTGGTGACTCCGCCATCTCATCTCCTGATGGAACTCAATGGCAATCAACAGATCCGCTGGGCATTGAACGCTTTGCCGATGTCATCGCCTTCGGAAATGGTCGTTTTGTAGCGGGTGCCGCGTTCTCGAGTCAGACGGCTTGGTCAATTGATGGACAAACATGGCAACCAGGAGGATCAGTCTTTATACCTTCGCTGACATTTGGGTCAGGTCGCTTTGTGGGCTTTAGTACTGAAAATAATTCAAGCTTGTGGTCAACTGATGGTGTGGTGTGGAACCAGGGAGGAACGTTACCTGACGATGGTGGGTTTAATTTGGCGTTTGGTGAAGAAGTCTTTGTCTATTCCGAGGGTGAAAATTCTCTCAGTAGCCAGATGACATATTCGCAAGCGGTGGGTCAACCGGACGTAATATCTGTGGTTGGAACCTTAAATGATGGCCAGCCAATAAACTGGGTTAATGGCGGTACCTATTATGCGCCGTTCGGCTCCAGAATCAATTTTCAAGCTTCGTCCCCTTCCGGTGGAGTGATAAATGGCCCGTTTGCAGTCGAGGGCCAATGTGTTGTGAGCGGGCAGACCTTATTGGTCAACTTCGCCCCAGGTCAAACTTGTGCACTATCCGTAGATGCCGCCGGCGGTAACGGTTTTCTTCCTTCCTCTCAGCAGGTCAAGTACAACGTCGTGGCTACGCTTGGGAACCAGCTGCCTTTACTCGCACCGCGGGCATCAGGAAAGATGGGGTCAGACCAAGTAGTTCACCTGCAGACGGCAAATCGACATGGAACTAATGCCGGACAGCCGATTAAGTGGAAAATAACGCAGGGAAATGAGAAATCCTGTGTACTTGCAAAAGGCAAAGGCAAAGCAGTCAATGTTCAGTTGAAAAGTAGAGGGACCTGCACGGTGGTAGGGACTGCTCCTGCCGACTCTGCAGGAAATTGGCAGCCGATGAAGGTCAAGCGCACATACAAAATCACCTAACCCAGGAAAACATGCAACCGCTGGGGATTCGCTTGGCGTCTCGCTTGTTAAAGCCTCTTTAACCTCCAAAATTGCCGTCGGTCACCCTGCAATGTGTGTCCCGCATAGGGTCACCGCACAGGGTGACTCTGGGGGTGACGCCCCCCTGGGGGGTGAAGAATAAGTCCTAGGTTCTAGTGAACGTTGCAACACCTGTCTGGATGAAAGGCGGGAATGTTGGAAACGTCGGAGGAACCACAGTTGCACGCCGAGCTGGCCCAGCATTGGTGTTATGTTGCATCTCGTGTTTAATCGAGCAAAACGTCAAAGGGCCCTTACCGTCGTAGCAGTCGCTGGTGCCTTGTCCATGACCCTCGCTGCGTGCGGAGGTGCAGGCGATTCGGGTAGTGACAATGCCTCCGATAACGCCGTGCCGGACTCAGTTGCCACTCAGAGTGAGACACCCTCCGCAGCGAATGCGCCCGATCCGGCAGAGTCGTCTACCCCCATTGTTGACCGTGAACCCACCAGGGTGGCCAAAAGTTTTGCCAAGGGGATCGCATCTGATGAACTCTTGGGCTGGTTAGAGGCGGCTGTTGGCGAAATGGTCGACCCGCCAACTGACTTTATGGGACTCTTGTGGCCGGTTGGAAGTGCACTCGACGATGAGCCCGACCCATCAACGTTCGATGGTGACCCCTTTAGGGAGCATGCTGCTGTTCTCGATGATGCTGAAATTGACGAGGTAGCCGCCTTTTTTGCCGACTGGCAATCTGGGCTACAAGGATGTGAGTCAGAAGAGACCGGTGGATTTGATGAAGGGGCGCAGCGAGTTGAGCGCTGGATCAGAGGTGGAGCCGATGTTGCTACTGCACCAGATCCTTGTCTGAAGTCCCGATCGGCAATCCTGGCTTGGACAGCCAACCAGGACAAAGAGACTGCGCGACATATTTTCTTCCACGAGGCATACCACGGATTGTCGAACTATCTGCTGCGCCAATGTGCTCCCATTTTGAATCGCGCCGAGGACAGCATGGACGATCTTCGGTGGTTCGCCGAAGGAACCGCGGACTACTTCAGCCTGTTCATGCAGGCGCAACAAGATGGCCGCGATGACTATGAGCAGCGGATCCTTGAACGTGCACAGCTCGACCTTCAAGGTGACCCTGGAATGACGATGGCGTCGAACACGTATCTTCAAACAGCGGGAATTTTATTGATGATCAAGCGAGGGCTAGTCAGTCAAGAGAAGGTAATTGACGGGAGCTACTTCACCAATTGCGATTGGATAGAGACTTTTGACCCATCCCAACCTGAGGTCAAATTCGCCTTCGACAACTTCGGTCAGATTGAATCCGTTGACGGTGAGTTTGCGTACCCAGATGAGGTCATTAACGGATAGTGCAAGAGTAAAAGGAGTCACAACGTCAGCCTGTAGCAGCACTGTGACGTTTCGTGTGGAGAAACATCTCTGGGGCAGGTGAAACTGTCAACCAAACCGGGGGCACTCCCACAGCGCCCTCGCCCGTCACGCCAAAAACCCCGCCAGAACACCGATTCCCAACATCCTCGGACCCACTAGCATCTTCATTGATGCACTGGAGTTAAATGAAATTGATATCCGCATACAGGTGGGGCTCCCTTCGCCGCCGAAAAGCACATCCCACGCCCACGTACCAATACCATCAGTGCTGTGAGCTGGGCGGCTATCGCCCTCCCAGTTTAGGGCTTAAAATCGCAGACACGAAGCCTTGGTCTCGTTCCCTGACTTGTCGAATGCGTACATTCTCCATGACAATCCCTGCCATAACCTGACACTAGTTACCTCTATGTGCCTCACGGTTTAGAACCATTCCTTGATTCTCCGCACAGTCCTAACGCACTCGTAATGCCTAGGTCCGGAGTTCGAATCTCCGAGGCGGCTCCGTGTCAAGTCCCGGGACATCGTTAACCCCTTTCCTTGTCTACGTCATCGGGCCTGATCGACTCCCCCAAATGTCGCATCCAAGTCCCTCCAAAAGTCGCATCCAAGTCCCTCCAAAAGTCGCATCCAAGTCCCTCCAAAAGTCGCATTCGTGCTAGATTGGATGTATGGTGACACAGTTCGCGGGCATGAAAAGTCGACGAATCCTGGATGTCGCCTTGGAACACATGTTGGACGATCCAGTAGTTATTTTGGAGGGCCCTCGCTCGGTTGGTAAATCGACGTTACTGAGCGAGATCGCAAGAAAGCGTGGTGGGCGTGTCATTGATCTAGATGACCCGGCGACTTTGACAGCGATGCTGGCTGACCCCGCTACTCAAATCGCAGGTGACCAACTCGTCTGTATCGATGAGTACCAGAAGGCGCCACTGGTCCTTGACGCGATAAAGGCTGAACTCAACAGAGGGACAACCCCAGGTCGATTCGTGTTGACCGGTTCGGCAAGCCACGAATCTTTGCCGGGGGCAGCGCAGGCCCTGACCGGCCGCCTGGACCGGCTTGAGGTTCTGCCCCTGTCTCAAGGTGAGATCGACGGGGTGTACGAGGACTGGCTTGAGCGTTTCCTCTCCGATCCGCATGCGTGCGTTTCCCCCGAACTTTCTTCCACGACGCGTGAGGACTACATCAACCGAATCGTCGCGGGTGGATTCCCGCTCGCACTTGCTGCATCCAGCGACGCAGCACGCAACCGATGGTTGAAGAACTACGTCTCGTTGACCCTGGCACGAGATGTAGTGGAGCTTTCAGCGATCCGTCACGGTGCGCTTTTGCCTGACTTGCTGGCAAGGCTGGCAGCCCAGACCGCCCACGTCCTCAACGTGGAGAAGGCGGCCAAGGATATTGGCCTAGAAAAGAACACGGCGGCGCGATACGTTTCACTTCTGGAGCAGGTGTTCTTGCTCTATCGCTTGCCTGCATGGGGAAGGACACTCAGCGCGAGAACAGCTCGGCTACCGAAGGTGCACATGATGGATTCGGCCGTGGCGGCTCAACAGATGCGCCTGACGGCCACAAAGTTGGCTCGCCGTGATGCACCAGCGCTCACCGAGTTCGGGCACCTGCTGGAGACATTCGTGGTGGGTGAGCTGAAGAAGCAGGCCTCTTGGCTGCCAGACGCACACTCTCTTGGCCACTGGCGAACGCGTGATGACAACGAGGTCGACTTCGTTCTTGAACGAGATGATGGCTGTGTGGTCGCGATTGAAATCAAGGCTGGAACTCGTGTCGCTGGGCAAGAACTGCGGTCAATAAGTCACCTTCGCGACAAACTTGGCGAGGCCTTCCTGGGTGGCGCGGTGCTGTACCTTGGCCAAAGGTCCTACAACTTTGACGATCGGATTTTTGTCATTCCAGTCGACCGACTGTGGACCTGATAGTCAGCCAATCAAGGTAGTCAAGGCATGTGTCATCGTTGGAAAACTGCGTCTGAATTCGCGCTGTCCGACCCGCGTGTCGCCATCGGTTCATCTTTATGGCCCAAGCCAAGGCCAAACACCCCAAATGGACCTATAAGTATGTCTCGAGACACCCTATAAATATGTCGTGAAACACCGCACCCGAGGCGGCTCCACGTTTCTTCACGGGATTGCGTCCTATGACCTGATCGAAGGTCAGGAGGCCAAGGGCAGTCTCATTTCCAGTTCGCTTGGGGTCGATATCGTTTGCGGGGGTCCCAAAAATGGCGGCATCTAATTCGTCCATGGCCAGTTCAGTGAGCCGTGCCAAGGATCCAGCGTTGGGAAAATCACCCACAACGTGAACCGGCTCACATATATATGTACCCCGATTTGTACCCCGAAGTTGTTGATAACCAGGCTTGGGGAAACTACCGTGGAAATACGGTAGTGCGGTGATTAGTTAAGGGTTACCTTCTTGACGTATCGACGTTTTATGAGGGGATTGGGTATGTCTGAGGCACCAGCAGGTACGGGCATGGGCCCTGATGAGCCTGTTGGTTCGACACGTTCGAATCACCGCAGCCGCAACATGATTATTTGGGGTGGACTTGCCCTGGTGCTGGTCGCTGGTGTGATCCTTGCCGGAGTGATCCCGACCGGTGATCGTGCGGGAACCACGACCTCAGATCCCAGTCCCACTGCCAGTCCCACTGCCAGTCCCTCTGCCAGTGCAACCGTCGAGGCAACCGTCGAG
>Ga0209194_1001743_pt1 | contig 12760 bp, 14 predicted proteins | sample COGITO_mtgs_1004_FD_184787 | JGI IMG/M metagenome (GOLD analysis project Ga0209194, IMG submission 184787) | Pelagic marine microbial communities from North Sea - COGITO_mtgs_100413 (SPAdes) (version 2) | ecosystem: Environmental > Aquatic > Marine > Epipelagic ...
ATGCTCATTGTAGCTCTTTGTCAGATACCTTTGGGTGCTTCTGGCATCTACTTGGGCATGATATTGATGCAGGCGGGTCGCAAAGAAAAACTGCGCAGTGAAGACTGAGTTGAGCGACTACGCATAAAAGCTTGGCTGGTGAAGCTACCCAATCTACTGGGTCTCGTTCATCAAAGGCGTTCTGGTGACGTGCTTGGTACTTTGGCTGATGTGCTAATCTAGCGTCTAAATATGAGTGGAAAATGCCTGCTAGCACTAAGCGTTAGCTGTGTACTTACCGTGACTAGGTTGTGTGATGATGTCTTTGGCAAGTAGCTGCTTAATAGCTCTAAACAAAGTTGGCCGAGATAAGTTAGACGTAAGTATGTGCTTCTCAATAGCCTTTGTGCTGATTGAACCACCAGCTTCTGTAGCTTGTACGATACAAGAGAACACGCACTTTTCGGCTTCGGACATCTCTCCAAGGCCAAGGTTTTGCTCCATTGCGAACATCAGCTCTTTAAGCTGAACGAAGGTGTGATATTTGCTCATTTATTGAGACCCTTCAGCTGACTTAGCTTCAAAATATAGCAGCCATATCGTTAAAACAACAAATAGTCTCAAAACCAAACACTATTAAAAGGCAGCGGTGTACTTCGTGCGACACTTAAACGGTGTTTTTTGTGATTGAAAGCTATATGAAGGCTGTGTACTGCCCAGAAACTTCTGAAAGCGTAAATGAATGAGTGTAAACTATCACCTTAGTAATACCATCTGGATTGCAGTGTTCACTATCATTGGGATGTTTTTGGTAACTCATTTAGTACTACCTCTCCAAACAATGGTTGCACCAGGTCTTGGAGCTTTTGCTGCCTTGATCTTCCCGATTCATGGCATCAGAGTAATTGCCGCTTGGATGTTTGGCTGGTGGTCTGTGCCGTACCTTTTAGCATCCAATGTGATTGTTGCACTTTTCTATGCTTTGCTGTCCATGGAAACGCCATACTTAGACTTCAATCTTGAAAGAGCCATGTCTTGGTCTCTCGTTTCCACAGTGGCGATAATTGCTATCACGTTATTTCGATTTGTTGGTATCGAAATCGGGATGAAAGCATCTGGTATCGGGCCAAACACTTGGCGTCAGCTACTTTTGGTGGGTTTTGTAAGCTCAGTCTTTAATTCACTAGGACAGTCAATTATCTTTTCTGGACAACTAATTTCCATTGGTGAGCGAAACGTCATGCTTGGCTATCTTATTGGCGACACTCTTGGAACGATAGTCTGCTTTGCCATTCTTATGTTTACACTTCGGTTTTCTCGGTTTTTGCGATCATCCAGTTAAGTCTCTAGTGATGTCCTTCTGTCTCGCTTCACCCGAATAACCCAAATCATCAGTCAGCTTATAGATAAGAGTTTTTGTTGACTTCCGACATGTGGGAAGCTCAACAAATGGGCTGTTCCAGAATAACACTTCTGATGTGTTAAACCGCTGACGTCACGACCACGTAAACCTTGGCCACCAAAGCGATGGCAATAATCGTGAGGCATATCTTGCTGAAGTTGGTCAAGATTGCGACCCATACCAATGCTTATGCCGCTCTCGCCACTGTGATACGTCCGCATCCGCATTCAAGATTGCATTGACGTTTAGTGTTTTAGCTTCGAGAGTATCGTCCTGATCCTTGCGATATGTCCAAGTAAGAATCTCTTCGTCTATCTTTGATATGTTCTCACCCGTCACCTCAAAGAATGCTTTACGCATGGCCTCCTCAACTTCACCACTCTCACCATAAGCATGATGTAGAATGAAGCTGTCATGTACTGGCAACGCTGGTGCATCCATATCCGCAAAGTGCAGCATGACACGTTCAGCTATATTGCTGTCCTGAAACTGTAGATGATTACCAACACCACTGAAGAACAGATCAGCTATTGGCTTATGTGCCTTTAGAATACGTTCACGTAATTCAGGCCAGTTCATCGCCACGCCAGACATATCAATATCTCTAGGACAGTTTTTGAGTGGCGTGGAGGCTTGTACCATTGCATTGAAGGCTTGCTTAACGATCTTGCGATGCTCACCGTCCAACACCCTGTCATAGGCGTCCACAGAGCCAAGTTGTTTGTACTTGCTGTGGTATAGAAGGTGCGGGTTAAGCTGTGAGAAATCAAACTCCGCAGTACGCTTTTCATCTATCGTAATGTACTTGCGATACTCACTGGGAACATTCTGCCACCAGCCACGATAGAAGCGTCCTCCCTGTTTGAATGACCCATTCGAGAATATCCTGACAAGCGTCCGCTGCGAGAAGTCGATAGGCTCTTTAGTGACGGAATTGGCTATTCTTGCTTCAAGCTTAGCCAATTCCGTGTCTTGCACCTCTAGGTCACACCAGTGCTTGAGGAAGCATGAGTTGATCTTCTTGAGGTTCGCTCTGTGGCGCTCAGTTGCTGGAGTATCTTCGTATTCTTGTAGGACCTTCTTATCATCAACCTTGTTAAGCAGGATAATAGTTTCGGCATCCATGTCGGGCTTAATGGAGATAGCTGGGTGTCCGTCTAGCTCTTGCAAGCGTTCAAGCAGTTCATCTCTAGCAACAAATCGAGTGGTCTTGCCTTGATAGATCGTACGATCAAAGTAGCCTTCTCTTGTGACCTCAATGAAGCCAATCTTAAGCAGTCCATCAAATACAGCAATCATCTGTTTATATGTCAGAAGGGGGGCACGGTACCTTGGGTTCTCTGAGTACCAGCCACTGCGCTTGTTGATGCTACACTCTCTTATTGGCGTACTCTTTACAGCCTTCCACAGATCAGTAAGCAAGACATGAACTGCATGGTTAAAGCGAAGCTGTTCGTTAGCTGTACGAGAGCGAGACCTACCCTCTGAAGCTTCAATAAGCTTAACCACTTCTTTAGTGAGTTCGTCTATCTGGGACACATATGTCATGGTTATACTCTTCATTGAGTTGGATGGAGTTAAGCTGGAAGAGCTACCACCCATCCAGTTCCCCTATACTAGTAACGGTTAGGAATAGCAGGTCTACGATGCCCATTCCTCTACGGCGTGACATACTTTGATAGCCTGTAATAACTGGAGATGTGGATAGCCCTGCTTGTTGTACTCTTTCTGCATCCCAACAGTGTCTTGGTTCTTCCAGCCAATCAGGTAGCTACCAGAAAGGTTCTAAGATCAGATAAGCTAGGCCGTGCTTACGTAGCCCCCAGTTAGTCTCCACCTCTAAAACATCATCTCCTTGATGATGAGAGTTCCCACTGATACCTATCAGTTTTCTCACTCTTTAAAAGGACTGCTACTCACATGATTTTCTCACCTGCGAAAGCTGCAACCAAAGCTGGGGTTAGCCGCAAGACGATTATGAACAGCATCAAAAGTTTGGACTTACCTGCGCACAGAAACAATCAGAATCACTGGGCGATTAGGCCTACCGATTTAGCTAACTGGATCAGGGACCGTGAGAAGCGAAGCTATATAGCTCCCCGTGAGACTAATAGTGGTATCCCACCTTTAGCTCCCACACCCCAGCATGAACTAATCGCCCTCAAGGTCCAACTAGAGCTAAGCTTTGTGAAGCAAAATCTTGAGGCATCAGAGCATGACAATAAGAGGCTGAAACAGGAAATCGTTGAAATTAAGGCTGAGCTTAAAGAGAGCCGTGATCAGATGACCAAAGTCTGGCGTGAAATGACTGATAAGTTGGTCAGCTTAGCAAGGCCGCACAAAAGACGAGGTCCATTCGTGTTAACTGAAGACATGAAAGTAGATAACGACACTAATACTATCACTAACCTATTCATAGACTAAGCATAAAACTTGGCTGGTCACACTACGCAATATACTGGGCGTCTCTCATGAAGGGTGTTGTTGTGACGTGCTTGGTACTTTGGCTGATGTGCTAGATCGCTGAAGTTACGATGGCGCTAACATTGGCAACTAGTGCGACAGTAATAAACACAAGGATAACTTACTCGTATTCGTTACTCATCATAGTCTTCTATGAATCCCCACTCAGACACTTCATATATTCGACGCATTAAGTCTACTGTGTCAGATGCTGGCATCTTCGTACCATAGTCTCGGTGTATCGCACTAGATTGCTTTGATTTATGACCATAAAGATACTCAGCAATATCAGTCCTTACGCCTGCTTTTGATGCCCTATCCTTAAACGTATGTCGCAACGAGTAGGCTGAAAGCAGCTTTGGGTCTGTTGGTCGTAGGTTCTTCACATGACGCTTTAACACCTTAGATCGTCTACTGGCGGAATGGGTCCCATAACCAAGCGTGGGAAACAGTCGTTGCCTCTTTAAGCCACCACCTTCTTCTTTATCATAGTGGTCACGCACATAATCTCTGAAATCATCCAATAGCGCACCGACTATTGGCACTGCACGATCAAGCCGATCCTTGCCAGTGATGCTGTCTTGGGTGCTTCTAAATACGAGATACGGTACAGCAGCGTCTAATTTAACATCCGATCTTTGTAGCTTAGCAGCCTCAATAGTTGGCGCTCCGCAATAGGCCATAATCTTACCTATCATCTGCACTTCTGGATCAGATTCATTAGCTATACTCGTACAAAAGTACTCATACTCACTTGGAATCATTGGGCGTCTAATCTTCGCAGTCGTCTTCGTCGCTGCTTTACTATCACTAACAGCAACAGCAAAAGGGTCCCCCTCTACTTTCTGTTTAGCATTGTGACGGTTCCAACTATTCCAGACAGCCCTCAAAATAGTCAGGTTCTTTGCGTTAGTGGAATCAGAAACTCTTGCCCCGTCAACAAACGATTCTGCATCTTGAGTATCTATCACTTTCAACGCAGTAAGCATCCCATCAGATAAATGGGCGCTGAAGCGAATACACAGTTTCTCTGTAGCCCGACTATGCTTTACAAGCTGTTCGGGATTTCGTTGCTTCTTTGATCTGGCGTACTGGCTAATGTAACTATCGGTGGCGTTTTGCCATGTCGGAGAGGGTACTAAGTTTTCGCCCATCATAACTCTGTACTTGATAACTTCTGGGTCCTGTTCGTCCCACTTTAACTGCGGTGGAAGATAACCCTCGGCGTCACAATCTATTTCTGAGTTCGAGAGTTCCGCCTCGTAACTGCTCTGGTTCGTATACTTTTTATGCAGCCAAAGTCGGAGATGACCTCTGTTTAACTGAAAATTAACAAGCTTACCTACGCTTGTATCTTCATATGCTTTTAGCTCTCCAAAGTAATCTGCAGACGTTACCTCACCTCTCTCCAAAGCCATCCGCACAATAGCAATGTCACCAAAGTCTCTGACGAAACGTGCAACATCTTTAAGATCAGATTGGGCATTGATAACTGGAACCAATTCAGGGTGATCCCCTGCTAATTTCATATCCTCGTTTATGTCACGCAACATTTTAGCAGGTAGCCTTGGACCTACGTTCTTTGAGTAGCCAACAGTTGAAACACGCTCATCGAACCACTTATTAAGGCGATCAACCTCCACCTGAGCAACAGCCAAAGATTTGGTTTTGAGCGATTTAACAATCTCGCTTTTATTAGCGAAGATGTAGCGCACATCTGCGGGTATACGGCGCCTATAGCCATACACTTTATTTTTAGCAGTTACTGTGAGGTAAGGTATATCATGCAGCATAGCTTTGTGTAGTGATTTTGTCGCTGCTTGTGTAGCGTTTATTATATTACCGTTTCAGATTTTACTGGAATTATACCCAAAAAAATACAACTAAATACTTGAAAAGTATTAATAAAAAAGATATCAAAATATTGATGGCTCCGTGGCTCAACTGGATAGAGCAGCCCCCTCCTAAGGGGCAGGTTATTGGTTCGAATCCAATCGGGGTCACCAACAAAAGCCATAAGTTAATACACCAAGGCTCTATTCAGTCACAGACTAATTACGGCTCGAAAATTTCAACCTCATCAACAACCGCAATGCCTGTGTCGACCTCGTCCGCTGCGCCAACAATCAACGGTAACATCTGTATGCCACTTGGCAACGAAACTTCTGACTTTGGTGGAGCTTTCCAAGACAACGTATCAAAGCTCTCACAGTTGCCGCACGTCGGTCCCCATTCTGCGTGGATGTGTTGACAGCTGTCACAAATCCACTGCGGCCCACGTGGCAATGAAAGTGCACTTGTCAGCCATCCCTTAACCACATGATCATCAGCACCTTCGCCTCGTTCAATTGCAGCCATCAAAGTTGCAGATCGCGCGGTAGGGTCAGTTTCATACAGATCGCCCAGTGCACGACGTGCTTCAGGAAAATCTTCGTTTGCCATATGCAGCTCAGACATCAGCATCTTCGACTCGGGATGGTTCACGTGACTTTTTGTAAGTGCCTTAAACCGCTTCAAGCGTGCCTTTGGTGTCTCATCGGGCTCTATCGCGGCATAGGCTGCAGCAAGATCTGGATGCGGTGATACATCCCACGCTTTTTTGATCACGCGTGTCGCGTATTTTCCCTGTCCTTGCTCGATATAGCTATGCGCTGCCATCACAGCAGCGGGAATCAGATCAGGAGACAAACGGTTTGCTTCGATCGCAGCTTCACGTGCTTCGATGGTTTGATCCGCATCAAAGACCTTTTGGGCTTCAGACAGGGCCAAAACTGCATCACGGCGTTTGTGAACATCCCGAGGCAGGCTCCCGTGTTTCAGCTTTGCATTCAGAGTTTCACGTGCACCATTCCAATCCTTGGATTGCGCCTGCAATTTCAGAAGCACGTCTTGGGTATCTTCGTGTTTCGGCTTAAGGGCAAAGGCTTTTTCAGCCAACTTGAGCGCCATTGCAGTGTCACCAATTGCCAGCTTTTGCTTCATAATTCCGCGAACTCCGATAAATCGAGTCGCATCAACTTCGACGAGTTTGCGGTAGGTTTCTTCGGCTTTTTTACGATCACCCGCCAGCTCGGCAGCTTGCGCTGTCAACAAGTTGGTTAGCTCTGGTTTGTTCAAATACTTCTCAGCTTTGGCTGCTTTTGCCATCGCAGTCCGGCCTTCGCCAGAAGCCAACGCCATCATTCCCTCAGCCAAGGCATCATACCCCTTGGATTGCCGATTGCGCGCAAAGTAGCGGGACAGCGCGGTTTCATCACCGTTTAGGAATTTCCAAATAGCAGCCAAAAGAGCGATCAGCTTTAAGATCAACCAAACTACAAAAACCAGAACGACCAATGCAACAACTGTCTCAAGTGGCCCAAGTAGATATTCCATGCCACCAAATTGAATCTGTAGGCCACCGTCTGTTTCCAGCAATGCCACAGCGCCAAAGGCTGCCGCAGCCACCACACACACGAACAGGACGATTTTCACGAGAGACCAAAGCATAATGTTTCCTTAGTTCGCTGCAAGACGTTGGATCAACGTCTCAGATGCGGTTGTAACAGCCACACGAGTAGTGGTTTTTTCGAGCCAATCAGACATCGCAGATTTTGCTTCTGTTGATAATGTTTCGGCTTCGGCCAACGCATCCATCAAACGGCCCTGCCGTACAGCGCCTTCAACACGTGACAAAACCGCGTCTGCATCATCGCCTTCACGCGGAGCAATTGAGCGGGCACCAAGTTGACGTTTCAGAAACCCGCTAAATCCTGCTTCGGCCTCTTGAGGGCTTGCCGCCAAGGCAGCACGAGCTGCGGAAGGTATTTCATCTTGCAAAGCAGCGAGTGTCACAACCCCATCGCTCGCAGCGGATTTTAGGGCTTCAGGGATGTCAGAAGCTCCAGTAGCCTCAAGATCAGCTAGAGCCGTTGCAAACGGTGCACCACTTTCGACAGCGGCAATGATCCGTGAAGCTGCGGCCCTCGCGAGTGTCTTACTGGCTGCTTCTTGCGAAGTTTGCTCAACCAATCGCGCGTCTGCAAGCAACGCATCAATTTCGGCTTGTTGTTTTTCAGCGACCTCACGCAACTGCGTGAAATCAACATTTTCGCTTTGCGTACTGACTGGGCGGCTTTCGATTGCATCAATACGTGCGACTAAGCCATCAAACTTTACACTTAGGTCTGTTATGTCACTTGCATCAATCTGCGGCGCATCGCCCAATTCAGTAGAAAGACTTTTCAGCCTTTCATTCAGCGTATCGATTTGCAGCTGCGCATCAGAAATCTGTCCTTGCAAGGCAACCTCACCGGCATCCAAGCGCCATGATGGAGGCAGGAAATTATCAACCACATTGGATCGCGCAGCAGCGAACCCAAACGTCGCAGCAACAACACCGCCTAGTATAACAGGCCAAACAACGACTTTTTTCGGCTCTTCAACAGTTTCCTCGAAGGCTTCGACGGCCTGTTCTTCAATAAAATCTGAACTTTCATCGATCGGATCAACTTGACCCTCTGGCTCTACTGCAACGTCTTCTTCAACGACCGCACGCACTTCGAGTTCGGTATTTTGGACTTCACCCTTATCGATTGGGCTGGCAGGTTTTTTCTTCTTAGCCACTCTATCACCTTCCCGAATCTTTCCGGTCTGTTTCGAATATTTTTTACACTTTACGCGGGCAAATACGGCGGCTCAACCCAACGTTATACTGGTTACAACCTTTTGGACCGCATCGATCATCGTCCCTCTCGTCGGGGCTGCACAAACAGTAAGCGAGCTCCAATTCAATTTCCGAACAGGAACCGCGACATCCTCACTTAGCGCGATTAGATGTCGTGGTGCTTGTCCGTTATCTTGCTCCGCAAAAGCTAATGCAGTTCGAGGCGAAAATAGCGGTACCAACAAGGGGAAATTTGACGCAATAGCCTCAGTAGCTTCGCTCGTAAATCTGCATTGCAGCTGATCATAGACAGCTATTCTACGCGTATAGTGCCCTGCAGCTGATAACAATTGCGCAATATTTCCGCGTGCATGAATCCCGGACAAGTGGGTAAACACAGTTTTTTCAGGCAACGCAGCAAGCACAGTAACCAACTGGTTTGCCGTTTCGCCAACTTGCGAGGCATTCCAACCGGCTGAAACTGCCGCATTTGTGGTCATTTCGCCCACACAATAGGCAATCCGCCCATTACCAAGTGGGCTATTTTCTACACCATTGACAGAACTGAAAATTACGCAACCTTCGATATCAGGAGTGCTCTCAATCGGTATGATTTCAATCAATGGACTGAAAATTGGGACGACTAAGCTGCGAACTTCACCCGGCAAGGCCTGCCAAAACGCCTCTGACCCAGCCAAAGGCCGGGTCAAAAGCAAGTTTAGTTGAAGGCGCTTTGTATTGTCCGTCACGGGTTAGGATGGTAACTCGGTCCAAAGGTCGACGCAATGGAGCCACGGATGTCAGAAAAATTAAACATCCTTGGGATAGAAAGCAGCTGCGATGATACAGCCGCGGCTGTCGTTTCCGGATATGCTGGTGGATCAGCCAATGTACTTTCTTCCATCGTCATCAGCCAAATTGACTTGCATGCTGCTTTTGGCGGGGTTGTCCCAGAAATCGCAGCGCGTGCGCATGTTGAAAAGTTAGATATCAGCGTCACCAAAGCACTCGCTGATGCTGACCTCACACTAGACCAAATTGACGCCATTGCAGTGACTGCCGGCCCTGGCTTAATCGGTGGCGTCGTAGCTGGCGTCATGCTTGCCAAAGGGTTAGCCGCTTCAACTCAAAAGCCACTCTATGGTATAAATCACTTGGCCGGCCATGCTCTTACGCCTCGGCTCACGAACGACGTTCCTTTTCCATATTTAGTGCTATTGATTTCTGGCGGTCATTGCCAATTTTTGATTGCTTATGACTCTTATAATTTCCGTCGCATAGGTGGCACAATTGATGACGCCCCCGGCGAGGCATTCGATAAAGTTGCTCGCCTAATCGGTCTTGAGCAACCAGGTGGCCCCGCAATCGAAGCCGCCGCAAAAAAGGGCGATCCAAAGCGGTTTCGGCTTCCACGGCCACTATTGGACAGGCCTGGATGTGATATGTCATTCTCTGGGCTTAAGACGGCTGCGTTGCGTGCGCGTGATGAAGTGATCGCGCAGAACGGCGGTCTCACAACACAAGATCAAGCGGATCTTGCAGCAAGTTTCCAGTGCGCAGTTTCAGATGTCTTAGCCGAAAAAAGCCGACGTGCATTGCACGAGTATTTGGATTTATCGCCAACACGGCCCACGTTGTGTGTTGCCGGTGGCGTGGCTGCCAACATTGCGATCCGCACCGCGCTAGAGCAAGCATGTATGGAGTTCGGAACCAACTTCGTAGCGCCCCCTTTAGCTTTGTGCACAGACAACGCCGCAATGATCGCATATGCTGCATTGGCACAGATGCCCGATCGTGTTGAAGATAATATGGGCCTTCCCGCGAAGCCACGGATGCCGCTTGATACATCTAGTCCCACAATGCTGGGTCACGGTAAGAAAGGAGCCAAAGCATGAGTATTTCGATTCTGGGTGCAGGTGCGTTTGGCACAAGTTTGGCCATAGCTTTAGCTTCAAATGGCTCGGTAACTTTATGGGCACGAAACCCTGAGCACGCTGAAGAAATGCACGTAGAGCGTAAAAATAGACGTCGACTTGCAGGCGCTGATTTTCCAGAAAACTTGCGTGTCACTTGTGAGATTTTTGACGCAATTGCGAACGACATTATTCTGCTGGCTGTGCCGATGCAATTACTTGGCACCTTTCTAACTGAAAACGCCTCACTCCTTGCAGGCAAACAATTGGTTGCCTGCTGCAAAGGTATTGATCGCGTGACCGGGCTTGGCCCAATTGACTTAATCAGTACAATTATCCCAAGCGCTCAGGGCGCGGTTCTCACAGGTCCAAGTTTCGCAAACGACATCGCTTTAGGATTGCCGACAGCACTTTGCCTCGCGTGTGCTGACGAAGCAGTCGGGCACCTTTTGCAGGACACCCTTTCGACCCCGACCTTGCGCCTTTATCGCACAACCGACGTTGTCGGTGCTCAACTTGGCGGAGCACTAAAAAATGTCTTTGCAATCGCAGCGGGCGCGGCGATCGGCGCAAAGTTGGGTGAAAGCGCGCGAGCCGCACTCATTACGCGTGGGTTTGCGGAAATGAACCGATTTGCGATTCATTTTGGCGCACAAACGCAAACTTTAGCAGGCTTGTCAGGGTTCGGGGACTTAACGTTGACCTGCACGTCTAAACTGTCGCGCAACTATAAGTTTGGTTTAGCTTTGGGCGGCGACACCCCATTCGATGCGGCCACAACGGTCGAGGGTACGGCCACTTCTTTGGCGGTCAAAATATTGAGCGAACAGCATCAGATTGATATGCCAATCACTCACAGTATCGCAGCTATCGTCGATGGCAAATCAACGGTCCATGCAGAAATGAAGCACCTACTATCAAGACCCTTAAAGGAGGAATAATATGCTTGTTGCACTTATAGCTTATGACAAAGAGGGTGCCTTGGAATTGCGCAAGGCAAACCGAGAGGCACATGTCGCTTATCTTAAAAGCAACGATGTTGTTCGCCAAGCAGGTCCTCTCTTGGATCACGCTGAGGAAATGTGTGGCTCTCTAATCATTCTTGAGGTCGCAGATTTCGAAGAGGCGAAAAGGTGGGCGGCAGCTGACCCCTATGGCAAAGCAGGGCTGTTTCGCGACGTGACGCTGATACCTTGGAACAGGGTCATCGGTTGATGAACTTTTGGTTATTCAAATCAGAACCCGCAGCCTGGAGCTGGGATGAACAACTAGCCAAAGGAACTGATGGGGAGGAATGGAATGGTGTGCGCAATTATCAAGCGCGCAATTTCATGCGACAGATGAAAGTTGGAGACTTAGGGTTCTTTTACCATTCGCAATCAGAAAAATCTGTAATTGGCGTCGTCTCGGTCATTGCAGAAAGCCACCAAGACAGCACAACGGACGATCAACGTTGGGATTGCGTTGATATCGTAGCGGTAGAGCCCTTGCCGGAACCAGTTACTCTTGAGACAATAAAAACGGACGTTAGATTGGACAATATGTTTTTGGTCCGGAATTCGCGGCTGTCAGTTCAACCAGTGACTAGAGAAGAGTGGGCCATCATTTGTGGACTGGCTGGCGCTTCACATTTGGCGATTTCGAAAAATTGATGCAGACTTACCTCTCAACTTAAAAGGAGAGGTAATATTATGATTTTTTTGAGCGTAATTATTGCTGCAGCCGCAAATTTTGCGTTTGGAGCAGTTTGGTACATGAGCGTAGCAAAGCCCTGGATGGCCGCTTCAGGCGTAGAAGTTGGTGAAGACGGACAGCCCGCTAATAATGCTGACCCGATTCCATATATAACAAGCTTTGTAGCCGCAGTACTTGTTGCTGGTATGATGCGTCACGTTTTTGCACTGAGCGCTATTGATACTTTCGGCGAAGGCGCATTGGCAGGGTTCGGTATTGGCTTGTTTTTAGTTACACCGTGGATTGCAACCTTTTACGGCTTTGGCGGAAAACCACGAAACTTACTTTTGATCGATGGGGGATATGCTACCATTGGGTGTGCCGTAATGGGTGCCGTTCTAATGTTATTTTGAAAACAGAAGGGTTCCGGTGAACTACCAGAACCCTTCTTCACCCCGTGTGCTCCCAAAACCACCGAACGCGTATATGATATAGGCTCTGGCCATACTGGCCGGACAACAAATTAGTATACCAATCTATCACGAAAAACAATTTTTGACTGCATAAAAGACCGTAAAAAAATAAAGCCCTGATTAAGATATCAGGGCTTTATTTCTTGTTTAAAATTTTTAGCTGTAGACAGCTTCTTTGCCAAAGTGCTTTGTCAGCATATAGTATACGACT
>Ga0209194_1001763_pt1 | contig 12652 bp, 9 predicted proteins | sample COGITO_mtgs_1004_FD_184787 | JGI IMG/M metagenome (GOLD analysis project Ga0209194, IMG submission 184787) | Pelagic marine microbial communities from North Sea - COGITO_mtgs_100413 (SPAdes) (version 2) | ecosystem: Environmental > Aquatic > Marine > Epipelagic ...
GCCTTAAGATGGTGCTTTACCCTCCCAACAATTAAAAATAAACACATCCAGCTCAAGTCTTCGAAATGCATCAGCTACAGATCGTTTGAGTGATGTAGATTCTTCTGTGAATAATTTTGTGGATAATGGCTTGATTAGTTTGGATGATTTTACACAGTGGATGGAAGATGGCAAAGGCTCGGATCAAAATTGCGATTCGGCCTATCAACTGTGAGCCAGTCTTTATACTTTGGTTTTGAAAAATCAGGTTAATCATGATGCTTTTAAATCAGAAATGGTGATAATACCTGGATTGCCTGCTGGCGCCTCGGTCGCCCTTGCTCTTGAACAGCTCAACAATACTTTCAATTATGATGCACCTGCAAAAAATGCAATTCTGAAGATGTATAAATGGCGATATTGGTTGCTTGAGTGTCTATACCCATAGCGTTATGAATTTAGGAGTCCAAGTATTTCGCCTTTTACTTTACTCTATGTTACTCCGCCTGCTATGGGGAAAACCATAGTGCATTGTCGCGCCTTGATTAAAGCAAAATTCAAAACACTTTTTACACCTAAATTCATAACGCTATGGGTATAACCTATCTTGGTGTACAACTTCATTAGACCACATCACATAGTAAAAGGATCAAGGGCTTGGGCAAGTTTGTCCAGCCCAACTAGAACTGGTATAGATAAAACAGCACCAATAACAGCACCACCGGCAGCAGTGTGACCAAAGGCTCTGGACATATCTTCAAAGGAATTGCTTCCTCTCATTTGATCACCTAATAATGTGCTTAATGTACCAACAACTCCTAGAGCTGCACCCCCAATAGCTCCAGCGGATAGTGTTGCTACAACACCGCAAGCAACCATAAGCCCCTCTTTGGCACATGAGGGTAAACGAGGCAAATCAGGGGTGCAAGATTTAATAGATGAAAAACATGATAGAGATTCAATATCTGTCGGGTTAGCTTTATTGGTTTGCAGTTGGTTCGAAACACTACTAATGCTGGGCATATTCAAACTTCCTTTATTGATTTAAAAAGAGATCGTATTAGAATTCTATAAGGAGTGTCAATACAGAATGAAGCCAGTACTGCAACTTATCCCCACCAAGGGTGGCGCTGTGTCTTGGAACGGCGTAAGTGAAGTGATGAGGGTTTCACATGAAGGCCTGAAGAAATCAGCGTGGTAAATCCAAGTCTCTGCTCAAATTTAAGCCTTTCATTATGTGTGGAAAACAGCTAAAATTCACCATTGAATTTTTCATCTTGTGTCTTTTATTTGAAAGGAGAGGCCTTTTGTCATCTCAGAAAAAAACGCCAGTTCGCATTGGTATTGTGGGCATTGGCACGGTTGGGCGAGGCACTTTAGAGGTGTTGACCAATAATGCTCAGGCTATTGAGCAGCGTTTAGGTAGAGCCTTAATAGTGACGCGACTTGGTGCTCGGCGAGACCCAGAGGGCCTAGACTTATCAGCTTATCAGGTGGATCGTGATCCTATGGCCGTGGCCAGAGCAGACGATGTGGATATTCTGGTTGAAACCATAGGTGGGCTTGACACAGCCAGGGAGCTGGTTTTGCTGGCGCTACAACACAGTAAGCATGTGGTGACCGCCAACAAAGCCTTAATTGCTCATTATGGTGAAGAGTTATTAGCTTGTGCGGCAGAGCACAATGTCAGTCTGGTGTTTGAAGCCAGTGTGGCAGGTGGTATCCCCATTTTAAAAGCATTGCGCGAAGGGCTTGCGGCAAACAAGATTGATTGGCTAGCCGGCATTATCAATGGCACCTCAAACTATATTTTAAGCGCCATGCAAGATGAGCGTAAAGCCTTTGAGCCAATGTTAGCCGAGGCTCAGGCCCTAGGTTATGCAGAGTCTGACCCAACTTTTGATGTAGATGGGATAGATGCTGGGCATAAGCTGTGCATTATGGCGTCTTGCGCTTTTGGTGTGCCTTTGCAGTTTGACGCTCTTGCCATTGAAGGCATTCGTAAAATTACCCTTGAAGACATTGATTTTGCCCAAGAGCTTGGTTATAAAATCAAACACCTGGGCATTGCAAAACGCACAGCTCATGGTATTGATCTACGAGTTCACCCAACTCTTGTACCAAAAGCCAATTTATTAGCCTCCGTCAATGGTGTAATGAACTCAGTGCTAGTGCATGGTCATGCGGTTGGTTCTACTTTTTATACAGGTGCGGGCGCAGGTTCTATGCCCACAGCATCAAGTGTTGTGGCGGACATTATAGACATTGCTCGCGGTTTCGGTGAGCGACACCGCCAATGCACTCCAAGCCTTGGTTTTTCTGAACTAAAAGCTTTGCCTATGTGCAGTCTTGAGCAGAGCGTAAGCTCATTTTATTTGCGCATGACCTTAGCAGACGAGCTTGGCGCATTGGCCAGTATTAGTAATGCTTTGGCAAAAGCGGGTATCAGTGTTGAGGCCTTGCTGCAAAAAGAGCCACGCAAAGACAAGGGTCATGCAATTGCCACCTTAATTATTATCACCCACGAAGTGACTCGAGGCGCTGTAGATCAAGCGCTTAAAGTGTTGCAGGAGATGGCAGTTATAAAATCTGAGATTATGGTCATGCGGATGGAGCATTTCGATAACTGAACAATGCAAAGAAAAAAGAAAAGGCAACTATTATGAAAAGCACAAGGTATACAGGACTCATCGATAAATATCGTGATTTTCTACCAGTGAATGACAGCACAAAAATTATTTCTTTGAATGAAGGCAACACGCCGTTAATCCGTCTGCAAAATCTAGCGCAACAGTGGATTGGTAAAGATGCCGATATTTATGTGAAATACGAAGGCTTAAATCCTACGGCCTCATTTAAAGATCGTGGGATGACCATGGCCGTGACTAAAGCCGTAGAACAGGGCAGTCGGGGTATTATTTGTGCCTCGACTGGCAATACCTCGGCTGCAGCAGCAGCTTATGCAGCTCGAGCCGGTATTAAGGCTTTTGTGTTAATTCCAGAGGGGAAAATTGCCCAGGGTAAGCTGGCTCAAGCCATGATGTATGGCGCCATTACTTTGCAAATTCGTGGCAATTTTGATGAAGGAATGCAAATTGTCAAAGAAGTGGCTGAGTCTGCTGATGTGGCCATTGTGAATTCAATTAATCCCTATCGATTACAAGGCCAAAAAACCGCAGCATTTGAAATTGTCGAAGCGCTGGGCCGAGCACCAGATTTTCATTGCTTACCAGTGGGCAATGCAGGTAATATTTCTGCTTATTGGATGGGCTATACCGAGTACCAAAAGCATGGTTTTTGCGGCCAACTGCCAACAATGGTCGGCTATCAAGCAGAGCATGCGGCGCCTTTTATTCACGGTGAAATGATAGAGAATCCTGAAACAATTGCCACAGCTATTCGTATTGGTCGACCTCAATCCTGGGATAAAGCCTGGCAAGCCGTCAAAGGTAGCCAAGGCTGGTTTGATGCCTTAAGTGATGATGCAATTCTCGCGGCGCAACGAGCGCTGGCAGCTTATGAAGGTGTCTTTTGCGAGCCAGCATCAGCTGCCTCAATTGCTGGTGTGTGTCGTGATTTGCAATCTGGCAAGATTCCAGAGGGCAGTAAAATTGTTTGCACTTTAACAGGTCATGGTTTGAAAGATCCAGGCACTGCCATTGACCAATGTAAAGATGCCAAGCTTATGTTAGTGGACGCAGAGCTTGAGGCGGTACGTAAGGCTATTTTAAGTAACAAATAGTCGTTAGCAACACCACTCACCTTATCAAGGTTTATTCATGGATGAAATTGAAGCTCCAACAGCACCAAGTCTAAATTCCTCTTCTAAGGCAGTTGGCGCTTTTTTTAAAAAAACCCCAATTCAGTGTCGCCAGCTGGCGACAAATCTCACTAGGTTTGAAATTCCATTACACCCGGTCATACAGCGTGTCTATGAAAATAGAGGTGTTACTGCATTTGACGCAGACACCTACGCTATAAGTCGACTAATACCGCCTAATCGATTGAAAGGCTTGGATCAGTGTTGTGCATTATTATATGAAAAATATTTAGATCTACAACAAGGTAAGCCAGCTAAGCTGCTGGTAGTCGGCGATTTTGATGTCGATGGTGCTACATCTGTGGTCGTCGCATTACGTGGTTTTCGAGCCATGGGGTTTGAGATTGATTTTTTTATTCCTGATCGATTTAAGCTTGGCTATGGCCTAAGCCCTGAAGTGGTCGACGCAGCTGTGCCTTACAAACCGCAAATGTTGATTACAGTCGATAATGGTATTGCCAGTGTTACAGGCGTTGCAGCCGCTCAAGCCAAGGGTTGGCAGGTGATTATTACCGATCACCATTTAGCGGGAGATCAGCTGCCCAGTGCCGATGCCATTGTCAATCCAAACCAGCCAGGTTGTGAGTTCCCCAGTAAAAACTTGGCAGGTGTCGGGGTTATTTTTTATGTATTGATCGCCTTTCGCACCCATTTACGTCAGCAAGGTGTGCCATTGGCACAACTGCCTCATCTTGCCAGTCTGTTAGATATAGTGGCGCTTGGCACGGTGGCTGATGTAGTACCGCTTGATGAAAATAACCGCCGGCTTGTGTCGCTTGGTTTGGCTCGAATGAGATCTGGCCAAGCATGTCCGGGGATCCAAGCGTTAGCTGAAGTGGCAGGTCGCAATCTTGCCCAGGTGAGTGAAAGTGATTTAGGTTTTGCTTTTGGCCCAAGGCTCAATGCCGCTGGCCGATTAGAAGACATGTCAATCGGTGTGCAATGTCTGTTAAGTGACAATCTGGCACAAGCCATGACCTACGCCAACAGTTTGGATCAACTCAATCGCCAGCGCCGTCGTCTCCAGCAGGACATGCAGGCACAAGCGGATATCACGCTTGCTGCTGAGCTTGACTCTACGCTGCGTGACTCTGCTATAAATCAAACCACAACAACTGACGCCGCCGAGGCAACAGTGCCCTCTGTCATTATTGCTTATCGTGCCGATTGGCATCAAGGGATTGTGGGCTTGGTGGCGTCAAAGCTCAAAGAGCGCTGGCATCGACCAGTAATTGCCTTTGCCAAAGTTAATGAGACAGAGCTTAAAGGCTCTGGCCGCTCCATCCCTGGCGTCCATTTACGAGATGCGTTAGATGTGGTCAGTAAGCGTCATCCTGACTTGCTTGGTAAGTTTGGTGGGCATGCTATGGCTGCTGGTTTAAGTTTGGCCGCTGAGCAGCTTGATTTTTTTCAGGCTGAATTTGAAAAAGTTATTGATGAATTAATCACTCCAGAGATGGTGCAGCAAACTTTGGTGACTGATGGTGAGCTCTCTTCCTGCGATCTCAATCTTGATGTAGCTTTAGCTCTTGAGCATGCTGGGCCCTGGGGGCAGGCATTTCCTGTGCCCACTTTCCATGGTGATTTTACAGTGCTTGGCTGTCAATGGCTCAAAGAAAAACATTTGAAACTTACCCTTGAGCCTTACGAAAAATCTCAGGCGAGTTTTAAAAGTATTGAAGCCCTGTATTTTAACGTGCCTTTTGGTGCTTATCATACTGATGCCAATACAGCGCGGGCTTTACTTGAAAGCTTGGACGTCGCGCGCTGTGTTTACAGCTTGCAAGTCAATCGCTTTCGTGGGCAAATGCGGTTACAATGTTTGATTGATTATTTAGAGCCTTTGGCTTAAATGTTGACGGGCGTCATGAGTCGCCAGTGATTCAGTACAGTGAAAAAATGGATATAGCTATGATGGAATTAAATCAGTATTATCGTCACCTAGATGATTTGCAGCAAAGAGTTGCAGGTCTTCGGGGGTATCTTTGACTTTGATGTCAAACAAGAACGCTTAGAAGAAGTAGAAAAAGAACTAGAAAACGGTGCCATTTGGGACACGCCAGAACTGGCCCAAGCATTGGGTCAAGAGCAGTCAGCTTTGCAATTAGTGGTGCACTCAATTCAAAAGCTCACCAGTGCTATTAATGATAACAAAGAACTACTTGAACTGATTGAAATGGAGCAGGATCAACCATCACTCGATGTTTTAATCAAAGAGCTTGCTCAATATGAAAAACAAGTGGCGCAGCTTGAGTTTCGCCGTATGTTTTCTGGTGAGATGGACGCTAACAGTGCTTTTTTAGATGTGCAATCTGGCTCTGGCGGTACAGAGGCTCAAGATTGGGCCGAGATGATTTTGCGTATGTACTTGCGCTGGGGCGAGGCTAACGGCTTCAAAACTGAGCTGATGGAAGCATCACCAGGTGATGTTGCTGGTATCAAAAGCGCTACAATTCGCTTTGAAGGCGACTATGCCTATGGTTGGCTGCGCACTGAAACCGGTGTGCATCGGCTGGTACGAAAATCGCCATTTGATTCAAGTAATAAGCGGCACACGTCTTTTGCATCTGTGTTTGTGTCTCCTGAAGTGGACGATGATATAAACATCGAGATTGATCCATCAGATTTGCGCATTGATACCTATCGAGCGTCTGGAGCTGGTGGTCAGCATGTTAACCGAACCGACTCGGCGGTGCGAATCACTCACGAACCCACCAATATTGTGGTGCAATGCCAAAACGATCGTAGTCAGCACAAAAACAAAGCCAGTTGTATGAGCCAATTGCGTGCCAAGCTCTATGAGTTTGAACAGCAAAAGAAAAACGAAGAACAGCAGCGCTTAGAAGATGGTAAATCAGACATTGGTTGGGGCAGTCAAATTCGATCTTACGTACTTGATCAAAGCCGAATTAAGGATTTACGCACAGGGGTTGAAACAGCCAATACTCAGTCTGTATTAGATGGTAATTTAAATGAGTTTATTACGGCAAGTTTAAAGTCTGGTTTGTAAACGTGGCTCAAAACGTCACTCGCTGCGCGGGTAAATGATTTTTAAAAAAATAGGAAATGACATGTCGCAAGAACCACACTCTCATGAGCAAATTATAGCGGAAGAAAATAAACTAATTGAAGTGCGTCGTCAAAAGTTACGCGATCTTCAATTTCAAGGCGTGGCTTATCCAAACCAATTTAAACCAGCCAACACGGCACATGAGCTATTGAACAAATATCAAGAGCAAGAAAAAGCAATATTAGAAGCTGAGCAAATTCCAGTTTCTATTGCCGGTCGAGTGTTACGCAACCGTGGGGCTTTTATGGTCATACAAGATCGTACCGGCCAATTGCAGTTTTATATTAATCGTCAAGTGCTTGATGATGCTCAGCTGGCACTGCTTAAAACGGTTGATTTAGGGGATATCGTCTATGGTCAAGGCAGTGTTTCTAAATCGAATAAAGGCGATTTGTACGTCGATTTAACGTCTTTTAAAATTTTGACAAAAGCATTGCGGCCATTGCCAGATAAGCACAAAGGCTTGGCTGATACAGAAATGTGTTATCGACAAAGATACGTGGATTTAATTGTAAACGAAGAGACGCGTCAACGTTTTGTTGGCCGTTCAAAGCTCATGTCATTTACCCGCGATTTTTTAAATGAGCGAGGTTTTCTAGAAGTGGAAACCCCAATGTTGCAGAGTATTCCAGGTGGTGCCAGTGCTAGACCTTTTACTACTCACCATAATGCTTTAGACATGCCGATGTATTTGCGAATCGCACCAGAGCTGTATTTAAAGCGCTTGGTGGTTGGTGGCATCGAGCGAGTCTATGAAATTAACCGTAATTTTCGCAACGAAGGCGTGTCCACTCGACATAATCCAGAATTCACCATGCTTGAATTTTATCAGGCCTATGCCACGTACGAAGATTTAATTACCATTACGCAAGACTACGTCCGCGGCGCAGCTGTTGTAGTCACTGGCAGTACCCAAGTGGTGTATCAAGGGGTTGACTATGACCTGGACCAGCCATTTCAAGTGATGACGATGAAAGACTCTATTGTGCGCTTTGGTGACTCCATTTCCTTAGAGCAGTTAGACAATTTAGCCAGTGTACAGCAGCTTGCTGAGCAGCTTGGCGTTAAATCGCAAGCAAGTTGGGGCCATGGTCGATTTATTCAAGAAATTTTTGATGAAGTCGCAGAACAACACTTAATTCAACCAACGTTTATTACCGAGTACCCAACAGAAGTATCGCCACTTGCACGGTTAAATGATGCTAACCCAGAAGTGACAGATCGCTTTGAGTTCTTTATCGGTGGTCGTGAAATTGCCAATGGCTTTTCTGAGTTAAACGATTCAGAAGATCAAGCAGCGCGCTTTGAAGCGCAGGTGGCATCTAAAGAAGCAGGTGATGATGAGGCCATGCATTACGACGCCGACTATATTACGGCGCTTGAATATGGCTTACCACCAACCGCCGGTGAGGGCATAGGTTTAGATCGCTTGGCCATGTTTTTAACTGATGCACCGAGTATTCGAGACGTTATTTTATTTCCAACTATGCGCCCACTTTAGGGCGTGAACAGCCTTAAAGATGTCTCCACTCGGCAGTTAGAACGCCTTTATGAGCAAGCTGACGGTGATCTAAACACCTTAGTTGCTTTACAAGCGGAGCTGGCTCAGCGACCCAGCACTCAAGCGAAAGCGCTGTTGGCTGAAATTCAAGTGGAAACTTTTCGTTTACAACAAGGTGATTCTGATGAGTTGATTGACTGGGATCAAATGGTGGCCCAACGTCAACAACACGCTGCCGCGTCCACTGACATTGAATACACTAATCAAACCCAGTGTATTCTTGATGCGTGGATGGTGCTAGAAACGTTATCACCACAAGCATTTCGCACACCTGAGGAGCTTGCCCATCGTGGTAGTGTCCTGCCTTTTGAAGCGGCCCTACCTTGGGAGTCGAGCACTTCATTGACTAATACCCCCACTCAGTTAGGACCACATCAAAGCCTGTATTATCAGGTCTATCTGGGGGATTTTGATGCTCGAGATGCTCAAGAAGAATTAATTGATATCTATGGCCGTGATGCTGAGCAACTACGAGCCAGTGGTTTTATTCCATTAGCGGTGGCAACGGTGAATCAGCATGGCATTTTAGCTGGTGATTTTGGAGTCGGGGTCGCTTGTTTTGCATGGTCATTTGGTCGCGCAAGGCTGGGAAAAATTGAACATTTACCGTATTGGCATGGTGCGGAGCGTTTGCTGGTGCGTCGTTTACGTAAAAAACTCACTTGTCTTGATGAGGAACAACGACCAAGACCTCTCGAGTTAAATGATCTTGACAATGCTGTGACCTGGCTGATTCGCAATCTAGATTTACCAGTCGACATGGTGCGACCAGCTCGCTTTGCGGTCGCCATAGTGCAGCACTCGAATCGTTTACCCCCCAGCTCGCCGTTATTGAACAGCTTTGTGTTGGGTGATTTAGCACGAGCTAAGGTGGCGGTAAGACAAGATAAGCAAGGCCCTGTGTTACGTCGTTATCTTACTCATGTGGTGTCTTGCGCGCCAAGTTTAAAAGAGACTATTCCTCAGGTACTAGCCGACTATTTAAAACCAGCAATGCTGCCACTTGGCCGTTGGCCTAATGCCGATATCCAGCTTGATGCTCTACAGCAAACTGCGGTGAACATTGCTTTGCAACCAGCCCCCCAAAGCCCGGGCTTATTTTCTGTGCATGGGCCACCTGGAACAGGCAAAACCACTTTATTGCGGGATGTCATCGCTGGGTTGCTTACTCAACGAGCTCAGGCATTAGTTAAATTTGATGACCCAGAACAAGCTTTCGCAAAAGCTGTGCATCTTAAATTTGGTGATCAACATCACGAAATATTTCCTATTGATCAAAGCTTGGCGGGTTTTGAAATATTGGTGTGTTCTCGCAACAATAAAGCCGTGGAAAATATCAGTTTAGAGCTACCGCTATGCACGCAGGTGAATCGTGATACTGCTCAAATTGACTTTTTTCAAAAGACCATGGCGGCGTATTTTTTAGAAAAAGAAGGCCGAGATGATAAAGCTAGCGATCAACAACAAGTGCCATTATTTCCAGAATTAAGCTTAAATGTGCAGCAAAATTATTGGGGGCTTATTGCCGCAGCTCTTGGCAATGGTGCGAATCGCCGAGCCTACATTAAAAGTGTTTGGTCCGATGAATCGCATGGTTTTAAACGCTATTTCGAACTCATGAAAGCATGGTGGCAAGCGGCCCAGGAGAGTGATCAGGCATTACAACAACCAGACCTAATGCCAGAGTATGATTTTTTACCTGACTCGAAACATCGCGCATTAGAGCTTTGGCAAGAAGCTCGTGCTGATTTTAATTTGGCATTGCTCAAAGTTAATCAAGCCTTACCAACCACGCTTGATTACAGCTTTACTGCTTATACTGTGGCGCCAAAACCTATTTTGCAGCAAGCTCGCGACCAGCTTTTTAACGCGGCTTTACGCTTGCAGCAAGCATTTATTTTAGTCTGTGCACCGCAATTTAATGCTAATCTGAGCGCGTATTTTCGCCTGCTTGCTGGCGTTCGCTGTTCCAAACCCGAACTTCTACCCCATCTTTGGACATCAGGCAGTTTTATTACACCGGTGGTGTCGTCTACTTTTGCCTCAGTATCTCGAATGCTCAATGATATGCCAAATCAAAGTATTGGCTGGGCCATGATCGATGAAGCTGGTCAAGCGGCGCCGCAAGATGCGGTTGGACTATTATTACGCTGTAAAAAAGCCTTGGTGGTGGGGGATCCGCAACAAATTGAACCGGTGGTAGGTGTGCCTCAAGGTTTAGTGGCTGGCGTGGCTCGGCATTACGGCGTGGAGCAAAGTCAGTGGATGGCGCCTGATGTCTCAGTGCAAATGTTAGCGGATCGGGTGAATCCATTTGGCATGTGTTTTCAACATCGACAGACCTTGCCTATCGGTTGGCCTATGTTGGTGCATAGGCGTTGTGCAGAGCCCATGTTCTCGATCATTAATGAGATGGCTTACGACGGCAGTATGGTGGGGCCGAACAGACAGGGTCAGGCAGCTTGGTTGAATGTGGTTGACCCTGCGCCTGGATCAAAATGGTCAGCCATAGAAGGGCAGTATGTGGCCCAATTAGTGCTGCAACTTTTGCAGTCAGATGTACAATCAATCTATGTTATTTCGCCTTTTCGAGATTGTGCCTATGAGCTGCGGCAAATGTTTAAAAGTATGAAGTCACAATTACAACACGCAGGTATTGCTAACGTTGTTGCATGGATCCGGCAAAGCGTTGGCACTGTGCATACTTTTCAAGGTCGAGAAGCTCACAGTGTTATTTTTGTGCTTGGCGCTCAAGGTGACCAGCATTATGGTGCCAGACAGTGGGCGAGTCGTCGGGTCAATCTTTGTAATGTTGCTGTTTCACGAGCACAATCTTGCTTTTATGTGGTTGGCAACCGGCAACAGTGGGGACCAATGGGAGCTATGAGGGTTATCAACAATAAGTTAGGAATTCAGCAATAGAAGTCACACAATACAAGATTTTTTACAAAAGGTTAAAAGCATGACGCTCAATATTCGTAAGCCACAAACTCGCACTCAATTAGAAAGCCGAATTTCCGAAGTGGACAAGTTAAGTCAATTATTGGATAACAAATTTACTGTGCCTGGCACCAAAATTGGATTTGGCTATGATTCCATTTTAGGCTTAGTGCCAGTGGTGGGTGATACTATCTCCCTGGGAATATCCACGTATATTTTAGGCATTGCTTACAATTGTGGTGTGCGTAAAAGAACTTTAGTGCGTATGGGCGGCAATATGGCGTATGACTATGTCATCGGTCTTATACCGCTGGTGGGTGATCTATTAGACGTGGCCAATAAATCAAACTTAAAAAATGCCAAGATATTGAAATCGGCGTTAGAGCGAGAGTTGACTAAGACAGAGTATGACGTGATAGATCAGCAGGTTTAGGCACATTATTTTTTGTATAAATAAGCTGTTTTAACTGGAGTGCCTAATGAGTAGAGGCTAGTCTACAAAATTAAACAAGATGGCCTTAATCGAGCCAATAATTTTATGTCTTTTTTTGCATCTCGATGATATCATTTAGTAGTGGGTGGGGGAATGTTAGCATTCCATTGGTCACTCTAATCACTATACTCATACATTTTGCAAAAGCGAGTTCACATGAAGGTTCAATCACCACCAAGTTTAGGGGCAGTTTCGTTATCGCCATTGGCCGATAGTGCCAGCTTATTTGGTGCTATTAAGTTAACGACGAAACCCAATCCAAGGGTTGCCACTGGCGCCAAAAATCTAATGCAGGCAGTAAGTAGTGCAGGGGTTGCATTGGAGCACATTAGCCCTCAAGCTAAAGCGTACGAAAGTCTGTTAAACAACACCACTCACAGTGAATTACCAATGGTGCCAACACTTGCCCGCTGCGATTCTGCTGATCTGTCATTTAAAGTGCCCATGTTGAAGCAGCCGCAAGCGAAGGTTACTCAATCAGACGTTTCTTTTATCAACCTCATGAACGCTCGGGTAGCAGCGCCAAAAGGCTTGGCTGCGCCACTAGGGCAGAGCTTAATTATTAGTGGCCACGGCGATTACAATCCAAAGCAGCGTTGTCCAACTTTTGAAATACCTCAAGGCACAAATGTTACTGTGTGGGCTGTGCATGGCCAGATTCTTCGCAATGATGTTGGTAACATCATCGAAACCCACAGGCATCAGGGCCAGAATTTATTTAGCCAAACCTATGATGCAGGCGACCACATGCCAAACTACACGGTACACCCGTCAGCTGATTTAGCGCTG
>Ga0209194_1001768_pt1 | contig 12613 bp, 10 predicted proteins | sample COGITO_mtgs_1004_FD_184787 | JGI IMG/M metagenome (GOLD analysis project Ga0209194, IMG submission 184787) | Pelagic marine microbial communities from North Sea - COGITO_mtgs_100413 (SPAdes) (version 2) | ecosystem: Environmental > Aquatic > Marine > Epipelagic ...
TCACCGGTCAGATCGGTGTAATCGGTTCCGGTTTCTGCACAGGTTTTGATCAGCAGCTCGCCGTACAAGGCGTAGGGTCCAACAGTAGAAATAATCACTCGGGTTTGGCTGCACATTGCCTGTAGTGAGGCTTCGTCGTGAGAGTCGGCAATGATTAAAGGCAGGTCGCTAGCCGCGGTGCCGAGGGAATTTTTTAATGTCGCAAGCTTTGATTCTGAGCGGGAGGCGATGGCCCAGGAAATGTCGCTGTTGACTCCTAAGGTGTCGACTAAATAGTGCGTTAAAATTTGGCCGACAAAACTGGTGGCACCGAAAACGATCAGGTCATAGGGTTTGCTGGATACTTCGGTAATAGACATAGGTTATTATTCTTATAGTTGGATAAGGTTATTTTTGAGTTAATTCGCGGAGCAGCTGTGCCCACAAGGTTACCCATTTTATATTCTTTCCGTCGCTGCCCTTATGCAATGCGGGCGCGGATGGCTCTGTTGTACGCGAGTATAAACCTAGAGCTACGGGAAGTCCTGTTGAAAGCTAAACCAGAAAAAATGCTCGCTATCTCTGCCAAGGGCACAGTGCCAGTACTGGAGCTTGCGGATTCCAGAGTGCTGGATGAGAGTTATGACATTATTCGCTGGGCGCTGCAGCAGAGTGACCCAGAGAATTGGTTGAGTGCTGACATTGATCCCGCGATTAGCGATTTAATCACCCGCAACGACGGTCAATTTAAAACAGATCTCGATCACTACAAGTATTGGGAGCGCTTTCCTGCGGAACCCCAAGAACAGTATCGTGCTCGCGGTGAGCTGTTTCTCGTTGAGCTCGAAGTACTACTAAACCTGCAGCCCTATCTGTTGGCCGAGCGAATAACTCTGGCTGATATAGCTCTATTTCCCTTTGTTCGTCAGTTCGCTTTTGTGGACAAAGAATGGTTTGATCAGTCGCCCTATCCGAAACTGCGTGCTTGGTTAGAGCAGCTAATTAACTCTGAACTGTTTTTGTCTGCGATGAAAAAATCCCCACCCTGGCAGGATGGGGATTCTCCGATTAGTCTTTAATAAAGAACTCTTTAAAAAAGAGCTCTTTAAAAAAGGCTCTGTAGTGACTAATCCCAATCAATAACCACTTTTACTCGTGCTTCGTCGGGTGCTTCTGCGGATGGCTGTCCGAGCTTGAAGCGCAGACCCACTTCTGGAATATTGGCACCGCCAAAGGGCAGTTTTGGGTTCTGATAGCGATTCGGCCGCGCATCTGAAAACTCGCTGACTGGGGGGTAGGCCTTACTGCTTTGTTCCACTAAGCGATCCCCATCAATGGAATACACCGAGCTGCCCTTGGCAAAGCTCTCCAGAACAAAGGGGGCGTCGCCGGAATGACGGTTCCTGAGGGCTCGATCATAGAGCCGGTATTCCGTTTTACCACCACGAATACGCAGGTCAAACAGCGAGCTAACCCCTTTGTATTTCAGGCGGTCGGCACCGGGCAGCAGGCGATTGATCAATGTGTAGCCATACATCAACTTACGGCCCTCCCATTTCAGGGACTCCACCGCTGGCAGGCCATCTACCAGAGACTCGTAGCAACGCTTTCGATCCGGGACACTGACATCACTGGAGTAGAAAGCCGAGCGGCGCTGATGACACATAACATCTACATAGCTTTGCTCTAGCCAGGGCTGCGCGCTCTCATCGAACTGATAGGAGGTCCAGCCTTGATCGTCGACAAAGTACTGTTCAGGCACGTTAGGTAGATTAAATTCCTGGGGGTTGGCATCCACCAACAATAAGAAGCCATTGCCAGGTCCGAACTGGGCCGGTTCATTTTGACTCCAGAGATATTCGCCGTTGTAATACCAGACCAAGACACCGGGGCGATAGTTGGCACTGAAAGCCTTCATGTCACCGTCACTGTCTTTAAAGAAGGAAAAACCCGGTTTGGCGAGTCCGGCATCATAGTTTTTCACTGAATCGAAACTGGCGTAGGGATCGCGATATTCGAGCAGGTAATAATGAGGTACGGCAATACGATGTTCTCCACCACTCAGGGTGAAGCCGTCGCTGCTCCAGCCCTTGATGGCACCAGACTCAAAGTCTTCGTTGTAACCTAGGGCATCGAGGCGGATATTGTCGATCAGCGCACCGTCTTCAACTGCAGCGCCATCGGCAAAGTAGTGGAGGCGAATGGATATTTGTTTGCCACGATAGGCTTCAAGATCAAATTCTGCGGCAATCCACTGAGCGGTTTCGCAGGCATCCTCTATATTTTCACCCACTCGATCTTCGGCCAGCACTTTGCTTGCAGAGGGGTCACAGCCAATGGCAATCTCCACTTTGCCGTCGCCATCCATATCACCGGAGCGGCCGCTAAAGCCGGGCAGTGAACCATCGCCCTCATGGCCCTTTTTCGATGGCATGGTGCTATTAGTATCGGCGGCATTCACTTTGTCGGTGGGCAGCAGGCGCTGGTAGCCATCGCTATCTCCATCGATAGAGGCTTCTATATAGAGATAATCCCAGTCCGACTCAATTTTAAACCAGGTGTCAAAACTCAGTATCAGCTGCTGCTCCGCATTCACTTGGCGCAGATCAAAGCTGCGGCTAAGGAAGTGGTGTAGGTCGTTACCCTGACCTGTGTAGACAGCATATTTGCCCTGATCTTTGCCAAGGGGCCCAAGCTGTAGCTCCCGGATTTTCGGCGGCAGAATAATCATCGTCGCATCGCAGACGCCGCGGCTGTTTTCAGTGCCAGCCTTATTCGACCAGTCATTCATGGTTTTTAGGTACATAGAGCTGCGCTTATCACCGCCAAAAGCCGGTGGGCGCACAATGCAGGGGTTCAGCCAGCCAAGTACCATTCGCGACCAGGCACTGAGTTCCTGTGGCTCTGGGGATGCGGTTGCTGACATGGCTTCCCAAGAGGCGCTGGAATTGTTGGTGGCCCGGGCATAGATGTCCGGCAGTCCCAGCGAATGGCCAAACTCGTGGATAAAGGTGGAGACCTCGGTGTACTCGGACTGCATATTGTAGTCATAGAGCCACAGACCTTCTTCGATCTCATATCCACCGCGTCCATTGACCATGCCCTCAAGAACTGGACCTTTGCCCAGTCCGCGATTCAGCGAGCTGCGATGGGGCCAAATACGATCAGCGCAGTCCTGTTCTGCTGCTGGCAAGCTGTCAAAGACATCACTTTCTGCATTAACGGTAAATTTTTCATTGAGTTTGTAGAGTCCCTGGCAGGAAGACTGGGCCTTGCCTGCATAGACAATCACTAGGTGATCCAGGTAGCCATCGGCCTCGGCGCGATTACCGTCGCCATCAAAATCCTCGGGGTCCCAGATATCGTAATCTTTCCAAGGAAACTTGGGGTTGTCTCGGTGGGCGGCCTGCAGCGCTTCAACTACCAGCTCATCAGTGTGGTCGTCGTTGCGCCAGCTACCATCGGCATTTTGTAAGGGTCGTCCGTAATGGGCTAGTGGCTTGCTCACTTTGGCTATGGGCATCACTTTGCCGGTGACATTGTAGAGCCCCTTAGATTGGTGGCGATAGTAGTGGGACAGGGTACCCGCTTTGGGTCGTTTGACACTGCCGCCAAATAACAGTCTCTGCAGGTAGTCGCGGTTTTTGTTGTTCTGTTTTTTGTCCCCGGGAAAACGGTCGTAACCGAGCTCGGGAAATTCCACAGCGATCACCAGCAGGCGGTGAGGGCGTTCGACGCCGGCCAGCACCGGTTTGATCGAATCGGTCTTGATCTGGGGGCTGCCGAGCTGATCAAACTCCAGCTTGGCGAGGGAATCAATCATTCGTTCCGCATCAAGATCCACGGCTAGAGTTGGGGCTGTGGTAAAAATAACCGCAAAGCAGAGGATCTGCGCGTAAATAGAACGTTGAAATGTCATTTGTTTCTCCTGACGGGCTCTGGATCTTGTTATTATGCCCGCCCCAAGTTCTTCTGACGAGTTTGAACTCCATCGCTTTAACATAGGATCCTAAATGTTCGGTTTTTTTGAACGTCTGGTCGACCCATTTCCGGGAGTTACGCCCGGGCAACCACCCCGCGGAATATTCCAGTTCTGCCGCCATCATGTGCGCGGCATGGAGCGCTGGCTGATCCTGATGGCAATATTGACGGCTATTACGGCCATTTCCGAGGCCATGTTGATTGGCATTCTGGGTCAGGTCGTAGATTGGCTAGCCACTAGCGATCCGGAAACCTTTGTAGCTGAAACCTGGCAGACCCTGCTGGTTATGTCGGTCTTTATGCTCCTGGTCATTCCTCTGGCCAACGCCGGGCGCTCTTTGGTGGTACATCAAACACTGATGGGCAACCTGCCCATGTCGGTGCGTTGGCAGGCTCACCGCTATCTGTTAAATCAGAGCTACGGCTTTTTTCAGAATGAATTTAGCGGACGTATCGCCACCAAGGTGATGCAGACGTCTCTTGCTGTGCGCGACACAGTCATGAAGCTTCTAGATGTCATCCTCTTTGTAATTATCTATGTGGTGACCACCCTGTTTCTGGTGGCCAATGCCGATCCCCGTTTAGTCGTCCCACTGCTAATCTGGTTGCTGCTATATATAGCGGTGCAACGACACTTTGTGCCACGAATGAAAAATATCGCCACGCTACAGGCCGATGCCCGGTCGATGATGACCGGCCGTATTGTGGATAGTTATACCAACATAATCACACTGAAGCTGTTCTCTCATAGCTCTCGAGAGTCCGCTTATGTCAAAGAAGGCATGAGCGAATTTCTCAATACAGTGCATCCGCAGATGCGCTTGGTGACCAAGCTCAATATTACTCTGTGGACGTTGAACATGTGTTTGGTGTTCAGCACGGCGGCGCTGGGTATCTATCTATGGATCAATGGTGCCATTACCCCAGGTGCCATTGCTATTGTCATGAGCATGGCGATTCGGTTGACCGGCATGTCTCACTGGATAATGTGGGAGATCAGTAGCCTGTTTGAAAATATAGGCACGGTTCAGGACGGCATTAATACTATCTCGATTCCCCAGGCTATTACTGATTCAGATTCGGTATCTGAGCTCGAGATCAAGCAGGGTGAGATTAGATTTAAGGATGTAGACTTCGCCTATAACAATGACGAAATGGTCTTTGATAATCTCAATCTGACCATTGCTGGAGGTGAGAAAGTCGGCATCGTCGGGCGCAGTGGCGCAGGTAAATCGAGTTTGGTTAATCTGCTGTTGCGCTTCTTTGATATCCAGAGTGGCAACCTGACCATTGATCAACAGGAGCTGCGCAATGTCTCTCAAGACAGTTTGCGCGCTAATATCGCTATGGTCACTCAGGACACCTCGCTGCTCCATAGATCAGTGCGGGAAAATATTATGTTCGGTCGCCCGGACGCCAGTGAAGAGCAAATGATTGAGGCTGCCAAGCGCGCCCAAGCCCATGAATTTATTCTTAACCTTCGGGATAATACGGGCCGTCTTGGCTACGATGCCCATGTTGGTGAGCGCGGCGTAACCCTCTCTGGTGGTCAGCGACAGCGTGTGGCCATTGCACGAGTGCTACTAAAAGATGCACCCATACTGGTGTTGGATGAAGCCACCTCGGCACTGGACTCAGAAGTCGAGGCGACTATTCAGCAGAGCCTCAACCAATTGATGGAAGGCAAAACGGTGATTGCTATAGCCCACCGCCTCTCCACTATCGCAGCCATGGATAGGCTTATTGTGTTTGATCAGGGAGTGATTGTTGAACAGGGCACACATCAACAACTGCTTGCCGCCAATGGTCTTTACGCCAATCTCTGGAGTCACCAATCCGGTGGCTTCCTCGGTCTTGAATAATTTACTGGTAATAACTTTTTTATGATTACATTAACTGACATCGAGCTGCGTCGCGGCACCAAAGTGCTGCTGCAAGACGCCGAACTCGTCGTCCACCCTGGCCAACATATCGGCATTATCGGTGCCAATGGCAGCGGCAAGTCGAGCCTATTTAAATTGTTGATGGGAAAAATTAGCGCCGATGCCGGTGAACTATTTATTCCTAAAGACTGGCGCGTTGCTCACATGGCTCAGGAATTAGCCAACTCCGAAAGTACTGTTGTGGATTTTGTACTTGATGGTGATCCGCAAATTCGTAAAATTGAACGCGCTATCGAAAAAGCCTTAGCGGATGAAAATCACGATCGACTAGCCCTAGAATATGAAAAGTTAGATAACGCTAATGGCTTTGACGCACACTATCGGGCCGAGCAGTTATTACATGGTTTGGGATTTGATCAGTCGGAATTAGACCGGCCAGTCAATAGCTTTTCCGGAGGCTGGCGTATTCGTTTAAATCTGGCTCAGGCTTTAATGAGCCCGTCGGATTTAATGTTGCTGGATGAGCCAACCAACCACTTAGATTTGGACGCGACACTCTGGTTAGAACAGTGGTTAAAAAATTATACCGGCACATTATTAATTATTTCTCACGATCGTGATTTTATCGATAATGTTGTGGATCGCATCGTCCATGTGGAGCATTGCAAAACCAATGCTTACAAAGGTAATTACTCAACCTTCGAACGTGTTCGTGGTGAGCGCTTAGCATTGCAACAGGCGAGCTTTGAGAAACAGCAAAAACGACGTAAAGAAGTTGAAGAGTTTATTACCCGCTTTAAAGCCAAGGCCTCCAAAGCCAAGCAGGCACAGAGTCGGGTTAAAGAATTGGCGCGCATGGAAGATATTGCGCCAGCGCACATTGACTCACCTTTCTACTTTAGTTTCGCTCAGGGCAAAAAAGCTCACAGCGCACTAGCCAATATTAGTCAGGGCAATTTGGGTTATGACGGCCAGACAATATTAAGCAATGTTAATTTTGATTTGCACCCAGGGACGCGCATTGGTTTGCTAGGGCCAAACGGGGCTGGTAAATCAACCTTAATAGCTAGCCTTACTGGCGACTTGGATCTACTTAACGGCGAAAGAGTGTATGGCGAAAATGTTAAAATCGGTTATTTCGCCCAGCACCAGTTAGAAGTTTTAGACTTGCAGGCTAGTGCATTTTTACATCTTCAGCGAATCAGTCCAAAATCAACCGACCAAGAGTTACGAAACTTTTTAGGCGGATTTGATTTTCATGGTGATAAAGCACTGGAGCCAATTAAGTCATTTTCCGGTGGTGAAAAAGCTCGAGTCGCTCTGGCTCTAATTGTTTGGCAAAAACCTAATCTATTGTTACTCGATGAGCCGACCAACCACTTAGATTTGGAAATGCGTCATGCTCTGACACTTGCACTGCAAAGTTATGAAGGTGCCCTGGTGGTTATTTCTCACGATCGGCATCTGTTACGCAACACGGTTGATGAGTTTTATTTGGTTGCCGATGGCGCAGTGAAAGAATTCGACGGCGACCTAAAAGATTATCAGCTGTGGCTGAAAAACTTTAATCGTGTTCCCACCGCTTCGGGTCAGAAAACTGCTGATCAGGCGGCTCCAGTCATTGAAGAAATTCCTGAACCTGTTGCGGTTGTGGAAGTTCTCAGCGCGGCGGAAAAAAAGCTTCAGCGCCAGCAGGCAGCAGATGCTCGTAAGCAGCTTGCACCCCTAACTAAAAAATCAGCTGAGTTGGAAAAGAAAATTGAGCGGGGTCAGGCGCAACTAAAAGAAATCGAGCTGCGCCTCGCAGATACGGATTTATATTTGGAAACCAACAAGCAAACCTTAAAAGATCAGCTTGGGCTTCAGACTGAGATTAAAAAAACTATTTCAGATAATGAAGAGCAGTGGTTCGATATTCAGCAGCAAGTTGAGCAGTTTAATATTTGAGGTAAGGATGTCTTCTGTGGGGCCTGTCAAATAAAACTAGGTATTTATACTAGATGAATCGCCTTTATGTTGGTAGAGTAAGCGGCCGTGTAAAATTAATGTTTGGAAATTTCGATGTTTAATTTTAAAAAAGACACTGATACAGGCCGTTCTGCACTTAATAAATCATCTCGCAGCTCAAGTGATGTCACCAAAAGAGCTTCGGTATCTATTGGAGGTAAAACTATGATTGGTTCAACTGTTGTTATTGAGGGAAATATTACTAGCGCTGAAGATTTAATTATCGAAGGCAAAGTATCCGGTACCATTAGTGCCGCTGGCCATGAAGTGACAGTAGGTCAAGCAGGGCAGCTCAACGCGAATATCAGCGCAAAGATCGTGCGCATTGAAGGTAAAGTTGAAGGAGATATTTCTGGTGGAGAAAAAGTCATTATTTCAAAAACCGGCAATGTGCTTGGCAATATAGATGCGCCGCGAGTCACCTTAGAAGATGGTGCCAAATTTAAAGGTAGTATTGCGATGGATCCAGATGAAAAACCTGCGATCAAAGCCGTGCCCAATGGCAAGTCAGATCTGTTTCCAGGGGCTGCAACCTCTGATAAGACCAACGCGTCTTAAGTTGCGAGTAATCAATAGTGTTTAGGGCAAAGGTTGAAAAGGTCGCGGGTGCAACTGCCACGTCTCAAGACTATGCCCTTTGCACAATGCTGCACAGTAATCTTGCCGCCGCGACCTTTGATTCACTGCAGCCTGACAAACAACTGATTGTTCTCGATGTTGGCTTGGCAATGGCTGCCACCGTTGATTTTTTTAGTCAGTTCAAATGTAAGCTGTTATTTGTCGATCTCTACGCTGAAGACTTTGTTACGGATATCAGTGAAGACATCAGTCACCAAGAACTAGTCTCTCTGTTCCGTCAATCACTCAATATTCCCGATAACTGCACTATTGATATCTGCCTGTTTTGGGATTTCTTTAACTATCTCGATGGCACCTTGATCAAGGCTTTTATCGAAGCATTACAGCCCTATGTCGGCGAGCACACTCGTGGCTTTGGATTGGGCGCGCTGAATTCTCGCTGTCAGCTACCTAATTCCTGTTATGGCCTGATGGCAAAAGACACCTTGACTCAGTGCCCACGCAGTGACGAACAACGGCCAGTTTTTCCTCACTCCCAGCGTGATCTGAAAGATTATCTCGACTATTTTGAAATTAATAAGAGTCGTCTTATGTCCGATGGTCGGGTGGAATACCTGATCACCCGTTGCAACGATTCTGTACGAGTAAAAAAACCGATCTTTTGAGCGCCAGTCTTCTTGTATTTGGTTACACTCCTTCTTCTTTTTAGCTAAAAACGTCATATAACAATAATATGCGTCATAAAAATGGCGTCAGGGGAAATCAATGAAGCAGGCAATTATCGTTGGCGCCAGTTCTGGGCTGGGTTGGGAGTTGGCAATACAGCTAGCGGATAAGGGTTATCAGCTGGGCGTCATGGGACGCCGTGAAGCACTTCTTAATGAGTTGTTAGAGAAACTGCCGGGCACTCATTTCGTTCAAACTACAGATGTTACCCAGGCGGAACAGTCTCAGGCTGAACTACAAGAGCTGATTGTGCGCATGGGGGATGTTGAGCTAATTGTCTTAAGCTCTGGTGTTGGCCTTTTTGAGCACAAGCTTGAATGGGCCGCTGAGCGGGAAATGATTGATGTTAATGTGCGCGGTTTTGCTGCCCTGTCGATTGTTGCCATGGAGCACTTTACCCAGCGCGGTGCAGGGCATTTGGCTGGCATTTCTTCAATGGCTGCACATATTTTTGGCGCCAAGACCCTCACCTACCATGCCACTAAAGCTTTTGTGTCGAACTATCTTGCCGGTATGCGTCAGCGCGCGATCCGCAGTGGCTTACCTATCACCATTACCACTATTGAGCCGGGCTTTGTTAAGACGCCCATGGTCCATGGCAATCCTATGTGGATGGCGCCAGTGGAAAAGGGTGTCGCGCAGATGGTTACCGGGTTGTTGAAAAAGAAAAATCATATCTTTATCACTAAGCGCTGGCGCTATGTGGCCTTTGTAGCCGATCTAATGCCCCAGTGGTTGCTGCGGAAACTTTTGTAACAGACTCTACTGTTTTGGGCTAATGTAAAAAGCTGTATAGCGTTTTTTTATATTAAACAGCCCATTGAAGAGATTATGCGCGCAAATAATAGAGCCCTAAAAATCGCCACCCTCCGTGGCGTCCTCGACATGCTGCCCCTGAGTTTGGCGGTGCTGCCTTGGGGTATATTATTTGGCTCCCTGGCAGTGCAGCGTGGCTTTAGCTGGTTAGAAGCACAGCTGTTCTCAGGGATTATTTTTGGCGGTGCGGTGCAGATCGTTACCGTTGAATTAATCGCTGATAATAGTTCACTGCTTACGGTATTGTTTACCGCCTTTATTATCAGTTCCCGGCACTTTCTCTATGGCTTGTCGCTGCGCGAGCGGCTCAGCCCGCAGCCATTGCGCTGGCGTCTGGGGCTTGGGTTTTTGCTTACCGATGAATTGTTCGCTTTGTCGGGTCACCGCCGTGCCTATCTCGGAAAATTGCGCCTCTTTTATGGCTTGGCTGCCGGCGGCAGTTTTTATTTGGCCTGGAATCTGTGGACCTTCGTCGGCATTGTTGCAGGTGCCTCGCTCCCTGATCTAACTGATTTAGGCTTGGATTTTGCTATTGCGGCTACCTTTATTGCCCTAGTGGTCCCCAGTATTAAATCCCTAGCGACCCTGGCGGCGGTGTTAACCGCTGCCACAGTCTCGGTGGTTCTTACTCTGTGGCATTTTGAGTTGGGACTTATCTGTGCGGCCCTTCTGGCCATGATGGTTGGCTATACAGTGAATAAACTCAGCGGTAAATGGGGAGGTGGATCGTGACATTGCTAACTATTTTGTTGCTCGCCGGTATTACCTTTGGCACTCGCTATCTGTTTCTTGAGGGCAGACTGCCAGTTCGCCTGGGGCCTAATTTACGCTTGCTGCTCAGCTACAGTGGGCCCTCGGTGTTGGCCGCTATTCTTGCGCCGATATTATTTGTGCGCAGTGAGCAGCTCGATTTAAGTCTATCTAATCCCTATCTCTGGGGTGCTGCGGCCGCTATAACTGCGGCCTATAAAACAGGCAATATTTACTGGACGATTGGCGCTGGCATGCTAGTCTTTATTGCAGTTGGCCAGTTAATCTAGCGTTCGAGTTTATCAATTGCCTTTGCTCGGAACGCTGCGGTCACCAAAACCCGACCTTTTGTCAGCAGAATTACCCTTTCGCGATGCACAATAAATCATACTTAGGCGCTGCAATGGCCGCGAAATGTTAATGGCTGAAGATATTCGCTAAACATTCGCTAAACAATAGAGAGCTCCGATTATGATTCCACGTACCCTATATGATTCCGACCACGATATGTTCCGCGACACAGTGCGAAAATTCCTTGAAGTTGAAGCAGTGCCGCACCATGCTCAGTGGGAAAAAGATGGCATGGTCAGCGACGAGATTTGGTTGAAGGCTGGCGAACAGGGCTTCTTATGTCCCACAGTGCCTGAAGAGTACGGCGGTGTTGGTGTCGACTTTCGCTACAACTGTATTGTTAATGAAGAGATTGGTCACGCCGGTTGTACCGGATTAGGCTGGACTCTGCACTCGGATATCGCGGTTCCCTATATAGTTCGCTATGGCAGTGAAGAGCAGAAGCAGCGGTTTTTGCCCCGCTGTGTTTCCGGTGAGTTGATTACTGCTATCGCGATGACTGAACCCAGTGCTGGTTCAGATCTTCAGGGTACCAAAACCACTGCTGTGCTCGACGGTGATGAGTGGGTATTGAATGGCTCTAAGACCTTTATTACTAACGGCCAGAAATCTGGTTTGGTGATTGTGGTTGCCAAGACTGACGTGAATGCCGGTTCTAAAGGTATTAGTTTGTTTTTGGTTGAAGCCGGTACGCCTGGATTCACTAAGGGCCAAAATCTTGAGAAGTTGGGTTTAAAAGCCCAGGACACCTCGGAGCTATTTTTCCAGGATGTGCGCATTCCGAAAGACAACCTGCTCGGTGAAGAGGGACGTGGCTTTGTCTATCTGATGCAGGATCTGCCTCAGGAGAGACTCTCCGTGTCAGTTACTGCCAACGGTATGTGTCAGGCGGTTATGCAGTCCACTGTCGACTATGTCAAAGAACGTAAAGCCTTTGGGACCAATGTGGCCTCGTTCCAGAATACTCAGTTTAAGCTTGCTGAGCTTTCTGCGGAAGTCAGCTGTGCTGAAGTGTTTTTGGATCGCTGTACTGAGCTGTTGATTGAAGATAAGTTGGATACTGTGACGGCTTCAAAACTCAAATTGCTGACCACTGATCTGCAGTGCAAGGTGGCGGATGAATGTCTGCAGCTGTTTGGCGGCTGGGGTTATATGTGGGAATATCCGGTTTGTCGCGCCTTTGCGGATGCGCGAGTACAGCGTATTTATGCGGGTAGTAACGAGATTATGAAACTGATTATTTCCCGTGATTTACTTAAGTGATCAGACCTTTGGTCTGATCATCCTGAGCGTAGTCGAAGGATCTCTTTAATTACCGCTCTGTCATCTCGACAGAGCGGGGCGACGGGGGTCTCACTCCTGCAGAACGCATACAACCAATTGGTCATTCCACAGGCTACACCCAACTAATTTCTCATTCCTACAGGCTACACCCAACTAATTTCTCATTCGAGCAGGCCGCACTCAACTAATTTGTCATCCCGACAGAGCGCAGCGACGAGGGATCTCGAGATCTCTCACATGCGTTCGAGATGACAGGT
>Ga0209194_1001779_pt1 | contig 12537 bp, 6 predicted proteins | sample COGITO_mtgs_1004_FD_184787 | JGI IMG/M metagenome (GOLD analysis project Ga0209194, IMG submission 184787) | Pelagic marine microbial communities from North Sea - COGITO_mtgs_100413 (SPAdes) (version 2) | ecosystem: Environmental > Aquatic > Marine > Epipelagic ...
TGAGCACGGAAGCCCAGTCTTCAATACTCCGAATTATGAAGTCTTCGATCCACATGGGGAATTAATAGATATAGGAGTTATAGACAGTTGGCAAAACGAAGCTGACGGTTTAAAAGGTGATCAAGACGCATTAAACGAATTTTACAGACAGTTTCCAAGAACTACTGAGCACGCGTTTAGAGATGAGACTAAAAACAGTATATTTAACTTAGTTAAACTATACGAACAAATAGATTACAACGAAGAAATGTCTAGAACATTAGGTATTACTAAAGGTAATTTTCAATGGGTAAACGGTGTGAAAGACTCTACAGTAATATTTTATCCAGATCCTAAAGGTAGATTTAAAGTAAGCTGGGTACCACCAACAAATATACAAAACAAAGTTGTAATTAAAAACGGTGTTAAATGGCCTGGCAATGAGCACATGGGTGCTTTTGGTTGTGATAGTTATGATATATCAGGAACTGTAGATGGTGTGGGTTCTAAAGGTGCTTTACACGGATTAACTAAGTTCAGTATGGAAGACGCACCAGCTAATACGTTTTTCTTAGAGTATTTAGCTAGGCCACAAACCGCAGAGATGTTCTTTGAAGACGTTCTAATGGCATTAGTATTTTACGGGATGCCTTTACTTGCAGAGAACAACAAACCCCGTCTATTGTATTATTTACGAAGACGTGGTTATAGAGGTTTTAGCATGAATAGGCCTGATAAAATATGGAATAAATTATCTGTAGCAGAAAAAGAAGTTGGTGGTATACCTAATTCAAGTGAAGATATAAAACAAGCTCACGCCGCTGCTATTGAAATGTATATACAAAGCCACGTAGGTATGGCACAAGATGGTACTTTTGGAAATTGTTATTTTAATGAATTACTAAACGACTGGGCAAAATTTGACATTAACAAAAGAACAAAGCATGATGCATCTATAAGTTCTGGTTTAGCTATAATGGCTAATAACAGGCATTTATATAGACCAAACGCACCGGTACAAAAACCAAAACTAAATATAAACATTGCTAAGTACACAAACAAAGGCAATACGTCTAAATTAATTAAAAAATAAATATGGTTGTAAAAAATTATTTTCCTTCTCAAGTTGTAAGCGATGTGGAAAAAATGAGCTATGATTATGGTTTAAAAGTAGCCAAAGCTATTGAGGCTGAGTGGTTTCATAATGAAAGAGGCTCTAATAGATATAAAACCAATCATAATAATTTTCATAATCTAAGGTTATATGCTAGAGGTGAGCAATCAATACAGAAATACAAAGATGAATTATCTATAAACGGTGATCTATCTTATCTTAATTTAGACTGGAAACCAGTTCCTATAATACCTAAATTTGTAGATATAGTTGTAAACGGTATTGCAGAAAGAACATATGATATAAAAGCATACTCGCAAGATTCATTTGGAGTTGCTAAACGCACAGAGTATATGGATTCTATATTAAACGACATGAGAACTCAAGAGTTTAATGATTACGTTGAAGAAGCTTTTGGTGTTGGTATGTATGAAAACGACAAAGAAACACTGCCTCAATCTCAAGAAGAGTTAGATCTACACATGCAACTTAGTTACAAGCAATCAGTTGAGTTAGCGGAAGAACAAGCTATTAATGTTTTAATGGAAGGTAGTAACTACGAGCTAATTAAAAAACGTTTTTATTACGATCTTACTGTTTTAGGTATTGGTGCTGTTAAAACTTCTTTTAACACTTCAGAAGGTGTTGTTATTAACTATGTTGATCCAGCTGATTTGGTTTATTCTTACACTGAGTCCCCGTATTTTGATGATATATATTATGTTGGTGAAGTAAAGTCTATACCAATAAACGAGCTGGTAAAACAATTTCCTCATTTACAGCAAGAAGATTTAGAGGATATAGTTAAAAACAAAAATCACCATAAATCTAACTATAACCAAAGTTATAACGAGCAAGATAACAATAAAGTTCAAGTTTTATATTTTAATTATAAAACTTACATGAACGAAGTTTACAAAGTGAAAGAAACTGGTACTGGCGCAGATAAAATATTATCTAAAGATGACACCTTTAACCCACCTGAAGGTGATGGTAATTTTAGTAAATTACAAAGATCTATAGAGTGTTTATACGATGGCGCTATTATTTTAGGAACGGACAAGATGTTAAAGTGGGAAATGGCTAGAAATATGATGAGGCCTAAGAGTGATTTTACTAAAGTTAAAATGAACTATAGTATCGTGGCTCCACGTATGTACAAGGGTCGTATTGAATCTTTAGTGCAGCGTATTACAGGTTTCGCTGACATGATACAGCTTACACACCTAAAACTACAACAAGTATTATCACGTATGGTTCCAGATGGAGTTTACTTAGATGCAGATGGTTTAGCTGAAATAGATTTAGGTAATGGTACAAACTACAACCCGCAAGAAGCTTTAAACATGTTCTTCCAAACAGGTTCTGTTATTGGTAGATCGTTTACAAGTGAAGGTGAAATGAACCCAGGCAAAGTGCCAATACAAGAAATACAATCAGGTTCTGGTGGGCAAAAAATGCAAAGCTTAATTGGTACATACAATTATTATTTACAAATGATAAGGGACACCACCGGGCTTAATGAAGCTAGAGATGGTAGTACTCCTGATAAAAATGCCTTAGTTGGTGTGCAAAAGCTAGCCGCAGCAAATTCTAACACTGCAACAAGACATATATTACAGGCTGGTTTGTATTTAACATCTGAAACCGCCGAGTGTTTATCTCTTAGAGTTTCTGACATTGTAGAATATTCACCAACTAAAGATGCTTTTATACAACAAATTGGAGTGCACAACGTTGCTACACTTGAAGAAATGTCGAGCTTACATTTGTATGATTTTGGTATATTTATAGAATTAACTCCTGATGATGAGGAAAAAGCTATGCTTGAAAATAATATTCAAATGGCATTACAACAACAATTAATTGAGCTTGCTGACGCTATTGATCTTAGAAATATTAAAAACATAAAACTAGCAAATCAATTACTTAAAATACGTAGAAAAAGAAAGCAAGACAAAGATCAGCAAATACAACAGCAAAATATACAAGCGCAGTCACAAGCTAATATACAAGCTCAACAAGCATCTGCTGAGATGGAAGTGCAAAAAGAACAAGCTAAAATGCAAACAGAAATGCAGCTTGAACAAATGAAAGCACAGCTTGACGCTCAGAAACAAGCTCAAGAAGTAGAGTATAAAAAACAACTAATGCAATTAGAGTTTCAAATGAACATGCAGCTTGAGGGTATGAAAAATCAAACTGTTAGTAATAAAGAAAAAGAAAAAGAAGATCGTAAAGACGAAAGAACTAGAATACAAGCGTCACAACAAAGTGAGCTTATAGATCAAAGAAAAAGTGAAAAACCACCTAAAAACTTTGAATCCGCAGGTAATGATATATTAGGAGGCGGATTTGATTTAGGTTCATTTGATCCTAGATAACAATTATTAATTATTATTATATTATATTATGGCAAAAAAGAAAACAGAAAAAGTAGTCGAAAAGGCTACTGAAGACAACGTAGTAAAAGTTGATCTTAAACAAACAGAAAAAAATGACGATGTCATTAAAGTAAATTTAGATAAACCACCAACGCTAAAAAAAGATGAAGTTACAGAAGAAGTTACAAAAGATAACGCTGACGACAACAGAGTGGTTGAGCTCGTTGAAGATGCCGACGCCACAGAAAAACAAGAAGAAGTACAACCGGAGGCTGAAGCACAAGAAACTCCAGTACTAGAAGAAGTTACTGAAGATGAAGTTCAAGAGCAAGTTGAAGAAATAAAAGAAGCTGTTGAAGAAGCTAAAGAAACTGGCAAAGCAATACCTGAAAATTTACAAAAAGTTGTAGATTTTATGGAAGAAACCGGTGGTACGTTAGAAGATTACGTAAGACTTAATCAAGATTACTCTAGTTATGACGACATGACAGTTCTTAGAGAGTACTATAAACAAACAAAATCTCACTTAACAGACGATGAAATTAGTTTTTTAATGGAAGACTCATTTTCATATGACGAAGAAGTTGATGAAGAAAGAGAGATTAAAAAGAAAAAGATAGCGTTAAAAGAGCAAGTTGCCAACGCTAAAAGCCACTTAGACGGGCAAAAGTCTAAATACTATGAAGAAGTTAAAGCTGGTTCTAGGTTAACCACCGAACAACAAAAAGCTGTAAACTTTTTTAATAGATACAACAAAGAGTCGGAAGAGACTAACAAAATAGCGGAAAAACAAACTAACACTTTTAAATTAAAAACTAAAGAAGTTTTTAACGATAAATTCAAAGGTTTTGAATACAACGTCGGAGATAAGAGATATAGGTTTAATGTGAAAAATGCTAATGAGGTTAAAGAAACCCAAGGTGATATTAATAATTTTGTCAAGAAGTTCTTGAATAAAAATAATGAAATGTCAGATGCTAAAGGTTATCATAAATCTTTATTTACAGCAATGAATCCCGACGCTATTGCTAATCACTTTTATGAACAAGGAAAAGCTGATGCTATGAAAGATAGTGTTGCTAAGGCAAAGAACGTAAGTATGAACCCTAGGCAATCATTTTCTAACGATAATACAAGCGGTCCTAAAGTAAGAGTACTTAGCGATGATACTTCTCCAACTTTTAAGTTTAAAATTAAAAATAAATAATAAATTTAAAATTACAAAATTATGTCAATTACTCCTGGAGGTTTATTGAATAGCACACCTGGGTCAATCCAGCAAGCTACTGCTTTAAACTATTTAGACTTGGCGTCTACAGCTAATCAAGGCTGGGCGCAACAATACGTACCAGATCTTATGGAGAAAGAAGCTGAAGTTTTCGGACCGAGAACTATTTCAGGATTTCTTTCACAAGTAGGAGCTGAAGAAGCGATGACTGCTGACCAAGTTGTTTGGTCTGAGCAAGGTCGTTTACATTTATCTTATACAGCTACAATGACGGATAACAATGGTAATATCAATGGTTCTCTTAATGGTGGTAAAATAACTATTACTGACCATATTGATACTGGAGCTTCTTATACTTCAGGATCTCATGGTATTAGAGTTAACGATACTGTTATCATTTCAAATCCTGAAGCTGTTATAAAAGCTTTAGTAACTGAAGTATCTGCTAACGTTGTAGAATTAGCTCCTTATGGTGTGGCTGATTGTTCTGCAATTACAGACGCAAAAACTGACTTAGTTGTTTTAGTTTATGGTTCTGAATTTGCAAAAGGATCTACTTACTTAGGTGCTGATGCTGCTGCTACAGACAGAAGAGGTTCTAACGAGCCTAGCTTTAAGTCTTACAGCAACAAGCCTATTATCATGAAAGATTACTACGAAATTTCTGGATCTGATGCTTCTAGAATTGGTTGGGTAGAAATTTCTTCTGAAAATGGACAATCAGGTTACTTATGGTACTTAAAAGCTGAATCTGACACAAGAGCTAGATTTAACGATTACGTTGAAATGGCAATGTTAGAAGGTGAGCTTGGAGTTCACGGTACTGACGCTGTAGATAACTTTTTAGGAGCTGCTGGTGACTCAACTGGTACTCAAGGTTTATTTGCTGCTATCGAATCAAGAGGTAATGTTACTACTGGTGTTACTGGTGTTAACGCTTCTACTGATTTAGCTGAATTTGACGCTATCTTAGCTGAGTTTGATAAACAAGGTGCTATCGAAGAATACATGATGTTTGTTAACAGATCTACTAGCTTAGCTATGGACGATATGTTAGCTTCAATGAATTCTTACGGAGCTGGTGGTACATCTTACGGTGTATTTAACAACTCTGAAGATATGGCATTAAATTTAGGTTTCACTGGTTTCAGAAGAGGTTCTTATGACTTCTACAAATCTGACTTCAGATACTTAAATGACAAAGCTACAAGAGGTGGTATCAATGATGCTGCTGGTGCTAATGCGATTAGAGGGGTTATGATTCCTGCTGGTACTTCTTCAGTTTACGATCAAACTGTTGGTGCAAGTATGAAAAGACCATTCTTACACGTAAGATATAGAGCTTCACAAACTGATGACCGAAGAATGAAGTCTTGGGTTACTGGTTCTGTTGGTGCTGCTACATCTGCTTTAGATGCAATGAGCTTACACTTCTTAACTGAAAGATGTTTAATTACTCAAGGTGCTAACAATTTCATGTTAATGAAATAAGCACTGTTTATATTAAAGAACCGGGGCTTCGGCCTCGGTACTTTTATTTATTAATTTTATTATATATTATATTATGGCAAAAAAACAAAAAACAAAAGAGGTAGAGGTACCTGTTGTTGAAACTCCAGTAGTTGAAACACCAAAACCAAAAGTAAAAGTTGAACCTAAAAAACCAACTTGGGAAATAAAAGATAGGGTTTATTATTTAAAAGGCAATAAAAAACCTATATCATACATGTTAAAAAGTTCTAATCTATATTGGTTTGATGAAGAAAAAGGTTATGAAAGAGAACTTAAACACACTTCTAATCAAAGATCTCCTTTTGTAGATGAAATGAAAGGTGACCAAAGACTAGCACACGTTATATTTAGAGATGGTGTTTTGTTTGTTGAAAGACAAAAAACAACTTTACAAAAACTTTTATCTTTATATCACCCACACAAAGATGTTGTTTATTATGAATACGAGCCTGTTGCTGAGGCTGCTAGTGAAATTGAGGTATTAGAATTAGAAGCTGATGCAATACTAGCTGCTAGAGATATGGATGTAGATATGGCTGAGGCTATACTACGTGTTGAGAAAGGTTCTAGCGTGTCTAAGATGAGTTCTAAAGAACTTAAACGAGATTTACTAGTGTTTGCTAGAACAAATCCTAATTTGTTTCTAGAATTAGCTACTGATGACAACGTTCAGCTTAGAAATTTTGGTATTAAAGCTACAGAGCTTGGTATCATTAAGCTAAGCTCAGATCAAAGAAACTTTTTATGGGGATCAAATAATAGACCTATAATGGTAGTTCCTTTTGATGAACACCCATACACTGCTTTAGCACATTGGTTTAAGACTGATGAAGGTATGGAAATCTATTCAAATATAGAAAAACGATTAAATTAATCAAACTGTAGGAGCGGTCGCTCTACGGGGCGATCGCAAACTACAATAAAAAAATATGGCAGTAATTATAAACGACGTATATCAAAAAGTATTAGCAATAGCTAACAAAGAGCAAAGAGGATATATAACTCCGCAAGAGTTTAACTTATTTGCTAACCAAGCTCAGATGGATATATTTGAGCAATATTTTTATGACATAAATCAGTTTGGAAGAGTACCAGGTAACAGTACTGAATACTCTGATATGATAAGCTTATTAGAAGAAAAAATAGCTATATTCGATCAGTTTAAAGTAGCTATGTCTGCTGTAAGTGGTAATCAATTAACATTGCCAACAGACGTTTATAGATTAGGAACTGTATTTTATGGCGGAGCGGGTTATGACGTTGAGGTAGAAAAAGTAAATAAAAAAGATTTAGAGTATATGTCTAGAACTGCTTTATATGCGCCAACTGATTCAAGACCTGTGTACACTAAAAAATCTGAAACTTTACTAAAGCTATTTCCAGCATCACCAAGTACTTCATACACAACTGCAAATGTAACTTGCAATTATATTAAAAAACCTGCAACTGTAAAATGGACTTACACTGTTAGTGATACTTACAAAGCTTTATATAACGCTGGTGCTAGCGACGCGGTAGATTTTGAATTACATAAGTCTGAAGAAAATAATTTAATAGAAAAAATACTGCAACTAGCTGGTATATCTACTAAAGACTCTGTATTGTATCAAGCAGCTTCTGCAGAAGAACAAAAAAGTATTCAACAAGAAAAACAATAAATAAATGGGATTATTAGACAATCAAACTCAACATGCTTATTATGGTGGCTCAAGCTTTGGTACTTACCAATTTACTTCTTTAGAGCACATCATTAATCAATTTATTTTAGCTTATGTTGGTGAGGATAAAGCAATATCAAAAATTAAAAGAGCTGATGTTGCTTTTCATGCTCAAAGAGCTTTACAAGAATTGTCTTTTGATACGTTTAAATCTACAAAATCACAAGAAATAGAAGTGCCAGCTACATTACAAATGGTGTTGCCACAAGATTACGTTAACTACGTTAAAATAACTTGGGCAGATTCTGCTGGTATAGAGCATGTTTTATATCCTGCAATAAAAACTTCAAATCCATTAGATATAACAGCTGGATCTGTAGGTGATTACGCTACTGACGGTACTAACTTAACAACAGATAACTCATCTTCAACGTGGGAAAGTTATAAAGCTCACACTTCAACAACAACAACTGATGATTACGAAGATGACACACAATGGATTGCTGAAGGGCAAAGATACGGTATAGATCCTCAACATGCACAGAACAACGGGTCTTTTTATATAGACGAGCTTGTAGGTAAAATACACTTTAGCTCTTTTCTCTCTGGTAAAACTGTAGCTTTAAAATACATAAGTGATAGTCTAGGTACAGATACAGAGATGCAAGTGCATAAGTTTGCTGAAGAAGCGATGTACAAGTGTATAGCATACGCTATAATGTCAACAAAAGCAAACGTGCAAGAATACGTTATAAATAGATTTAGAAAAGAAAAGTTTGCTGCAACTAGAAAAGCAAAACTAAGACTATCAAATTTAAAATTAGAAGAATTAACTCAAATACTTAGAGGTAAATCTAAACACATAAAACACTAATATATGCCAGAGATTAAGCACAATTTCGCTCAAGGTAAAATGAACAAAGACCTTGACGAAAGACTGGTTCCTAATGGACAGTATATAGATGCAAACAATATTCAAGTCTCAACATCCGAAGGTAGCGATGTTGGAGTTGTTCAAAGTTTGTTAGGTAATACCGCGCTAGCAGGAACAAACAGTCCAAACATAACTACTATGTCTAGTTCTGGTATTTGTGTTGGTGCTATTGCTGATGAAAAAAATGATTGTGCTTACTGGCTTATTGCAAGTTCTAACCAATGGGATAATAGCATTCCTGCTTCTATCACCACCTACAAAGACGTTATATACAAAACCGAATATGACGGAACATCAAACACACACACTGTAACACCTGTTTTTATTGATTTTTATTCAGAAAAACACCCTAACCCTAGCTCTAGCGATTGGACTGGTAGCACAGGCTCTTACACTGCTTTTACAACAACAACAACAAACCTTACAACAGGTATGTATGTCCATTTTGTTTCTAATACGCAAGACAATCAAGTAAGAAAAATTACAAAATCTGGTAGTACAATTAGTTTTGATGCAATAGATAGTAAAACTTGGGATTATATAGATTTTTCTTGGGTTTTGCCTAACGTTAACAATCCTTACGATTACAATTCTAATCAAAAAAAATCTAGAGTATTACGATTTGACAAAGATAAATTAGTAACAGGTATAAACATTGTTGATGAGTTGTTGTTTTGGACAGACAATAATTCAGAACCTAAAAAAATAAATGTAGCTAGGTCAATAGAAGGTACAGATATTGATAGCTTAAACAAAAACACAAGACTCGTTGTTAGCCAAAGAAATATTGACAGAGCAGATGATAAGTTTGTAACAGAAGAAGATATTACTATAGTTAAAAAAAGCCCTAAAACAGCACCTATTTTAGATATAAAAACAGGTATAAGATCTGGTAACATAAATACTAGCGTTGACTTTAGTTTTGATGGTAAAGAGATTGGTGATATTTTTGATATTCAAACTAATATAGAGTCTAATTATAGGTCTAATGATATTTTACTGTTTGGAAGTAATTTTGTTCCTAGCATAACAAACAATGACGCTAGAGTTAGAGTTGTATCTGTAAATGATTTAGTTGTCAACGTGGTATTGTTAGCTGTAAGTAGCAATGTTCCAAATGGTGTAAATAATTTTAAAGTTTATTTAGAAGAAGATGCTCAACCAATTTTTAAAGAAAAATTTGCAAGATTTGCAACAAGATGGAAATATATAGATGGTGAGTATTCAAGCATTTCACCTTTTTCTGAGCCAGCTTTTGGCGTAGGTGATTTTAGTTACAACCAGATTCAAGGTTTTAATTCTGGTATGGTTAATACTTTAAAGCAACTAATTATAAAAAAGTTTATTCCAGTAGGTATACCAAAAGAAGTTATTCAAGTAGACATACTGTATAAAGAATCAAACTCACCTGTTATATATACTGTTGATAATGTTTTTTATGACTCAACGTCTTGGAGCACTACAAACGCAAGTTTAGACTTGCAAGGTGTTTATAAAATAAATTCTGAAAATATATACTCTGCAATACCTTCTAACCAAATATTAAGACCTTGGGATTCAGTACCTAGAAAAGCTCTAGCGCAAAGTGTTGTTGGTAATAGAGTTGTTTATGGTAATTATCTTGAAAACTACAACATTGTAAATGATGAAGGCAGCGTAATACAACCTAAAATAAACGCTTTTGTTAATTTTAGAAGCGCTATTTCTAACGAACTTTTGCAAAACCCTTCTGCCGACCCAGGAAGTGGTACAGACAGCTCTACAGTGCCAAATTGGAATTTTGACGCTGGAACTATTACAAAACCAGGTTGGAAAATAATTACATTTCCTAGCACCCCGTTTTCACCAACAGGTTTTGTTGAGAGAGACGCTAATAATGGTGTTTTTAAAAACTATAAAGTTTGGCAAACACTAGAGCTAGAAGATGATAAAACTTACAAAGCTTCTATTGAAACACAAAATTACACGCAAGGTTCTATTAGACTTCATTTGATAGGGCCTACAAAAAACAACTTTGTTGATATCACTCCTACTACTTTTGGAGAGGTCTTTAATTTTGAATTAACACTAGATAAACTAAATTCTACTGTAGGTGTTGAAAGTTTTTACACTTCTGGCAAAACCTTTATGTTTCAAGTAAAGCCAGGCGTTAATTTTAAAGGAAAAGTTGTTAATTTTAGTTGCCAAGAAATTATTGATAATAACAAAAAATCTATTAAATCACAAAGAACTTATCAGCTTGGGGTGGTATATGCTGATGAGTTTGGAAGACAAACACCTGTTTTAACAAGTGAAACTTCTTCTATTAAAGTGCCAAAAGTAGATTCTAAAAATATAAATGCTATAAATATAGAGCTTAGTAATGAAATTCCTGAATTTGCAAATTCTTTTAAATTTTTTGTAAAAGAAACTTCTTCTGAATATTACAACTTAGCGGTAGACAGGATATATAGCACTACAGATGGTATGGCTTGGTTATCTTTTCCTTCTAATGAAAGAAACAAAGTAGATGAAGAAACTTATTTAGTATTAAAAAAACAGTTAAACGGTCAAGCTGTTATTAGCGAGTCTTCTACTTATAAAATATTATCAATAAGTAATGATACCCCTAGTTATCTTAAATTGTCTAGAAAAGAACTAGGTACTGCGGATGGTACCTGGTCTTCTTCAAGCTCTTTAAATGGTATATTTACTGACGTTAACTTTAGGCCAGTGGAAGATCAATTAGTTTTATGGATAGAAAAAGATCTTTGGATCCAAGAAGAAAATGGTGCTATACTATCCGAATACGGTGATTTAATTTTACAATTTGAAGGTGGAGGAATAAAATCAGGCTGGCTTAAAGCCGATACTGTTGATTTATCTTCAGATGAAAAATATTATATATTACATTTGCATTCGCCTATTTTAGCAACAGATTCTGATTGGATTATGAATAGCTCTAACTTTAACACGGGTGTCAGTGTAACTATAGCTTCATATGAAACTGTTGATAGGCCTGAATTTGATAGTAAATTTTTTATTAAAGTTCAACTTGACGGTGACTTAAAACAATTTGTTCAGCAACAAGCAGTGTTAACTCAAGACAGCTTTGGTATAGTTGCTAAATCACAAGCGTGGTACGCTTCGGACGATTATGCACCAAACGTTTCTCCTGGAACTGGAACATCTACAAGGTATCAAAAAGACTCTGCTGGTAGCGGTACTAACAAGCAGGCTAGCAGTGTAAAAGCTTTTTCATACGACAATGCTTTAAACGGTAATCTTCCTTTTACAGATGAAGTTCAGTTTGAAGACAGCACTTGCAAACCAAACAATGGTTCTGACGAGATTGTTCACGTTGCTAACGCTGAAATACAGCCGTACTGGCATGTGTCAGGTGATAGTATTGATAAAGATACATACGTTACAGAAGTACTTAGTGCAACAAAATTTAAAATAAGTAAAAATGCTAGTGGTGGAAATGGAATCGCAACAGAATCGTTAACATTTTCAAGATGGTACGATGGTAGAGGCGGTAGTGGTTACAATGCTGGTAGAGGAGTTTTAACTTCTGGCTTTGGTCAAAACCCAAGCAATTACTCAAAAATATACATGTCACAGTCTGCTGTAAGAAACTGGGGTAGGATATTAAAGTTTTTTAAATATAGTAGTTGGACTTACGAAAATATACCTGACAACGACCAGGCAAGAAAAAACTTTTTTATAGACAACGTACAATACGTTGG
>Ga0209194_1001782_pt1 | contig 12527 bp, 13 predicted proteins | sample COGITO_mtgs_1004_FD_184787 | JGI IMG/M metagenome (GOLD analysis project Ga0209194, IMG submission 184787) | Pelagic marine microbial communities from North Sea - COGITO_mtgs_100413 (SPAdes) (version 2) | ecosystem: Environmental > Aquatic > Marine > Epipelagic ...
CTCACAGAAATACAGAGGTAAGCAGTCCTACGGTATAGGAGGAGCCGTAATGACTTTAGGTAAAAACTTATTGCAGGGGAAGAAACTTGGTAGCGGGGCTTTTAAAGGTGTGCTTCGTGCGGGTATCACCCCAGGTAGTGGAATCGGTGCAGGTATAGGTTTGGCTGGTGCTTTAGCTAGCAAGTCTAAGAACCCTAGTTTACAGAAGCTTGGGAAGGGATTAGGTATAGCAGGTAATGTAGCTGGTATGTTTACTGGTGGAGGTGGAGGTGGAGCCTTAGGTGGATTGGCTGGGAAGTTTGCAGGTGCGGATAAAGCTTTACATGGTTTAGGTAAGGGAATGCAAGGAGCGGGGGGAGTCCTTCCCTTTTTAGCCCAAAACGTCTTTAAAGCGGAGGATGGGATGAAGATGCCGTATGCTTACGGTGGTAAGATGAAGATTATGAAAGAAGGTGGTTTAGTAGGTGGTCAAAAGAAACTAGATAAAAACAACGACGGTAAAATTAGTGGGGAAGACTTTAAGATGATGATGGGTGGCGGCAAAGTAGAGTATATGGATGGTGGTAAGATGTATGATGAGGGTGGAGAGGTAGAACCAAATGGTGAAGGTGTAGAGCCGTTAACAAATAAGGAGTTCCGTCAAAACGAAAAATTCCAAAGGCAAGCGGAAAGACAAGCTCGTCCATACCAGAGAGCAGATGATACCGAGGAACTTCTAGATATGTTAGATAACAGTGAAAATGTAGAGGAAAGACAACTTATACTAAAACAATTAGTACGTATGTTAGGTATTGCAGGAACTGGCGCGGGAGTTTCAGCATATTTTGCATCTCCAGGAATGTCGCGCTCAAGAATACGAAGGTTTATTAGAGGTAACTAATAAGTGAGATACCTAAAGAGATATAACGAAGGTGGCAAGCTCCCACCAGGGAAACTTGGGGACCTTATGCATGCTTTACAATTTTATTCTAGTCCTAAAGGAGAAAAGTACGATACATCTACCCTATTGGATATGTTAAGTTTTACTAAAGGTCCTAAAGATCCTGACGCTCCAGTAGATTTTAACAGCGCGTTTAAACAACCAGATTTTTCTTCTTTTAGAAAAGGAAAGAAAGGGGATATTAGAGTTTCTGAATATAATGAAGACAAAGTAGGTTACAATCCAGGCGTAGCTCCTATGGCGTTAAAAGACGATCAGCTAGATAAGTTGGCTGGAAGACCTCTTAGATCTTCTGAGCAAAGTAGATTTAGAGATTTATTAAACGATCCCGCTATGCTTAAATATTTTATGGATATGATGGAGGAGGGGGATATGGGTTTTAGAAAAACTAAGATGGGAAAAGTAAGAGCTTCAAAGGGAGGCAATAAAGGTGTCGGAACAGGCGGAAGAGGTCACGGAGAGGGAAGTAAGGTTACAGAAATAATAAAAGATGGTATAGCTTATATTTGCATGGATGGAACTTGCAAGCCAAAATAGTGAACAAATTTTACTTTAACCCAATAAAGAAAAGAAAAGACCACGCCAAAGAAGCCGAGAAAATAAAACTTAATAAAATAAAAAATGAAACTAGAAGTAATAAGGTTCAACAAAGGGAAAGACTCAACTAACGGAATACTATTTGATATAAGCAATCGTGAAAGAAAATTTTTATGTTATACTCTCGAAGATGAGAGCCGCGCCAAAAAGGTGCCAGGAGAAACTTGTATCCCTGAAGGGGAATATAGCCTCGGATTTAGAAGAGAGGGTGGCTTCGATGCCAAATACGCCCATAGGTTTTCTGACGTGCATATGGGGATGCTTGAAGTGTGTGATGTCCCAAATTTTAAATATATTCTTATTCATTGTGGTAATACTGATGAGGACACTGCGGGATGTTTACTGCTGGGCGATACGCAAGAAAACAACAATATCAAAGAAAACGGATTTATAGGGAGAAGCACCCACGCGTACTACAGAGTCTACCAAGAAATCGCGGAAGCGCTCCAAAAAGAAGAAGTAACGATTACGTATAGAGATTTTGCGAAGTGCTTAATACTTTCCCCAACAGAGGTAAGTGAGTTTTTTGACCAGGGCTAAGGTTAGCTTCCTAAGTCCCTGTACACTCTCTGTACCAGCAGCCTGGCCTTTTGCGTTAAAGCATACCTAACACGATAATTGAATTTAGTTTCATCTCTAAACAGGTGGTCTTCATACGTGTTAGAGGGAGTGAGCTTATCAAAGTGTTTATATATGTAACCTTTATTAGCTAAAGGATAGATGAACCGATTCTTGGTGTTGTTTTTATTCATCTCCATATCTGTAGAGGCAAAATCTATAGTAAAGAACTGAAGGTCATACCCCCACAGAAGAAACTCTACCTCGCTAAAGGATAGTTCAGTAGTTTTATTTATCTTCTTCTTAACTTGTTTTATCCGCTTAAGGTAATTTCTTAATATATATTTCTTATCTTGCAGTGCGAAGTCTCTGAAAAGACGCGTTTTTGGAACTCTACTTTTAGGCATTGAAATGAATTTATTACGTAAAGATATGGAAGAACAAGCATTTTTTTTAGAGATTCAACGTTTATCCATACAAATGGATGAAATTATACACAAGTATGGTATGCAGAGTAGGGTGGCCTCGATAATGGTTATAGGGTTAATAGACGAAGATATCATGGGGGATTCTAGACTTCAAGCCGTATATAGCTATAGCCTAGACTCGAAAGAAGAATTAGACAGTATATTAGAATTTATAAATAGTACCTGGGATGATAGTGATGAGACAGATTGGGGGACACCACTTGATCTAAACGACTTACTAGACGGAACGGGAATAGAATTAGAATAAAATGGAAGGACTTATTAGAAAAATTGTGGTCGGAAGAGACCCTAAAGACGGTATGGCTTATTATGTCGGTATGAGAGCTGGCGCAGGAAAGGTAAGTACAATAATACAAGATGATCGTCACCTATCTAAATATGGGAAGAATAGATATCTTGTGTATATGCAAGACGAAGAAGGGGCTCAAACGCTATGGAAAGCTATAGACGGGATGCCTTGTATGTTGGAGTTTGACTGCAACTTTTAACTCATGAGAACTTTTAATTTGTTTGTCGTTAAACTTAAAGATAGGCTTAAGGATACTATTACCTCTGAATCTGGCTTCGAGTTATATGTAGACGCAAGGTTCGATGACTTTAAAAACCGAGTAACAGAAGGTCCCGTAGTGTGCGTACCTTTTAAATATGACACAGGGGTAGAGGTAGGAGACACACTATACTTCCATCACCTGGTTGTTTTGGGTGGGGACAATAACGGGCAGATATTTACTCAAGAAGATAATACCTATATAGTAAACTACGATCCCAACCACGCAATTTCCAATCAGGCCATAGCATATAAGAGCCAGAAGGACGGGAAGATACGGTGCCTAACGGGATGGTGTTTATTGAAATCAGTGGAGCAGGAGGAACTGACTCTTCAGTCCGATCTTATAGAGATAGTAGATTTGACGGAGAAACTCCCAACCAAAGCGGAGGTGGTATACACATGTAAAGAGGCCGACGAGATAGGCGTTCTACCTGGAGACGTGGTAGGGTTTAAACAAAACAGAGATTATCGTATAACTATAGACGGGGAGGAATATTACCGTACCCGCGCAGAAGATTTAATGTATGTCGAAATATAAATTTACTACAATAAGTGCCTCCCAAAGACTTATGGAGAGCATGGAAATTGCTATAGACAATATGATTGAAGAGATTAAAAAGCCTGTAGACCCTGAGATAAACGGGAGTGCACGTAAGGCGGAGCTTCAATCTATAAAACAAACCGCTACGGATTGTAAAGAGCTAATTGTCGAGAGACAAAGGTTATCTCAGATGGTTAAAGACTTAGAGGCCAGTGGGGAAATAAGCGGTGCACGGGATTACTCTGGTGGATTTGCTGAAAGATTCTCAAAATGAAAAGGTGCAACGACTGTAAAAAACTAAAAGAAGATGATGAATTTTATTTTTATGGCTGCGGGGTAAAAAGATGGAACGATTGCAGGGAATGTGTGTCTATAAAAACTGCTGTAAGGAAAAGGAAGATATACTCTTGGGTAGATAATTATAAATCTGCTATGGGATGTGAAAATTGCGGGGAAACGGATAAGAGGTGTTTACAACTCCACCATCGAGATTCTTCTAATAAAAAGAAAAGCGTAGCCACCCTTATAGGTAAGGGGTACATATTTAAAACGGTTAAAGCTGAGGTAGGGAAATGTGAGGTATTGTGTGCTAATTGTCATTCTATACACCACTACGATGATCGCAGATCGGGCGACTGGGGAGCGGGGAAGTTTGACTATGAATCTCAGGAGGACGAGACCGCACCTATGGTTGAGCAGTTAGAACTTTTCCTTAACTTTGTGGAAGAATGAAATTAGCAAAAAGAAATTATAAAAAAGAATATAGCAAGTTTCAGTCTTCGCGCGAACAGAAAAAAAACCGCGCACTCAGAAATAGAAACAGAAGAAGACTTACAAGAAAAGGGTTAGTAAGGAAAGGTGACGGGATGGATATACACCATAAAGGAAATAGGGTGAAAGTTATGAAAGCCTCTAAGAATAGAGGTATAGCAGAAAAATCAAGATTACGCGGTTCTAAGCGTAAAAAAATTAAATAAAATGTCAAAGTATATATGCAACTGCTTAGATCACGAAGAAGAGATCAGCAAAGTAACTATGTCGGTAAAAGACGGGGAGGTAGTAAGCTCCGCTCAATGTCCATGTGGTCAACCTATGGAGCCCATCACACCTAAAACTGGATTTCCTTCCCTGGGGAGAATGAATAGCAATGGTAGTAGCTACTAATGTCCGCACTATTAGACGTCAAGGAGTATGATACTCCCGCGGTTAAAATTTGCCCCAACGGTACGGAGGGTGAGATTATTGAACTCGGTGGGCTACTCATTTGCCTTCCTAAAAGGCCACCGAAGAAAGAAATTTCGGGATATAAAAAATCAAACGCTTTGCAGGTGTGGGGAAGGATACTTATGCCCAAAGAACTGTCTCGTATTAGTTCTATGGATGAGTGGGAAGAGATGCCGAGGGAGTTTCGAGAAAAGTTTCGCCCATATATCGAGGAGGAGTTTCGGCGTAGGCGTGAGGGCTTTTGGTTTTATAACAACGGTACACCTACATATATTACGGGGAGGCATTATATGATGCTTCAATGGACGAAGTTAGATGTTGGTTACCCTTACTTTTTAAATTTTCAACGTGAGATATTTTTACATATGGCTGCTTGCGAGGCTGATCCTCGTTGTATTGGTCAGCTTTATACTAAGTGCCGTCGTTCTGGGTATACCAATATATGCTCTGCTGTACTTGTCGATGAAGGTACACAGGTTAAAGATAAACTTATGGGGATACAGTCAAAGACTGGTAAAGACGCCCAAGAAAACATCTTTATGAAGAAGGTGGTTTTTATGTTTAGAAACTATCCTTTCTTCTTTAAACCCATACAGGACGGTACCACCAACCCGCGTATGGAGTTGGCTTTTAGAGAGCCATCAAAAAGAATAACCAAGAAGAATAAAACCTCCCAGAGTGGCGAGGCTCTTAACACGGTTATAAATTGGAAAAACACAACTAACAACGCATATGACGGGGAGAAATTACACCTGTTGTATTTAGATGAGGCAGGAAAATGGGAAAGACCTACAGATATAAAGGACGCTTGGAGGATTCAGAGGACGTGTTTGATCGTCGGAAGAAAAATCGTAGGGAAGGCTATGGTCGGAAGCACGGTAAATCCAATGGACAAAGGAGGAAGACAATACAAAGACCTATGGAAGGATTCGAACCCTTTGGAGAGGAACGCAAACGGTAGAACTGTAAGCGGTCTTTACAGATTGTTTATCCCCGCTCAAGAATCCCTAGAAGGTTTTTTTGATGTGCACGGACAACCCGTTATATCCGATCCTGATGCTATAGTAGAAGGTATAGACGGGTTAGATATATCTATTGGGTCTAAAGCTTATCTCAAAAACGAAAGATCATCCTTGAAACACGATCCGTCAGAGTTAAATGAGGTTACGAGGCAGTTCCCTTTTACAGAGGACGAAGCCTTTAGAGATAGTATCGAGGGTAGCTTATTTAACATAGGTAAGATATATCAGCAGATAGAATATAACGATGAGCTTTTCCCAAACCCCGTAGTTAGGGGCAACTTTATATGGAAGGAGAAAGACAAAGAAGCTGTTTTTAGCGCCGATATAAACGGACGGTTTAGAATTAGTTGGTTACCACCAAACGAACAGCGTAACGTAATAAAAACCGATAGAGGTAAAAAGGTTGCACCGTTTTCAGACAGAGGGTGTGGGGGTGTTGACTCATACGATTTAGATGCCACACTAGACGGAAGAGGGTCTAAGGGGGCATTGCATCTGTATAATAAGTTTCATATAGAAAACCCCTCGAATATGTTTGTTGTGGAGTACGCTTCGCGCCCAGATCTGGCTAAGATATTCTACGAAGACGTTTTAATGGCAGCTTTTTTTTACGGGTACCCCATCTTAGTGGAGAACAATAAGTACGGTATAGTAAGATATTTTGAATCAAGGGGTTATGATGGGTATCTAATGGATCGCCCAGAGCATCTCAAAGGGGCCTCTTCTACCGCAAACGTAAAAACTAAAGGGATACCTTCAAACTCACAGGATGTAATCCAAGCCCACGCCCATTCCATAGAGGCGTATATACATGATCATGTGGGCATTAACTCCGACACTGGAGAGATAGGGAAGATGTATCTTAACGATACGATGGAGGATTGGATAGGGTTTAAAATAGACAAAAGAACAAAATTTGACTTAACGATTAGCTCAGGATTGGCCCTTTTAGCGGCACAAAAATCTAAGCCTAAACCTAAAACAGACTTTACTGAACAGAAGTTCTTTAGGAGATATGATGTAATCGGATGATTCACTATATTTGCATAATATGTATGGACACGACAACGTAAATAAAAAAAATGGATTCCCCGATCCATTAGCAAATCAACAAACAAAAGAGTCCATTTCATATGGACTCCAATACGCTAAAGCTATTCATTCCCAGTGGGGAAAGATGAATGAGGCTTCATCGTTGTTTGGTAAAAGGAACAAGATATTTGAGAGGAATAGGGATTATGCCAACGGCACCCAGGACACAAGTATATATAAGCAGTTGCTTAATTCCCTCTCCCCAAACAAAGGGGACGGAAGTCTTCTAAACCTAGACTACACGCCTGTACCTATCCTCCCTAAGTTTGTTAAGGTGGTGGTAAATAAGATACTTTCCAGAGACCCATACCCAAATTTAGAGTCTGTAGATCCTTTGTCTTCTTCTGAGAAAAACAAGAAAAAGGAAAAGATTAAAATGCAGGTGGAGGCCAGGGAACTGCTTCAGTCTCTAAAGGAAAAAACTGGGGTTGTTTTAGATATGGACCCTGAGGAGATACCCTCTACGTTAGAGGAGGCGGAGATTTTTATGGATACAAACATAAAAACTGATGCAGAGATAGCTGCGCAGATAGGGACAAACATGACCCTAGCCTGGAGTAATTTCTCCGACACAACATATAGAAGGGCTGTTAACGACTTAGTAGCTTTGGGTATGTCCGTGGTAAAGAGGAAGAACGATCCTAATACAGGTATTAAGCTTGAGTACGTAGACCCTATATCTTTTGTACATAGCCATACGGAAGATCCAAATTTCCAAGATATAGTATATGCGGGGGACGTAAAGAGAATGCCTATACATGAGTTAAAAAGATTAGCGGGGGATGAATTTACCGAGGAGGAGTTTAAGAAGATTGCCGAAAAGGTTAAGAATAGACAGGGTAACGATATAGGTAAACTAAGTCAGAGTCATTATGACGAAAGGTTGCAGCGCACACAATATGGGTATGATGAATACATGGTGGATGTTTTAGACTTTCAGTTTGTGTCTGTAGATTCTATGTATTTTGAGGAGAAAGAGAGTAGACACGGAAATAGCGGTTTCTACTACAAAGGATTTGAATATAAAGAGAAATCAGGTAGCGTATACGAGCGCACCCCGCATAAGATGGAAATGGCTATCGTTTATGGGGGTAGCTATATATTAGATACAGACCACGTGTTTGGTTACGGACGTCAGAAAAATGTACCTAAAAACGTACACGATATATCCGAAGCTAAGCTTTCTTACTCTGTATCGGCAACGAATATGAGACGCATGATGCCTAAATCTATGGTTGAGAGCTGTACAGGATTTGCCGATATGCTCCAGCTTACCCACTTAAAGATTCAGCAGTCGATAGCTAAAGCTAAACCAGACGGACTGATTATAGATATCGAAGGTTTAGAAAATGTACAATTAGGAAAGGGTGGGGAGCTACAACCCCTGGAGTTACACGATATATACGAGCAGACGGGTGTATTCTACTATAGAAGCAAGAACCCAGAAGGCGGTTTCCAAAATCCACCAGTACGTGAGATAGGTAATACCATAAGGAACATAAATGAGCTTGTTGGTTTGTACAACCATTATATGCAGCTTATTAGAGATACTACGGGGATAAATGAAGCTATGGACGCCTCTTCACCTAAAGGTGATGCACTTGTAGGGGTTCAGCAGCAAGCTATTGCTGCAGGAAATAACGCTATATATGATATAACCAATGCATCTATGATGCTCTTTAAGCGTGTGTGTCAGGATGTGGTTAAGTGCTTACAGATAATCCCTATCGAGTCGGTGTTATATAAAGTATATACCAATGCTATAGGGGAAGAGAATATGAACGTTCTTTCTTCCTTTAAGGATTTATCCATGTATAACTTTGGGGTTCAAGTAGTTAAGGAGATGGAGGATGAGGACAGACAATACCTAGAGCAAAATATCCAGATGGCTCTTCAGCAGCAGCAGATAGATTTAGAGGATGCTATGTCTGTACGCGGTCTTAAGGACGTAAACCAAGCTGAGAGACTGCTTATTATACGCCGCAAGAAAAGAATGACCGAGCAACAACAGATTGCTCAACAGAATTCTGAGCAACAGGCTCAACAGGCTTCTCAGGCTACCCAGCAGGCTTCGGAATCTAGGATGCAGGAACTTCAGGTTCAAGCTCAAATAGACACGCAGGAAATACAGCTTAAAGCTCAGCTAGAAATGCAGCTTACGCAGATGAAGCATGAGTTTAACAAAGAGATAGAGACTATACGCGCTCAGGCTACTTTAGGGTTTAAAGAAGACGATCAGGAGTTTAAAGAAAAACTAGATGTACTCAAAGAAGACAGAAAAGATGAGCGTCAGGTAGCCCAGGGAGATCAGCAGATGGCTATGAAACAAATGGACCAGCAGCCAACAAACACACCACTTAATCAATAATTATGGCTAGTAAAGTTAATTTAGACGTATCAGAGAGGTTAGATATAACGTGCCGTAAAGGTGATACGTTTTCTCTTACGGTAACATTAAAAGACTCCACGGGAACGGTGATTACTTTAGCTACCTCCTCATATACTTTCCTTATGGAGGTATGGAGCACTTCCAGAACCGCAACCGCACCTGTTATAGGGACACCTTCTTTAGGAACTCCTGGTGATGCTTCTTTTGAGACTTTTGTAACAGATGACGTAGGTAATGTAACTATTTCAGCAACAGCGACTACGATGAGGACCGTTCCAGCGGGAGCGTACAGGTATGATTTACAACAGATGGTTGGTGGTGTACATACAACTATTTTAAAAGGGGCTTTTGTAGTTAATGAGGATATATCTAAGTCATGAGTGTAGAAGTTACTACAACTGGTGGAACGACAGTCTCAGCTTCTACGGGTAGTGGAACTTCTGTTAGTTTAACGGCTAGCTCTACATCTGTCTCCGTTGCTTCCCCTGCTACTAATTCTGTTTCTATAACCTCTAAAGGTCCTAAAGGAGATACAGGGGCTACAGGTCCTGTTGGCCCAGAGATATCTGGTGGTCCTTACTTACCGCTTTCAGCTGGATCAGGATTTCCTTTGACGGGTGAGTTAGACATGAGTTCTAATAAGATAACGGATGTACTAGCAGGGTCAAACAGTTTAGACGCAGTAAACTACCAACAGTTAACGAATGCAATTACAGGGGTTCTAACTTATAAAGGGATATGGAATGCAAATACTAACGACCCAACCTTAGTATCAGAAGAGGGAACTTTAGGGGGTTATTACATCGTATCAGTAGCAGGAATTACAACCCTTGATGGTATATCGGACTGGGCGGTTGGAGACTGGGCGGTATTCTCAGACCAACCTACAGACGCATGGCAGAAGATAGATAACACTTCTATTTTGGGGGGTGCAGGAACAGGGGGCAAAATCTCAGTATGGACAGGCTCAGGAACTTCTAGGACTTTAGGGGATTCAATAATAACAGATTCAGGAACAATAGTAGAAGTTGCAGGTAGAATACAATTAAAAAATGATGGGGTTATAAAATGGGGTGCTGCTCATAATGCAGGTACTCTCACTTGGGATACAAATCAAGCAATAGTAAAAGGTTTATCAGGTGAGGCTTTACTTCTAGGCTCTAACAATGTTTCTGCTAGAATGATTATTGACACATCAGGAAACGTTGGTATAGGGACTACGAGTCCTGATGCAAAGCTTCACGTATATCACACAGGTAACGGAGAGGCTATAATAGAAAGAGCAAGTGGTGCTAAAATATTACTACAGGCTCAGGCTGCAGCAGGAGTTATAGGCACTTCCTCAAACCATGATTTAGATATTAAAACTAATGGCGATACTAGAGTAAAAGTAGAAACCTCAGGCAACGTTGGGATAGGGACGACTAGTCCAGGAGAACTTTTAGAAGTTGACGGTAATATTAGATTGGGTGATGGTGGACAAAGAAATCTAATTGGTCCAACAAACGAAAATTTAGGTATATTTGCAAACCCGAATGGTACTGATGAGGGTATATTATTTTCTACTGATAATGGTACAACTACCGAATTGATCATATTAAATGGTGGTAATGTCGGGATAGGGACTACTAGTCCTAGCGCTAGGTTAGAAGTATCAGGTAGCGCAACGACAAGTGTAGATTTAGCTCATTTCTCAAACTCTAATGGTGTCACCAAAATAACTAATTCATTAGATGGTGCAGGTGCGGGACAGGTGTCAATTTTTGACGGCTCCAACAATGAAGATGTAAGGTTAAGCGCACATTCAAATAGTTGGATTAACTCAGGCAACGTTGGGATAGGGACTGCTTCACCTGCGGCAGACCTAGATGTAGTCGGAACGGCTAGAATGGATACAGGAGTAACCGAAGGTATCCACTACGTAGGGACGGCTTTAGAACATTGGGGCGATGGTGGCACAGGAATGTCTTTCCCTGCAAATGATGTCATAACTCTTAAAACATCAGGGTCTGAACGTTTACGTATTGACGCATCAGGCAACGTTGGTATAGGAACTGCTAGTCCTGCGGCTAAGCTAGACGTAAACGGAGGGATAAGAATGGCTAACGATACAGCCGCAGCTAGTGCAACCAATGTAGGGACGCAGAGATACAGAGCAACCGCAAATAACAGTTATGTTGAGATGTGTATGCAGACAGCAGCGTCAGGTTATTCGTGGGTAATAATTAAAGAGAACAGCTGGTAATAAATAACAAACAAATATGAAGAAACTATTATTCCTTTTATTCTTTCTACCGATAACTGTTTTTAGTCAAAACAGCTGGGTGAATGTAGTGGTCCAGACAGATAACTACGGGGGTGAAACTAGTTGGGAGATATACCAAGGCAACGAGCTTATGGCAACCTCCCCATCCTACGGGGGTAATTCATATAATGAAACTATAGTTAACCTACCTGCAGGAGGGTATAACTTCGTTATGTATGACTCATTTGGAGATGGCATATGCTGCGACTTTGGGGAAGGGTACTTTGGGTTGAAGAACATATGTGATTTGAATACTTTTGTATATGATTTCGATGGTCCTCAGATAACCGTATACTTTGATCTGCTAGCTTGTCCTCCCCCTGTGTTTGGGTGTATGGATGTAGAAGCCATAAACTTTAACCCATGGGCAAACTCGCCCGCTGGATGTACCTTTCCACCAGCCCCGTGTGATTCTGGGGGGACTAATATTATTGTTCTTGTTACTTCTGATAGCTACCCTGCTGAAACCAGCTGGGATATAACGGCGAATGGTGAGGTTATAGCTTCTGGTGGGAACGAAGGTAATACTGGGGTAACAGTACCCACGTACGTATGTATAGGTGTAGGGGATACCCTTGTTGCAAGTGTTTATGATACCTATGGGGATGGTTTATGTGGGACGTGTTGGGGCGGAGTAGATGGGTACTTTGATGTAACGACACTCTGTGGGGATAGCATATTCTTTATCGGGGGAGAGCAACAGTTTGACACCGCCTCTTCTGGACCATACGTAGTACCTTCATGTATCCCTTTTATACCCCAAGGGTGTACGGACCCAGGGTATGTAGAGTATGACATCAGTGCGGTTATAGACGATAACA
>Ga0209194_1001785_pt1 | contig 12506 bp, 11 predicted proteins | sample COGITO_mtgs_1004_FD_184787 | JGI IMG/M metagenome (GOLD analysis project Ga0209194, IMG submission 184787) | Pelagic marine microbial communities from North Sea - COGITO_mtgs_100413 (SPAdes) (version 2) | ecosystem: Environmental > Aquatic > Marine > Epipelagic ...
GCAGTAAAAAGAAAAAGATCTAAAGCTCAAGGTGTAGGTGGTAAACCAACAAATGTAAAAACATTTGCTGCTAAGAGTGGTGGTTCACTTCTTGTAGCATCTTGTTATGATTAAAGGTTAAATAATGACAACAAAAAAAGTAAGTGCACCTAAAGGTTTTCATTGGATGAAAAAGGGTAAAGAATTTAAATTAATGAAGAATCCTTCTACTGGTTATAAACCTCATAAAGGAGCATCTTTAACAGCTTCTTTTTTAATACAAAAAGTTCATAAGGTTAAAAAATAATGGCAACATCAGGTACATATAATTTTAATTTAGATATAGACGAAGTAATTCAAGAAGCTAGTGAAATGATTGGTGGTGAAGAAACATTAGGTCATACTCCTAAATCTGCTAGACGATCAATTAATTTAATGTTAACTGATTGGCAGAATAGAGGTATTTGTTTATGGTCTATAAATACAACTGTAGTAACTGTAGCTGATACAGTAGCTTCAGTATCTTTATCAGATTCTACAATAGATGCATTAGCTATTACATATGCAACAAGTGTATCAGGAACTGATATAGCATTAGAAAGAATATCAAGAGAAGAGTATCATAACTTACCTAATAAAAATCAATCAGGTAGACCAACACAATATGCTATACAACGTGGTCGTAATAATCCTACTGTAATGTTATATCCAACTCCAGATAATTCTACTGGTGTTTTAAATATAGAAAAGTTTAATCAATTAGAAGATGTAGATAAATCTGCAGGACAAAATGCAGATATGCCTAAAAGATTTTTACCAGCATTAACATGTGGTTTATCATATCAACTAGCAATGAAAAGACCTGGCATACCTATGGATAGAGTACAAATGTTAAAAGCAAACTATGAAGAAAAATTAGGATATGCTATGGAAGAAGATAGAGAAAGAGCAAGTCTTTATATTAAACCTAAGTTAGGATATATCTAGTGGCAACTAATCGTAATGCAATGGCTATGTGTGATTGCTGTGGTTTTGTTTATCCACATAGAACAATGCAATTAAATAGTTATGATATGCTAATTTGTTCAACATGTTTTGATGGTGCATATGATTTAAAAAACCATCCACAAAATAAAATACCAGATGTAAGAGATAACCCAGTAATTCAAAACCCAAGACCTGATACAGGTGGTAGAAACTTAGACTGGCAACAAGCTAATTTTGATTGGGATGATTCTACAGTACGATATTGGAGTAACGCATGAGTACACTAACAAGCAAACAAATATCAAAAACATATAAACAACTATTAAAATTAAATGTAAGTGCCAATACTGGTGTTACAGGTACTTTACAAAACATACAATCAGGTGAAGGTACTAATTCAGCATTACAAATATCTACAAGTGTAATACAAGTAGCAGGTAAATTTGGAGTATCAGAGGATGTTTCAGTATCTGGTGATCTTTTAGTAGGTAGTAAAGTATGTGCTTCTGCATACTATGGTGATGGATCTAATTTAACAGGTATAACATTTACTGGAGATGTTTCAGTATCTAGTTTAATAGTTACTAATAATGCTACTATAGGTGGTAATGTTACTATTGGTGGTGACATAATGGTATCTGGTGGAGAGATACAAATAAAAAATGGTGGTGCACAATCTAATATAAAACTATATTGTGAATCAGGTAATGCACATTATGCAGCTTTACAAGCTCCTCCACACTCTTCTTTTAGTGGTAATATAACAATAACATTACCAGTAAGTACTGCAACATTAGTAGGTACATCTACTACTGATACATTAACAAATAAAACATTTGGTGATAAAGTAACTTTTGATGATGATATATCTGTTAGTGGTAATTCAAACTTTGGTGGAACTGTAACAGTTGCAGGAGCTGCACATTTACAAAGTACATTAAGTGTAGGAGGTGCAGCAACTTTTAATTCTACAGCTACAATAGCAGGATCAGCAATATTAAAAGGAGCAACAAGTCTTGGTAGTACACTTAAAGTTGCTGGAGTAGCAACCTTTACAGAAAAAGTATGTGCATCAGCTTTCTATGGTGATGGTACAAATATTACAGGTATTCCAATTACAGGTAATATATCTGTAGCTAATGCTGTAGTAGGTGGAACATTAAGTGTATCAGGAGCTACACATTTAAAAGATACAGTATCTGTAGGAGGTGCAGCAAACTTTGCATCAACTGTAACAATAGTAGGTAATGCAACATTTGATGGAGATGTATCTGTATCAGGAGATATAAATGTAGGTGGACACGTAACTATAGCTGGTGCAGTTTCTTTAGGAAGCACACTAGATGTAACAGGTAATACATCTATAGGTGGTACATTCTTAGCAACAGGTAAAGCAGAATTTGAAGATGATGTATCTGTATCTGGTGGATTAGTAGTTGGAGGAACAGTTACTATAAGTGGTGCTAATGTACAAGCTGCAAATGCTAAAGTATGTGCTAGTGCTTTTTTTGGAGATGGTGCTAACTTAACAAATGTACCTGCAGTTATTACAGGTAATATATCAGTTAATAATGCAACAATAGGTGGAACATTACATGTTGGAGGTATTACTACAGTAGTAGGATATACGCACTTTAAAGATGATGTATCAGTAAGTGGTAATGTACATATAGGAGGAACTACTACAATAACAGGAGCTGTATCTTTAGGAAGTACACTTGATGTAGCAGGAGATGTTTCTGTATCAGGAGATATAAATGTAGGTGGTCATGTAACTATTGCAGGAGCAGTACAACTTGGTTCTACATTAAGTGTTACAGGATATGCACATTTTAAAGATGATGTGTCAGTTTCTGGTAATGCTATTATAGCTGGTACAGTAAGTGTTGGTGGTGGTATTATAGATTTAAAAAATACAGGTTCACAATCAGAACTTAGAATGTATTGTGAATCAGGTAATGCACATTATGCTGCATTAAAAGCACCTGCACACTCAGCCTTCTCTGGTAATATAGCTTTAGTAATGCCAGCAACTGCAGATACACTAGCAGGTCTTGCAGCAACACAAACATTTACTAATAAAACATTTGGTGATAAAGTAGATTTTGATAATGATGTTTGTGTATCAGGAGATATTTTTGTAGGTGGTACTGCTACAGTTGCAGGAGCAATGTCAGTTGGAGGAGCTCTATCAGTAGGTGGTGCAGTTAATTTATTAGGAACAGCTACAGTAAGTGGTGCAGCAGGATTCTTAACTACAGCTAGAGTATCTGGTGCAACAACTATAGGTGGAACATTAGATGTTGCAGGTAATACATCATTAGGTGGTACAGCTAAAATAACAGGTACTACAACAATAACTGGTAACTCTGGTTTCTTAGGAACTGTAAGAGTATCAGGTAATACAAGTTTAGAAGGTCAATTACAATTAACTAAAAGTGCTGCAGCAGTTGTATGTGCAACAGCTATTAATGGTGTAACATCTGTATCATTAAACTTTGGTGCATGTCAAAACTTTAGTACAACAGTTACAGCAGCTCATACTTTAGCTCAACCTATTGGTTGTCGTGATGGACAAACAGGAAGTATTTTCTTGACACAGAGTGGAGGAAGTGGTACAATGGCTTATCACGCAGACTTTAAGTTTATAGGTGGTACAGATCCAACCATGTCAACAGCTAATGGTGCTGTAGATAGATTAGATTACATAATAGTTTCTGCTTCAAGTGATGGAGTAGGTGGAGATATTCAAATGATAATTTCACAGGCATATGCATAATGGGCGTATTTCAAAATAATTTAATGGGAGCTGCAGCAGCAGCAGCATCAGCAGGTGGTGGTGATTTTTATACACATCAAATAGCTAATAGTGCTAGATTTACAGGTAGTGGAGTATTAACAAGAACTGCTGGAACTCCTACTAATATAGATAAATTTACTATAAGTTTTTGGGTAAAAAGAAGTAATATTACAGCTCAAAATAATTTGGTCCATGGAGATACAGATAATATTAATTACCAGATGCTTCGTTTTAGTTCTACAGAGAAATTAGAATTACATGAGCAAAGAGGTGGTGGTGATAGTAATGGATTAAGAACTGTTGACCAAGTATTTAGAGATCCTGGAACATGGTATCACGTAGTGTGGGTATATGATTCAGGAAATTCTACAGAAGCAGATAGAGAAATATTTTATGTAAATGGAACAAGATTAACTGATGTTGAAGGTTGGGATGGAGGTTATCCTTCTCAAAATCGTGATTCAGTATTTAATCAATCAGGTGCTACATTAAAAATTGGTGGTGCTTCTTCTTATTATGGTAATTATTTAAATGGCTATATGGCTGAAGTAGTATTTAATGATGGGCAAGCCTATGCTGCATCTAATTATGGTGAAACAAAAAATGGAGTGTGGATTCCTAAAGATCCAAGTGGATTAACATTTGGTAATAATGGATTTTATCTTAAATTTGAATCAAGTAGTGATTTAGGTAATGATAGTTCTGGTAATAATAATGATTTTTCTGCATCAAGTGTAGACACACACGATCAGATGATTGATACTCCAACCTTTGATTCTAGTTCTAATGGTGGTAATTTTATGACCTACAATGGAGCATATGTAGGAGCAAACAATGCTTTAGCTGAAGGTAATTTAAAAAGTACTGGTAGTGGGGGAGGTAACACTTCAGGTACTTTTGGTATGATTACAGGAAAATGGTATTGGGAATGTAGAGCAGAAACAGTAAATTCTTATGGTCCTACTTTTGGTATAGGGCAATCTGGTATAGGAAATACAGATGGACAATATTATATAATTACATGGCAAACTTCTGCTGGACAAATGTATGGTGGTGGAGGTGTTCCATTAGAAATGGGTACAATTAGTGTAACTAGCACAGGAGTAACTTCTCTTTCTTCAGGAGATATTTTAAGTTTTTGGTTAGATTGTGATAATAAAAAATTATGGATAGGTAAAAATGGAACTATACCTAACTCTGGTGATCCTGCAAATGGAACTAATCCACAAGCAAGTTGGGCTACTACTCCTATAGATAGATATTTTACTGCAACGTGCCAAAATGTAGGCTCTGGTGTAGGTGTTTTAAATGCAGGTCAAAACCCTAGTTTTAATGGTGCTTTGACTGGTAGTGATGTAGGAGATAATGCAGATAAAAATGGTTATGGTTTATTTAAATATGATCCAAGTAGTACAGATTTTATATCTTGTTGTGCTGCAAATATTCCTACAGCAGATGCAATAAATCCTTCTGAAACTGATGACAATTTTCCAACAAAATTGTTTAATACTAAATTATACACAGGAACAGGTTCTTCTAATGCATTAACAGGAGTAGGATTTCAACCTGATCTAACATGGATTAAAGAAAGAGGTGGTGCTAATGACCATAAACTTACAGATTCTACAAGAGGAGTTACTAAGTCTATAGAGTCTAATTCATATGGAGCACAAGCAACAGATTCAAATGGATTAACAGCTTTTGGAGCTGATGGTTTTACTGTAGGTTCTGATGCTGTTTATAATAATAGTTCTGATACTTATGCGTCTTGGAACTGGAGAGTTAATGGAGGAACAACATCAAGTAATAGTAATGGTTCTGCAACATCTACAGTACAAGTTGATCCTTCTGGTGCATTTTCTATTGCAACATTTAGAGGAGGTATAACAAGTTCTGGTACAGGAACAGTTGGACATGGATTAAGTAAAGCTCCTTCAATGATTATATTTAAAGGATATGATAATTTAGGAGGAGGTGATGGTAATTGGTGGGTAGGAAGTGATGTATTAACAAGTTGGAATTATTTTCTTAGACTTAATTCAACAGCAGTTGAATTAGATAAATCTGGTAATGGTTCTATGTCTTCTCCTACTTCAACTGTTTTTTCAATAAATAATACAGATGGGTTAGGTTATAGTACAATAGATACTATGGCTTATAGTTTTACCAATATAGAAGGGTATTGTAAAACAGGATCATATGAAGGAAATGGTAATGTAGATGGTACATTTGTCTATACAGGATTCAGACCAGCTTTTATTTTAGCAAAAAGTGTAGATGCTGCTGAAGCATGGTTAATAGCTGATGATACTAGACCAGGATATAATCCTACAGATGAAGTTTTAAAACCTAATAATTCAAATGCTGTAGCAAGTGGTTCAACTTATGCTATAGATATTTTAAGTAATGGTTTTAAAGCAAGAACAGCTTGGGAAGGTTGGAATCAAAGTGGTAAAACAATACTATACTTAGCCATGGCAAAAAATCCATTTCAATATGCAACAGCAAGATAGGAATAAAATATGTGGGCACGAATAGAAAGTAATAAAATAGTAGAATACTATGATAGAAAACAATCTATAGTATTAAATAATGTACGTTATTCTTCTCAAATATTTACAATATGGACAGATACACAACGTAAAGATTTAGGAATAGTACCTGTAGTTATTTCAGGATCACATCTTAATACTAATTATTATATAGAACATAACCATTCAGATGCAATAGCAGGAGATGGTAATAGTGTTATAAGAACTATTGGAGTTAAAGCTGCTGATAAAAATTTAAATGATGTTAATGAAGTTTGGAAACAATCAGAAATAGATAATAATGAAGCTCCAGATGGTACAAGTGCTAACGATCCTAAATTAGATGCAGAGGGTAATCAAATAATTACAAGAGGTTTAAAATATAATGCTATACAAAAAGTTAAATCACAACAAGCAGGATACTTAGCACAAACAGATTGGTATATAATACGTAAAGCAGATGCAGGTACAGCAATACCATCTAATATACAAACATGGAGAAATGCAATACGTTCTGATGCAACTGCTATAGAAACAGCAATAACTAATGCAGCAGATATGAATGCATTTATAGCATTACATAACGATACGTATAAAACTGTAGATGGTAAACAAGTAGTAGATGTAATAGCTAGAGTTAATCGTTGGACAGAATTAGGAACATAATATGAAATATATTATTATAGGAATAGTAGCAGGATTATTAAGTTTTATAGTAAATGTAAAAGCTCAAGATATAAATATAGAATTAAGAACATACACAAAAGGAGTTCTTTGTGCAGATTATACTAATCTTATAAATAATTTAAATACTCAACATTCTCAATCAAGAAAATGGTGGGCTATAAATAGTGAGAATGAACTTACAGAATTATATGTTAATAATGATAATGGAGCATGGACAATCGTAATAACAAATGGAGAAAAATTTTCATGTGCTTTAATAGGAGCAGAACATAGTGGAGCTAACTATGACATTAATAGCACAGTAGAAACAATACAATAGGAGTAAACAATGGCAGCATCATATACAACTAGAATAAGACTTACTCAACAAGGAGATGGAGATAATCCTAACTCTTGGGGTACAGTTTTAAATAATGGAGTCATTAGTCTTGTTGATGATGCTATTGCAGGTTATACAACTGTAGCGTTAGGTGCTAATGCTACTGTAACATTATCTGCAGTAGATGGAGGTTCTGATGTACCACGTAACGCTTTTATTGAAGCTAATGGAACTGTAGGTGGTGCTCATACTACTATAACAATGGTTATTCCTAATGTTACAAAAGGATATGTAATTAATAACCAAGCAACATATACAACAACAACTAATGTAATTAAAATAAAAACAGCACCTGGTGATGGTTATACTATTCCACAAGGAGCTATAACACAAGTAGTAGTAGATACAGATGGAAGTGTATATTCTACTAATGCAGCAGGTTTAGGATTAGGTACAGCAGCTTCTGCAGATATAGGAGTATGTGCTACTAATGTTGCTGATGTATCTTTAGCAGATTTAAGATATGTAAGAACTTCAGCTACTTCTTCAATAGTAGCTGCTGATTTACATATAAAACAAGGAAGTTTAATTGTAGGTACATCTTCTCGTGCTTATAATCCTATATTAACATTAACAGATGCAGCAAGTATAGCAGTTGATTTTGCTAAAGGTAATAACTTCTTAGTTACTATAGGTGGTAATAGAACATTAGAACTACCTACAAATTGTACTGCAGGTCAATCAGGACAGATACATGTTATACAAGATGGTTCAGGTTCAAGAACTTTAGCTTATAATACAGCTTGGCAGTTTGTATCTGCAGCAGTACCAACATTAAGTACAGGAGCTAGTGATGTAGATATACTATGTTATGTAGCTCGTAGTGCATCAACAATAGACGCAGTATTATTAAAAAACTTTGATAGGTAGGTAATGTCTTCTACAAGTTCTAAACTCGTAAAGATGGACTTTCAACCTGGTATTAGAAGAGAGTCCACACAATACGCAGAAACTAATTCTTGGTATGATACTAATAATGTACGTTTTCGTGCAGGTAAACCAGAGAATATAGGTGGATATGAAACTAAAGTATCTGCATCTTTTAATGGTTCAGGTCGTGATCTTATAACATGGACTGATAATGATCAGTTTAAAAGAGCTATGTTTGGTACAGCTCAAATGTTATATGAACATAGTGGTGATGAAATATTTGATGTAACACCTGTATCATCTAGTGCATCTTTAACAAATGCATTTAGTGTAGCAGTAAGTACTAATGTTGTTACAGTATCAGCTACAGCACATGGTAGACAAACAGGTGACTTCGTATTCTTTACAAGTACTGCTACTATAGGTGGTAATATATTATTAGGTACAAGTACTTATCAAGTTAATGTTAATAATGCAAATACTTTTAATGTTAGTGTAGCAACTACAGCAAGTGCTGCTCAATCATCTTCTGGTAATGGACATATACATTATCTTTTAAATACTGGTGTATCTAATGCTGCAACAGGTTTAGGTTATGGTTCTGCATCTTATCAAGCTACTGTATGTGCTTCTGAGACAAGAGCATGGAATCAACCTACATCTATAGGAGCTAGTGACTTCTCAAGTGAGATAACACAATGGAGTTTAGATAATTGGGGTGAAGATGTAGTAGCTAATAGAAGAAAAGGATCTATTTATTATTGGGATACTGATGCATCTACTACACCATTAAGAGCAGAAAAAGTATCAGGTAGTACTAATTCTACACCTACTACTGTTGATAGTATTATAGTATCTCCTAATGATAGACATTTAGTTGCATTAGGTAGTAATGAATTTGGTACAACAGCTAGTCCTACAGGAACATATAATCCTTTAACTGTTAGATGGTCTAATCAAGAAGATTATACAAATTGGGTTCCATCTATAAGTTCTACTTCTGGTGAAGTTATATTAGCTGATGGTACAAAAATAGTAGGAGCAAAGAGATCTCGTAATGCTATTAATATATGGACTGATAATGCTTTATGGTCTATGACTTTTGTAGGTCCACCATTTGTATTTAATTTTTCACAGCTTGGAACTAACTGTGGTTTGATAGCTCAACATGCAGGAGTTGATTATGATGGTAGAGCAGTATGGATGGGATATGATAACTTCTATGTATTTGATGGTCAAGTAAGAAGTTTAGATTGTACAGTAAGAAGATTTATATTTGATAGATTAAATATGGATCAAAAAGATAAAATATTCTGTGGAATAAATTCAGAGTTTAAAGAAGTAATTTGGTTGTATCCTTCTACAGATTCTACTGAATGTGATAGTTATGTAGTATGGTCTCCTGATGAAAACTATTGGTCTTATGGAGATAGTATATTTACAACCTTTGCAGATAAAACAGTATTTGGAAATACAATAACAACAGGTTTACAAGGAACAAATCCTGCATCTAATAAATTATTTAATAATGAAGTGCAAGGTTTATATACAGCAGATGGAGTAGCAATGTCTTCCTTTATTGAGTCAGCAGATTTTGATATAGATTCTGGTAATGAAGTAATGTTTTTAAATAGAGTTATTCCTGATTTTGATTTAAGTGATGGTAGTTTAACATTCTCAATTAAAACAAAAGACTTTCCTGAAAGTAGTACATCAAGAGAGAAACCAAACCCACCACATACAGTAACAAATTCTACAGCTAAGATAGATATGAGAGCAAGAGGAAGGCAGGGGAGAGTCAGAGTATCTTGCAATGCAGCAGGTACTAGCTGGAAATGGGGTTCTATTAGATTAGCCATACAATCAGATGGTAGAAGATAATGGCACGTTATCCAGCAGTACCTAAAGTATATGATTATTTAAAAGATAATCCTCAAGCTGATAGAGTACATAGAGAAATATCACAATGGGGTGCAGCATTAGTAAATCAATTAGATACTAGAGATTTACAAGTAGATTCTAAACCTTCTACTAAAATATATTCAGTAGTTACTATAACTGAAATAGGTAGTCCACGTAAAGGTGATATAGCATATGCAGCATCTGCAGGTAAGTTTAAAGGGTATGTTAGTACAACAGCAACACAAGCATGGGAAAATTTAAATTGAAGAGTGATGAATTTTTTAAGTTTCTTAACGAAAGTACATATGTAGGTAATATAAATACAGGACAAATTATACCACCAAACATGTATAATTCACAAGAAATTGTAAAACCTATAGCAGACTCTTCAAAAATAGTGTATAATAGTAATAGTAATTTCATAGCTGATAACACAAAGCCACAGTCAAATTACATGAATGTCAAAGGAATAAAATAATGATGCCACCTACCAGAATAGAGCAGTTAAATAACTTTCAGGATGCAGTACAAAGTCCTGATGGATTAGATAGACTACGAGCTTTACAAGCTGTTGAACAAGCTTTACCTTCGTCACAAGGACTTATGGGTATGCCACAAGTACAAGCTCCTATGCCTATGGTTCCTAGACAATATGGTGGTGAAGTAGGAACAGGTGGTTTAGTAGAAGTATTAGATGATGGTACACAAGTATTTAGTAATACAGATGAGGGAATATTAAATAGATCTGTACATGGTGGTATGATGCAAGGTCAACAACAGACAGCAACAGCACCTAATAGTTCTAGTTTTAGTGGTGGTCCTACAGCAGCAGGTACATTAGCTAGTGGTACAACAGCTCCTTCAGGTTTTACTATAGAAACTGGTCAAGATAAATATGGAAATACTATTGGTGATCTTACAGGTATGCAAGATTATTATGATTTAAATTTTGCAGCTAGAGATGCAGGTCAAGATACATTTATGTATGGTGATAAATTAATGCAAGTAGATCCTGGTTATTTAAGAGGTGGTGGTATTAATCCTTTTATAAGTAATAGATTACCTGCAGGTTTACAACAAGAAGTAATAGATAGACCAGATCTTTTTAGAAATATTAATAATTTAAATACAATAACAAAAATACAAGGAGATCCAACTGATCCAGGATTTTATTCAGAAGCACCTTATTTACCAACACAAGATTTTAGTAAAGATATATCTGGACAGTATAATAGTTATTATGAAGCTAATCAAGCAGCTAAAGAAGCAGGTTCTCCAACATTTATGTGGGCAGATAAATTAGCAAAAACAGATCCAGGATTGCTACCTGATTATAATTATTATAAAGAAGGTCCTAAACCTTTTATAAGTAATGCAATACCAGAAAAATATATAACTGCAGGTGTAAATTTACCTCCAGGTTGGAGAAATATGTCAGCACAACAATTAGCTAAAAACCAAAAACAGCCATATGTTGGAGCTACTGCAGGTATGTATAGTTCTAGAGAACATGGTGGACAAATTATAAAAAGAGAAGGTGGAGGACAAGTAGATCCTTCACAAGCAGCACAAGGTCTAGCAAGTTTTGGTAGATATGGAGATAATATATTAGTCCATATGAATCCTGAAGAGTTAGATGGACTTGCATCACTTGGTCAGATAACATACAATCCAGTAACAGGATTACCTGAAGCATTTAGTCTTAAAGGTATATTTAAAGCTGTACGTAAAATAGCACCTATTGCATTAGCGATAGCTGCACCTTATGCTTTTGGAGCAACAACAGCTTTAGGAATAGGAGCGTCAACAGCTTTTGGTTCTTTTGCAGGTAACTTAATAGCAGGTGCTAAACCTGGAGATGCTTTAAAAGCTGGTTTAATGTCAGGTTTATTTGCAGGTGGTGGAGCTTACTTAGGTGGAGCTGCTTCTGGATTTGGTAGTGCTGGAAGTCAAGCTGCAGGTCAAGGTGCTGCAGGATATGGATCAGCAGCTATGGGAAGTAGTGCTGGTGTTAATCAAGCAGGACAAGCTATGTATGGAAGTACTGCAGGTAGTAGTGCGTTAAAAGCAGGATTAAAAGCACCTGTTTCTATGGGTGCAAAAGGATTAGGTCAAGGTTTAGCAGGTGGAGGAGGTTCACAATTTAGTGGTGTTGCTTCTTATGGAAATATTCCTAGAGCTGCTATTAATACAGCAGCAAGACCACCTTTACAATTAGCTCCTAAACCTGTAGTAGAAGGAACTACAGTTTTTGGTATGCCTAAAAATCCTAACATGGCTCAAATTGGACAACAACAAGCTGGTCAAACAGTACAAAACTTTACACCTACACCAGTAGAAAACATAGCTACTATTAATCCTAATATAGTTG
>Ga0209194_1001786_pt1 | contig 12502 bp, 10 predicted proteins | sample COGITO_mtgs_1004_FD_184787 | JGI IMG/M metagenome (GOLD analysis project Ga0209194, IMG submission 184787) | Pelagic marine microbial communities from North Sea - COGITO_mtgs_100413 (SPAdes) (version 2) | ecosystem: Environmental > Aquatic > Marine > Epipelagic ...
CCTGTAGTAACTCTGTTTGACTGCGAGTTTCTTTTCTTTTAATAGTAGACTCTTCAGCTCTAGCCAGTTGCTGACCAGCAGCCATTCTCATCTGACGCTCTTGAGCTAACATACGATTTTGTGAGTTTTGTGCCTGTGCTGTAGCGGCGCCAAGACCACCTACTAATGCACGACCACCTGCGCCTTGTAAGGCCTGTACAGAGGTTGCAAGATTGCCCTGTATAGCGTCTGTTTCAATGCGCGCTAATTCAGAATCGTAAGCGTTTTTATAGTTTTCGTAAAACTGTGCGGGTGTCTCTAGTGAGGGGGCAGCAGCTTTAGCTCTATCGTACTCTCTGTTAGCCTCTCTAAGCTGCTTTACGCCATAAATGCTTTTTACAGCACCACCCAAGATGTCCATTGAGCCGCCAAGCTCAGTAAAAGAACCACCTTCTTCAAATCGTTTTAACTTCATAGTGCAAATTTAATCTTTTTAATTAACTCTATCATTGTGTAGCCTTGACCTGTCGTAGCTTATAGATAAAGCATGTACTTCAAAAGGAGTAGTGTCTGAACTAGTCATTTTTAATTTTAAGAATACGTCTCTCATTGGGTCTCCATCTACTCTAGAGTTGTGCTGTACAAATATATTGTCTCCTACACTTATATTGGCTACTGTAGATGAACATTGAATAGTTTTTCTGCTAGTAATCCCAGATATATTCATTGTTGTGTCTGTAAGTGTTGAGCCTGAAGCTGTATATAGGTCGTCCCCTACAACAAAAGGAAGCGTATTTATAGGTGTGGTAAACGTAACTTCTTTTCCAGATATAGATTCAACTTTACCTATATATATTTGATGACCTGTAGATACTAGTGTATCTCTAGGAATCATAGCATATCTATTTCCTTCTCTAACGTCAAAGTCTGTTGTATCTATTGTTGTGCTTTGAGAAAGGTTTGTAAGAAGTCCACTCCAAGTTCCGTTACCTTCTACTCCCATTGCCTCAAATACTTTTACCATAGAGGGATTGTAGTTAGATACAGATTCAAACATAGAGCTGTATTGAGTGCCGTAAAAATTATTTCTAGTTTCACTGACATTGTGCTTCCACATTAAACCTGTAGGTGTGTCCTTAAAACTATATAGCTCGTTATTAAGATTTACATAAGATGTAGGCTTAAAACTATATTTACTTCCCCATACTCCGTTTCCGTGTTTGTAAGCTATAGTTAATCCACTAGCTGCAGAAGTGTTTGAGCCAAGTGTAATGACTGTGCCTCCACAAGTTACAGAAGGTATAGTAAGCAATCCTGTGCCCAAATTTAATTGAGCTATAAATATAAAGCTATAGCTTGAGTCTGTAACTAACACATCTATAGTAGCATTAGAGCCTTCAAGTTCCGCATCTACAATAACAGATTGAGATGTAAATGTCTGGTCTAAAAATACTACACCATTTCCAGTGTCGTCCCAATTGCCACAAAATTCATTTACGTTTACTGCTATTGTGTTCCACAAAATAGTAGAAAAACTGTAAGACACAGTGTCAAAAACAATATTATTATCTGCATCAACAGGCACTGTATTTACTTCAGACCCTATTGTTATAGAGCTTTTAAACGATGGCTCTATAGTTATAATATACTCATCATTATCTGGGTCAAATCCACCTACAATTTTAGGGTTCTGACTATTAGATAAAAGGTCATTAAACAAATCGTCAAAGAAACTACTCATTCCTTTATCACTAATAGGTGTTATACCATCTGCAGAAAGCCTTAGCACTTTTGCTGCTTGAGCGTCAACGTAATACACAACCCCAAATCTTTCAACAACAGACTCAGGACTAGAAGTCCCGTAATCTCCAGCATAATAAGAAGGTATTCCAAGCACATTTTTAGATACTGTTATTCCAGCTTCACCGCTAGCGTATTCTATTAAGTTTCTTGAAACAGGTAATTGAGAAGCTTTGCTTTGCTGTATTACAGTTAAAGCGTCACCTCTATTAATCATAGAATAAATTTCACCAAAGTCAAAATTTAAATCAGTCCAATTAGCTAGGGAAAGATTAAAAGATGAAAGGTTTAATCTGTTTGAGTCTATAACATACGCATCAGAATATGTTATAGAGGATATTCTTCTTATTGTCTTTGCTTCTGGAAGGTGAGCGTATGGCTTACCTATAGATATTGCTTTAGAAGAAAAGAAATCACTTACCGAAGCATCTTCTATAAAGTCAACATCATAAGCATAAGTGTTTTCTTTAAACCTGTCATCTAAAAGCTCTAAATTCTCAAAAAATGTAGGTTTCTTTATTTTACGAAGTCTAAAGTATACATCACCTTGATTAGCCGTTATATTAGCCTCAGTGTAATTATTTATATCAAATGTGCCTGAAGTGGCAGGAATACTACCGCTATATGTATATGTATATGTCCCGTCTATATTTATCTTAACAGACAGAATTACAACGGTAACTCCGTTTACCGTTAAAGAGTCACCAGCATACAATCTGTCTGACGAGGTTGCTGTTATACTTCCATCAAAAGATACTAAAGCAGAAGGTTGTGTTGAAACATCTCTATCTCCGTAATGATATCCATTTACTACATCGTACATCTTACCCATGCCGTAGTAAACTTTTTCTTCTAACTCTTTTTTAGGAGTATATATTTCAACTAAAGTATTGTTATCCCATTTGTCCGTATCAGATAAAACACTTGTATGTTTAAAATATTCTATATCGTTATCTTCAATAACCAAATACCATCCAGATATTGTTTTAGAATATCCTGCTTGCAATAAAAAAGGAGCTTCTTCTGGTTCAGAAAAATATTTATATCCAACTACATTAAACTCATGGTTTACAGGATATGTATAAGTTCCATTGTCTTCATATCTTATTACCCTAAGTTTATCTCCTTCTTCAAATTTGTACTCTATGTTTGCTCCAGTAGACTCTTTATAGGAATTAGGTTTACCTTCTAAATTATCCATAGAAAGGTAAATATTTTGGTCAGTAGTAGACGCAGAAGGAAGCGCTTCTTTTATAGAGTACTGAATAAATTTATCATAAGTAGAGTTTAAACCATATACCATCTGCCATTTTCTAGCCCAGGATGGAGGATTGTTTTTTATTCTAAAGTCAATATTACTGCTAAACTTATAACTTCTTTTAGAAAGTTGAGGTACATAAACACTATCAATTTTATTTACACCGCCAGCTCTTCCTTTATCATCAAAGTATACTACTCCAAAATTATGAGTAGCGTTTTCTTTAAATGATTTATATCCGTTGGTTGATTCAGCCAAGTAAGAAGACTGTCCAGAAAAACCAACTGTAGTGTAATCTACCGTAGATGTTAAGTTACTTCCAACATAATCATATCCAGAAACACCACCTATTTTGGTTACATTGGATTTTAATATTTCTGTAGCAGCCTCAAAGCTTCCTGTTAAAGGAGTAGGAGATACATCTAGCCATACATTTAATTGGCTAGGAAATATTTCAGCTCCAGAAAAATACATACCGTAAATTGTATTTACAGCATTTCCAGACTTAACTAGTTTAAATTTAGCAAATCCCGACCACCAAACTCTAGCTTTTTTGTTACTGCCATTTTCTATTAAATTTGATTCAGACTTGTCGTCATGATTGGCTTTAATAATTGAGGTGTATGAATCGTTTTGTAACGCGTTAGATATTTCGTCTATTGCATTAGCTCTTGATATTGCTGAAGAAAATAAAACTTCTTTTTTTATATAAATACCTTCTAAAGGAAAATTTAACGAAGATGTATCAGAAGAACTTAGTGTTATTGAACTGACTACTTCTTTAGTTTCTGCAAATCCAGCTTTATTAAACTTATAAGGTATACTAGATACAGTATATTTAGTACCAGAACTTGAAGCTTCAAATTTAAATGAAACTATAGTAAAATCTATATATATTTTTGAATTTGCTGGTATAGTAGTTGGAAGCGACGAAAAATCTATAGAAAACGCAAGAGGTCCACTAGAGTCTTTGTATTTTACTAATGGGTCTGTAGAATCAATTCTAGCGCTTATTCTGTAAATGTTAGGTCTTTTTCTATTTACTACACTAGGTGTCGTATCAATATCAACATTTTCATACCCTTCAGTATAATTGCCATACATTAATCTTCCCCCAACAAAAGCTTGTGTTTTTGCTAACTGAGGAACATTGTCGTAAGATTTGTTGACTTCATCTAAACTTAAGGCAGAAGATATTTTATCGTTTCTAAATTGTACCGTAGATACGTTAGAGGTGTTGTTGTTGTCAATTTCTTCTACCTTATAAAACGCTCCATTATTGTTTTGTCTAGCATATACAATAATTTTTTCTACATCAGCAACAGAATTTCTTACGTATATGTTTACTTGATTATAAAAATCAAGAGTGTCCTTTTCTACGACCCCATCTTTAAGTTGAGCTGTTGAGACAACAGCTGTAGAATACTCAGACAAAGCACTGATTTCTCCATCCACATATTTATACTGATATGCAAATTGAAAAATTTTATTACTTATATTATTGTATCCTAGGTTAGCGTTATTTATAATATTGTAGCTAGGTGCAAACAATGGGGGTTGTTTTGCGACTGTTAAAGACAATAACTTTTCTTCATTTGTGCCGCTATAAAAACTTGCAGGATAACTAGAAGTAAGTAGTCTGTTTACGTTAACCTTCATTGGAGGATTTATATTATCCGTCCAATAAAACAATGTTTCTTCTTCTTCGTTAACCACTACGTCGCAGTCTGCGTAACTAAACTTTTGAAAGTTCAACACATTATCCTGGTACAGCTTCTGGTATTTTCCAGTGGTTACATCCATTCTGTATATACCATGGTCAGAATTTTCATTCCAAACCAAAAATAAAATCTCTTTGTTTTTTTCGTTAGCTACGGAACCTATAACTCTGTTATCTCCTGATGGAAATTCATCAGAAGCTCTTCTATAACCTATAACGTCAGTACCTTTAATGTTTTTTATTACCCCGTCAGTACCTGCATCATTTTCAGAGACGCGTACATTAAGGTTGTCTGTCATTTCAACAGACTTTACAAGTTTCTGGTCAGTATCTGAATTTAGGTACTGAGGTACAAGTTTATCAATAGCCATAGATTAACCTTTAGGGCTTTGCTTAAAGTTTTTTCTGATAGTCTTAAGAGCTTCTTCTTTAGTAAACGATTTTAATCTAGCATTAGCTAATCTTTTCTCGTTGTAGTACTCTTGTCTCGCTCTAGACTTTTCTGCCATAGGGACGTTTGTTTTACGCTCAATAAGTCTGTAATAGATATAAGAGCGCAATGCGTTCTCTGCGTAAATATGGACACTTGGGTTTTCACTTCTAGCTTCATCAGCAATGTATTCAATAACAATCTCGCTATATCCAGCAGTGCTATATAGTTCAATTCTGTTTTGTTCAAAGTTTATTCTGAATTCACCAGAGTACATTCCTCCACCTAGTCCGTATGCACGACCAATGTTTCCTTCATACAAGAAGTTTCTAAAGGTGTAGCTTTCGTAATCTGAACCAGAGGCTCTACCAACAGACTCTCCCTTAGCATCTACTCTGTCGTATACGCCGTCACCATTTGAGTCAACGGGATTTCCCGCTGCATCAGTAACGTATTTCATCGCCATGTTCTGATTCTTGTTTTCTCCAAACACGTATATCAGACCATCAGAACCTATAATACCTATTTTTGTGTAGTCAACAAAATCATCTGGAAGCTCTACCGTGTTGTTTGAAACGTTTACAGCTAGTTTAAGAGACTTAATGCGCTTCATTATATCAAAACCCATTTCACGGATTCCTCGTAGCGCATAGTTTCTTAAAACAACTCCATTTGCATTGTTTACGTAGTCGTCACCATCAGCGGTGAGCATAATATCGTTTATAATTTGGTCTACTGAAACTGTATCTCTAGCCATTTGTTACTGTTTTGGTTGTTGTGCTTCGCTAGAAGTGTATGCGTATACCTCTTGGTCACGAAGATTAATGCCTACCATTTTACCAATTTCTATAATTAGTTCTGGAACATAGTGGTCTGGCAGTTCAAAGTCTACAGATGTAGTAGGGTCAAACACTTCATTAGACGCACCTAAATTTGTTGCATTGTATCTAGGTGTCAAGGCTGTTCTTGCTCCTGTGCTAGGGCTTCTTCCTTCTGGGTATTTATAATATCTTAGTTTAATATTAGATATGTTCGTAGGAAAAACCTCTATGTCTTCTGAAATCATTGCTACTGGGTGAGATGTAGATGGAGCGGATAAATCTGACCTTAATATGTAATCAATTTTTGATTCATCATATATTACATCTATAGGTATAGAGCTAGAAGTATTGAATACGTATGCCCCAGCAGTTCTCATGCTAATTACTCTAGATAAATCATCAGGTTTAGCAAACACACCATTAGACTGTGTTATAGCTGACTCTTTAGCAAAAAATGCTAAATCCTCTTCTAGTCTTTTAACGTAAGACAAGTGGGTTTTTGCATCAACGTTTCTAGCGCGCATAGTCTGCGCTTTAGTCATTTCGCTGAATAAGTCGTTAAATATTTTATTCTGCGCAATTGTAGTAAACGTGTTAAACACCTTTGGAGTGATAAAACCACGTTCGTCTTTGTTTGCCAGATTTTTAAGTGCTGAATAAACTTCGTTTACAGATGCCATAATATTTCTGTTCTGGTACAAAGATACAAAAAAGAAGGGGCTGCATTTCTGCAACCCCCTATAGTATAGTAACTTATAAGTTAGCTTAAATTTTAGAAAGCTGTCTTTCTATTTCTTCAAGAACTAAAGCTCCTTTTTCAGACAAGCAGAATCTAGTTGCAATATCTACAGTATTCTGACCAGCAGGTGTAGCTACAATTAATTTCTTACTGTCAAACCATTTCATTCCATCAGCATCAGCCTTAAGAATCTGAAAGTCAACAGCGCTAATTAAAGTACTTTTTACGCGAACCACAGGGTTGTCAAACATTTCAATAAAACTTGTTGGGTTTGATTTAGCCTGGATAAGTAGCTCACGCTTAATCTCCATGTTTTTCTGACTGGTATCAATACCTAAGTACATCGCTACAGGTAGAAGATGCTCAATAGACTTATCTCTTACCATCCCTATAGCATCAAGAATAGCAAACTCTTTGTCTAGCTCTACTTCTGCTTTTCTTTCTGTGTCAACTAACGTAAATATCTTACCTCCGTTAGCAGTGTTGTCTGGATGTAAATCAAGATACTTTTGAAGCGGTGGATTAGTGTGAGGAACAGGAAGTGTTTTCTTGTTAAAAATAATCTGTTCACGAATAGTGTTTTCAGATTGTTCGTCAGCAAATACAGAATTCTCGTTAGGAGAGTAACGAAGCTGTCTTACTTTTCCAGACTCTTCGTCAAATACTGTTATGTTTTGCTGTCTTAGTTTATACCAGATACCTCCACCTTTTTGAATAGTGTATATCTTATCCTTCTTTAGATTTTCATTTCTCTTAACGGGAGCTGAAGAAGTAGATAATGTTGATATTGGTGCTGCAGTAGGTGCAGACTTTGGTGCAGACTTAGGAGTTCTGCCACCAGCTTTTTTGGTGTTTGAAGCTGTTGTAGCCATTTTGTTATGTATTAAATAAAATTAAAAAAAGGAGAAGGGACGAATCCCCTCTCCTAAATAAAAACTTGATTATGATTTTTTAATCAAGATGTGACGGTTAGCCGCACGAGTAACTAAGTTACACTCAGAGCGGTAGTGGAATTCTACGTTATCCTTAGTTGCGTTAGACGCTCCCAAGATAGAACCTACCATCCAGTGCTCCATCTCACGGCTATAGCCGTTAGCAGCTTTGTAGTTCATTTCCAAAGCAGGTGCTTTGTCACCAGTCTTAGCATCAGCAACCTGAGCCATTGGTACAGCAACACCAGCAAAGTCTGAATCAGCTAACAACGTTGGGTCGTTTAACAATTTCCAGTCATGCTTGTGGAATGTGTAACCAGCACGGTTGAAGCTACGGAATCCTAAGCTTACTGCAGTTTCAGCAGAGTTGCCAAATGCACCGAACTTAGCAGCACCAGTAGTTGTAGTATCACCAGCAGAACCGATTAAGTCATCAAGGTGTAAGTCTTGAACACGGTTAACATACATAGCGTACTCAGAAGAACCTCCTTCTTTGTCAAGAACCTTGATAAGGTCATCAACATCGGTAAGGTCTTGCAAGTAACCACCACTAACGATACCACGGTCTTCAATAGCACTGAAGTAACCTTCAGAACCGTATACTGGGTTTCCATCAGCAGGAGAAGCAGCAGCGTTATAGATAGCTGTGTTGGTTACTTTCTCACCCAACAACATCATCATTTCACGCTTGTCCATAAAGCGCTGACGAGTATCACTCTCAGACTTTAAGTACCAACGGTAGTCTCCGTTACCCAAGTTAATCCAACCAATGTTAGTTGCTTGAGAACCTGTTACGCTGTATACATCCTTCATAATCATGAAAGGGTTAACGCGCTTAACGATACCACTTTCAATGAATTCTGTTGGTTGGTCAGTACCTTGACCGTATAGGTTACCTACTACAGGAAGCTCGGCAGCAGCGTTAGCAACAGCACCAGTGAAACCACCAGCCAACAAAGAAGTTAATGTAACATCAGCACCTGTAATACCCGTAACTAAAGCACGCTCAGAGTTGTTTACTAATACTACGTCGTTTAAACGAACATGTACATCAATGACACCACTAACAGTCGGCGCAGTCAATACAACTGTAGTATCAGCAGCAGTAATGATAGGTAAAGCACCAGCTTGTTTTTTGTGCAAGCGAGTTTCTTCCCAGTACTGTACCTCGTCAGCCATACCGATAGCCTTAGTAGCACCTACTAGTTGTAGGAATCCAGTAATACCTTGGTTACCGTAAGTCTTAATAAGAGCATCACGATTGTCTGGCTTGTTTACCAAGTCGTACAATGAGATGTATTTTGCAGCGTCTAATTTCTGTAAGTTAAACGAGCCTGAAGGAAGGTCTCCTCCAAATGTAATTGCTGGGTTTGAACCAGCTAGAGTCTGTCTATTTGCAGCCATTTTGTTTTATTTTTTAAATCTTAAACGTCAATCCGTTATCATTCATTCCGAGAGCTTGCTTAAGTTGTTCTTCTAGGTTAGGCACATTTCCTTCTCCTGTGTCTCCGATTTGGTTTGGTTGATACTGTATATTCGCAGCTTTATCTACCAAATTTCTTTGACCCTCTCCGAGACCTTGTTGGTAAGCAGACTTGACTATTGTTTCAATATTATCAAGTACAGCTTGGTGCATATTCCAGCGCTCAAAATCCCATTGACCAGATTCGTCAACATACGTACCGAAGAAATCTTCAATACCCTCGTTTTTAGACTTTAGTTCAGTCTTGTAATTATCCTCTAGACCAAAAGTAAAAGACTTGTCCTTTGATAACTGAAACTCAATACCCTCCAGGGCATCAACTTCAGAAGACATAGTCTCCAACCATTGCTCGTTTACAATACCCTCAAACTCTTCCTGCGGTGCAGACTTCTGTTCTGGTGTTTTGTATTGAGAACGTACAGACTCAATTTCTTGTCTAGCTTTGTCTGCGTCTAATTTAAGTTGGAGTTTAGCTAGTCTAACTTCAGACTCATCGTATAAATCTTCGTCAAGAGAATACTTGTCTTGAACTAGTAAGTTTAAATCCTCATCTGATACAGCATTACCGTATTGAGATTTTAACTGCATTTTAATAGCCGATAAATCATCCATTTCGGATGGGTTCATAGACTGATATGCAATCCAATCTTCAACGCTGCGTCCAGTTTCAGTTACAAACTTGTTTATAGCTTCAACTCTTTCGTCAATCTTTGCAGACGTATCTTTAGTTTCTCCGATTTCGTCAAAGCTATTTACTTTTCGTCCTAGCCTTTCGCTAAGGTACTCAAGCATTGTAGCTTCAATTTCTTCTTCAGAAACTTCAGGTTCTTCTTGTAAAGTACTTTCAGACTGTTCTGGTTCAGACTCTGTAGTCTGTTCTGGTTCTACAGTAGTCTGCTCCTCAGTAGTCTGTTCTACATTAGTCTGTTCTAGCGATGGACCTTCGTCTGATATAGACATACCCATATCACCTACTAATGCTTCTAAGTCGTTGTTTAAATCACTCATTATAAAATAAATTCAATTATGTTACAAAATTAAATAAAAAAGGGATACACTTTCGCATACCCCTCTGTTAGTCTGTCTGTTAAATTACTTTCTGTATCGTCTTACTTTTTTTGCGATACGCTTAGGCTGTTTAACAAACTGCTTACCTTTCTTGTTACCTGCCGCTTTAGCTCTATTAGTAGCTCTCTTTTCTGCTGGACTAAGTGCCCTCCATGCTGCATCTGGTAAGTAACGCTTCTTCCCTTCAGACTTACTTCCGTCTGAGGTTCTCCATTTCTGCTTACTCCATTTGCTTAAGCTGTTAGAAGCCTTCTTAGCCCCTTTGTAACCGCCTCCAGACTTCTTGTATCTAGCAGTGGCAATCTGCGCTTTACGAGCGCTCCATTGACCTGCACGACCCCCCTTAGTACCAGCTTTAACTGCTGCTACAATGCGTTTCCATTTTGAAGGGTTTGTCTTTTTAGCGGTACTCATAGTTCTTATTTAGCTACCACAGGCTTCACAGTCTTCTGGACTGTCCATATTACAGGTTGGTTGTTCTGCTGTTTCTAATTCGTTGACGAAATCTGCAAAGCTGTCGCTCATATTTTTATGTATAAAGGTTAGTAAAAAAACGAACTACAAATCTACAAATAATACTGTCTCTATTTTTCTTTCATCATTCCTAAGATGCTATCTTTTCTTTTCTCTTTTAATGCTTTACCATTATCACGATACAGTACAACAGCAAAGATTATCATTGCAAACATTATAGCAAAGAATGAAGGTACTACCCAGTACTGCAGGTTGTGAGAGAACTCATTGAACTGCTCTTTATTACCATTGTAATCTTCTCCTTTCGCTACATATACAGTTTCATAGTGACCCGTTTTTTCACTGTAAACCCAATCAACAGCTACACTGTCTTTGTACTTAGCGTAATGCGCCTTGACGCTATCATAGTTGTAACTACTGGTTTTTTTCTGTGGCATACTTCACTCCCATTATAGTTCCTATAATACTAAAGCTGTTGGTTAGCAGTATACCAAACAGATTACTCCAAGCGTTACCTAGTAGCGTCGTGTCTTTATTAGCAAGCATAGCTATACTATAGAGTAGGGTAGTAGTAACACCAACCCCTACGATAATAATTAGGGCAACCTTCACAATAAGACCTATCAGCTCAAACTGTGTACGCTTCTGCATTATATCTAAGTCTTCCACAGCCTCATCACGTAGACGCTCTGCTTCATCTTTTTCATTCTGCAACTCTAGTACCAAAGCTTCCTTAACAATAGCCGCCTCTGCGAGCTCATTGTTCTGTAGCTGTACCTGCTTGGTTACATCTAGCCTTTTTCTACGAGACTGCTTATCCTTATTCTTACACTCAGATATGTATGCAACGACATCAGCATCTAAAGAACCCTTTAACAGTTTAGTGAAGTTTCCTTCTATGTAAACCTTCTTGGATTTTGCTTTAGCTAGCGCTTCATTTACTGTGTCGTTACCACTTATCATTTATATACTTTGAATGGGGCAGTCTTGTCTTCGTAGCTGTCGTAGTCTTTTAAGAACTCCTCCAGCCTTGGCTCAATCTCATCAGACTTAATAATCCAGAACTGAGCGCCAACTGCTTTAGCCTTCTCAATCTCTTGGTTGTCATCTGAAGATGATATGATACCGATTACAACACCATTGCCGTAGTCTGTATTTATCTTGCGAATCATTTCAATCCCATCAAAGGATGAACCGATTATATTTAAATCTACGAACACACACTCTGGGCGTTCATCTACTGGACCTTCTGTAAACCACTTCTTAAATAGTCTGTCTGCCTCATCTGAGGAGTTCAGTGCTTCAAGTGATAACGTCATATCCAGAAGACTACAAGCGTCTTCAAATACGAGGTGGAATAGGTCTTCGTCATCTATAAGTAGTATAGAGTCAATCATTTTAGCTGTATAGTTATTTTAGTTCCTTGTTTTAGTTTCTGAGCAGCAATACTGAATCCGTGTTCTTCTATAATAGCAACACATATATTCAAACCTAATCCAGTACCGTTTTCTTCTTGTTTGCCCCGTGTGTAGGGCTGAGAGTATTTATTAAAATCCTCTTGACTCATCCCTCTACCGTTATCTTCTATAACAAGAGTATGCTCATCATCCATATAAATGGATACCATCTTTGTGGAACTATCGTTGTACTTTAAACCGTTACGTATAAGGTTATCTATAGCAGTACAGAACAACGCTTCATTAACTTCGTATTCTACTAACTGTTTTAATTCTACTTGTTTGATGTAGGATGTAGAAGAGAGGTAGCTGTGCAATACCTCTCGCAGGTCCACATTCTT
>Ga0209194_1001788_pt1 | contig 12495 bp, 13 predicted proteins | sample COGITO_mtgs_1004_FD_184787 | JGI IMG/M metagenome (GOLD analysis project Ga0209194, IMG submission 184787) | Pelagic marine microbial communities from North Sea - COGITO_mtgs_100413 (SPAdes) (version 2) | ecosystem: Environmental > Aquatic > Marine > Epipelagic ...
CCTTGGCCTGGGTTGCCAAAAAACGTGCTTTTGCTATAGCGGCTTCATCCTTAGACTGCAATGCCCCACCTCCAGAGGTTGTGATTATTTTGTTTCCATTAAAGCTCAAAATCCCAAAAGTGCCAAAAGAGCCACAGGCTTGACCTTCAATTGAAGATCCTAGCGCTTCGGCAGCGTCTTCAATGATTGGAATTCCATAGCGCTCCGAAAGAGCCCCTATTTCCTTCATCTTGGCCGGCATCCCATAAAGGTGTACAACAAGAATGGCTTTGGGTTTTTTACCTTGTTTTACAAACTGTTTGATTGCCGTATCCAGCGCCTCGGGGCACATATTCCAAGTTTCCCTTTCAGAGTCTATAAAAACCGGCTGTGCTTGCTGATAGGTGATTGGATTTGACGAGCCTATGAAAGTAAAGGATTGACAAAGCACAACATCATCTTTGCCTACATCCAGCAAACGAAGTGCTAAATGAATTGCAGCCGTTCCAGATTGTACAACTGCTGTATGCTTCACTTGGGTATAGTCCGACAAGTCCTGTTCAAATTGACTGATGAACGGGCCAGCGGGAGCAACCCAATTGGTTGCAAAAGCTTCTTGAACGTTCTTCAGTTCCTCCGTTCCCATATGGGGGGAAGAGAGCCATATTTTAGATTGCCCCATGTGAAGTGATTATTTTTCCTGGATTCCCAACTACAGTTGCTCCATCAGGAATGTTTTTAGTAACTACTGATCCTGCGCCTACAGTTACTCGTTTACCAATTTTAATTTGCGGTAAAACAACAGCTCCTGCTCCTACAAACGTTTCGTCTCCTATTACAACACCACCACAGAGGGTAGCATTGGGTGCGATATGAACAAAATCTCCTAAAACACAATCATGATCAATACTGCTTGCCGTATTGATGATTCCATGCTTCCCTACCCGAGTTCCTCGTTGAATTACCGCACGCTGCATAACAACAGATCCCCCTTCAACCGAACTGAGACGATCCAAACTTGCTGAGGGATGAATAAGTACACCAAAGACATGATTAATTGTTTGTGCCAATTGTTTTCGGATTCTATTGTCTCCAATAGCAATAATAGCTGAAGCGTTAGGGAATAGATCGGAACTGTACTTTTGATATACGCTAACGCCGTCCAAAGTTTGAATCTTTGGGTTTAAATCAAAAACAGCTTCTAGTTGATAAATTTCTTGTGCTTCAATAATGCTCGATACAACTCGTGCATGACCTCCACCACCAATAAGAATAAATTTAGTTGTTTCCATTGAAGGGTTCCATTGTGATTTGACCAGTGGCGTTTACATCTTTCGTCTTAAAAACCTTAGTAAGGGTCATCCCTAATATTTTAATATCCAAGATAAAACTTTGATGTTGAATATACCAAAGGTCGTATTCGAATTTTTGTTTCCAACTTATTGCATTTCTGCCATTCACTTGAGCCCAACCCGTAATACCCGGTTTAGCCAGATGGCGCTTTTGTTGTTCCTCAGAGTATAAAGGTAGGTATTCTGGCAGTAAGGGCCGTGGTCCTACAAAACTCATTTCTCCTTTGAGGATGTTCCAAAGTTGTGGGAGTTCGTCTAAGGAAAGTTTTCTGATGATTTTGCCAAGGGGAGTCATCCGAAGATTGTCGGGCAGTAAGTCGCCCGAATCATCGCGGGTGTCCCGCATGGTTTTTAACTTGTAAATGGTGAACAGTTTTCCGTGCTTCCCAGGTCGGGTTTGAGTGAAAAAAGGAGAGCCGTTGTTTTGAATCAGAAGGATAAAAGAAACAAAAAGGAAAAACGGGAGGAACAAAACCATCAAGCTAAATGCTGTTATACCATCACATACTGTTTTAAAGGTTTTGTATCTCATGAGCGTTCCATTACTTCAATGTAGCGTTGTGCAAGGTTTTCGTAGGTAAATGCTTCAACAGCTTTTCTACCTTTTTCTCCCATGAGGTGATATTGATCAGCCGGGAGAGACAAGAACTCCGATATACCCTCTCTAATTGCTTCTTTCTCGTTTTTTACATGGAGCCCACAGTTGTTGATTTGGACTAAATCATTAATTCCGTGATGGGCAGCTAAGATTGGAGTTCCACTTGCCATATAATCATAATATTTATTTGCAGCTACTCCGTAATTATATAAAGGGCTGTGGTGTCGCGCAGTGAAGGCAATATCTACAATGGATAAATAATTTCGAACTTCCTCTCTTGTTATTCTCCCAACAAAGGCAACATTCGTAATCGAGGCAAGTTCTTTTTCCATTGCAGCCTTAAGAGGACCAGCTCCTATGAATAAAAAATGTATCTGTTGTTCCATTCCCTTTTGATCCAACAAAAGCTCAATCAAAGGCTCTAGTGCATTGGCAAATCCAAAAGTGCCGATGTATGCAAAAAGTTTCTTGTCTCCAATCTGGTCCATTTTTTTGGGGACAACAGTACTCAAATCCAAGAATGATTCTGGAATTCCATTGGGGATACAATGATATTTGGAAGGATCTTTTGATATAGGGTTGATATAACGTTCCGAACCGTCCAAAAGCGATACAATTTCTTGTGCTTTGCGATAACCTAATTTTTCAAGCCAGGCGATATAAATAATCAAAGGGTTCCATTTTGAAAAACCCATAAGTAAAATGGGAGTTAATGGCCATAAATCTCGAATCTCATAAATAAATTTATCCGCTCTAAAATACCATTTCAAAAAGAGCGCTTGTAACATTGGGAAGATACTTACGCAACTTAGAATAATAATGTTAGGGGTTCCTAGTTGTTTTCTTTTAAAAACCAAACTCCCTACGCGTAAGGCAAATTCAATCATAGATACAAAACGCAGCAAAGATTTATGCGAGTGTTTCAGGGTTTTGATCCAGTAAAAAGCTACACCATCCTCAATAAATAGACCTTTTTTTGAGTGATTTTCGGGGGCAATTAAGTGGTTATTACTGTTTGAGATAAGGACCACTTTATGACCTTTACTTTGCCAGTATTTAACCAAATGAAAATGTCGTTGGTTAGCACCAGTCTTTGGGGTTCCAGCAAATTGATTGATGATCCAAACCGTTTTCATAGGTGTTCTTAATTATTTTTTAAAATTAAGCAATGTTTTTATAATAAGCTCAGCTGTTTTTCCGGTACCGTATATGGGTTTACTAAAATCTTGATTTAAGGATTTTCGATTCTTAAATGCCTGAATTATCTTTTCTTTTGAAGTCCCTGTAAGAATATTGTTTTTACTTTCAATTAGTTCCATCCACTCGGTTTCTTCCCTCAAAACAATACAATTTTTATGAAGGAAATAGGCTTCTTTTTGGATCCCGCCAGAATCGGAAATAACCAATTCTGAATGCTTCATATAGTTGATGAAATCGATGTAAGATAAAGGTTCTAAAATCTTAACCTTTAAGTTAAGTACTATCCCCTCATCTGCAATACGTTTTTTGGTTCTTGGGTGTAAGGGTAGAATAATTTGAAGGTCTTCGGCAATGGTGTTCAAACTTTCGCATAAATCTTTTAAACGTTCCACATCATCTGTATTTTCGGCTCTGTGTAAAGTGCAAAGCGCAAACGGAAGTTCGTTTGGTTTGGAGTCATCTAAAGTAGAAGAGAATAGTTTCAAAGCATCAAACATGATATCGCCTACAACCTCAATCGTGCTGTTAAAATTTTTATAGCCCTCTTTATTCAAATGCTCTACGGCGGTTTGTGTAGGGCAAAATAAAATGGTACTCAACCGGTCCGTTAGGATTCGGTTGACTTCTTCGGGCATGTGCATATTAAAACTTCTCAGACCTGCTTCAATGTGCGCAATGGGAATGTGAATTTTAGCTGCTGCCAAAGCGCCCGCTAAAGTAGAATTTGTATCTCCATAAACAATCACCCAATCGGGTTGTTCTTCTAATAAAATTTTTTCAATAACAGCTAATTGGTATCCGGTCATCTCTCCATGAGATTTTCCTCCCGATTCTAATCGGTAGCCTGGTTTTGGAATTCCCAATTGATCAAAGAATATGTCGGACATATTGGCATCGTAATGTTGCCCTGTATGTACGATTACCTCTTTAATTTGGTCGAATTGTTTTAAGCAAAAAGAAAAAGCAGCCGCCTTTACGAATTGTGGCCGAGCACCTACTATGGTTAGGAGTTTCATGATAAAATAGTATTATATAATTCAATCAGTTTTTTTTCTTCATTTTCCCAATTAAACTTTTCAAGTACAGCTTTTCGGCCGTTATCGCCCATTATTTTGGCTTCTTCTGGGTTTTCTTTAAGGAAAGTCATTGCTTCAGCTATTTGAGAGGAATTCTTTGGGTCTACACATATTCCACAGTTGTTCCCTTCTATTATATTTTTCCATAAAGGAAAATTCGATGCTATAACTGGAATTCCTGCACTCATATATTCGAAAAGTTTGTTCGGTTGTGCTTTAATGTGGTTTGAGAATGGTAGGAATGTAACGATCCCTGCAATCGAATTTTCTAAAAGTTTTGACACTTCTTCTCTTTGTAAAAATCCATGAAATTTGATCTTATCCATTTGATTTCCATCCAAAATGGTTCTTTCAAAAGATGTAGATTGAAATTTACCTGCCAAATGTAGATGTTCATTTGAATATTTTAATGATGCTACAACTTCTTTTATACCTCTAATTACCGTTATGCCTCCAACAAAGCAGAATCCAGTTCTAGCAGTTGTATTTATACTTGTTGAGAAAAGTTCATCACGCAATGGGTAGTTATTCAAAACGATTACTCGAGGATTTATGTTATCAAAAAGAGTTTTTATATGTGGGGTTGCTGTTACAATTGCATCGAATTTTTTTGATATTTTCTTTTCTATAAAATTTAGAATTTTGGATAAAATTTGCCGAGTCCACTTTGGCAAGTACTCTTTTTCAAGTATTTGACTCGGAGTGTCTTCGTGAACATCATACACTACATGAATACCTTTTTTTTTAATTCTTTGGGAAAGAAAGATAAGCTCAATATCATGAAAGTGAACAATGTCTGGAATAAGTTCATTTAATTTTTTCTGTATCATCTTCGGACCATAAAACATCCTTTCAAAACGATTAGGTTTTTGGTTTTCTGTGTTACAATTGATGATTTTAACGCCATTTACATTTTCATCAGGAGATTGATCAATTACCAAAAAATAAATTTCAAAATCAGATTTAGCAATAGACTGACATTGTTTAATGAAAATTCGGATATCAGATCGCGTATGCGCTGAACTAATATGGCATATTCTGTTTTTCAAATTAGTAATTTACTTTTATTTTATATCCTATCATTTTGTTTAAAAGTCGACTTAGGAAACGAATTAACTTTAGGTATTTCATCCAATTAGGGAAATCAGAATAAACATGGTTTTTATTTTCAATTAACTCATCAAGTCCTTCTAGAGATAAACCTAATTTTTTTGCGATATATGCTTTCTCGTTCTTTATAGTTTCTGAGCTATATAGGGGTTTATCTAATTCTATCAAAGCTTCTTCTCGAGTCAATTGACCTGAAACAATTAAACTAGAAAGGTGAGGTCTACGTTTGTCACAGCCAAATTTTTTAGGCAAATAATAGGTTTGGAAAAATTTAGTGAAAATGGATTCTCCATGTTTACCAACATATTTTTTATAGCCTATTTGCTCAAGTTCTTTTAGAGCTTCGCGTTTGTCATAAGGCATGAAATTGAGAGGTCTAAGAACTCGCATTCGATAAACAAAAGGGAAATAAATATAGTATTTAAAGAAATTAATCGTCTTGTAATTTTTTAGACTTTTGGTTTGACCAAATCGCTTATAAATTGCTTTTAAATTAATCGCATCCATAGCACTACCATGCCAACTAGCGGGGAAAATCGATTCCGTTGCAATATTACCCCCACTCAAAATATATTTGATGTTATTTTTAGTCGCATAGTGATATAAGGTAGAAAAGAATATATGATCTTGAGGAACGTCTTGGTTAGAAATACCAGATTTAAGGTATGCTAAATGTAAATTTTTCATAGCAGTCCAATCGATTACCTCTGTATGCAAATCATAATTACAATGCTTTACAATTTTTTCAATATTCGATACTGCCAACTCAGAATTCCAACCTGCGTCTACATGAATTACCAAGGGTCTCAATCCCCAATCTTTTGCCTTAAGAGCTAAGTAAGTACTGTCAATTCCTCCGCTCAATCCAATTATGCAATCATATTCTTGGTTTTGGCATGATTTTTTAATTTGAGATAAATAGGCTTCCAGTTTTTTTTGCCCCTCTTTGTTTGGAAACCAGTTCTTTTTTGTATTCTCAAAGTTTAAGCAGTGATTACAAACGCCTGCTTCATTAAAAGTAATTTCAGGATCTGAAATATCCATTACACAAGTTGTGCATATTTGTTGATTTGTCATTGTTTTATTTTTCATAAGTTATTAATACGGCATCGTGTTTTCCCTGAAAAACAAAGCATGCACCGCCAGCCATTCCGTTTATCCCTTGCTTCAAGCATCGGTCAAAATCTACCTTACCTTGCGACCCACCACTAATAACTAGTGGAATGTTTAAATTTTGCTGAAATACTTTAAAGTAAGTAAAATCATATCCTTTTTTCGTCCCCTCAGCATCAATAGAGTTAATAATTAATTCTCCAACCCCCATTGTTTGAAGTTCTTTTGACCATGCTAAGGGCTCAAGGTTTGTTTTTTTTGTTCCAGAATGTGTGTAAACCCTCTTCCTTCCTAAAAAATCTGTTTTATAATCTATGGCACAAGTGATGGTAGAACTTCCAAAATAACGAACCGCCTCAGAGACGAGACCTTTATTATGAACCGCTGCAGAATTTAAAATTACCTTTTCAACTCCCAATGAAAGAATTTCTCGTATTAACTCAATAGAGTTGATTCCCCCTCCAAAAGCTAACGGCATAAAACATTCTCCAGCTATCTCATTTAACATATCAAGGTTTGGACCTGTTTTAGATTTAGAAGCTTCAATGTCAAAAAACACAAGTTCATCAACTTCTTTTTCATTAAAAATTTTTAGTGCATTAATAGGATCTCCTAAGTATCGATGCTCTTTAAAATTCTTGCCTTTATAAAGACCTTCTTGTTTTAATAATAAAACAGGAATAACTCTCGGATAGAAACTATACATAATTGGCGAAATATTTAAGAATTTGCATGCCATATTGGTGGCTTTTTTCTGGGTGAAATTGTACACCAAAAACATTATCTTTTTTAAATCCTGAGCAAAATTTAAATCCGTAATTAGAGGTATTCCACAAATAATTTTTGTCCTCCAATTCGAAATAAAAAGAATGCACAAAGTAAAATTTTGAAGGAATTGATTTAAATTTTAAATCCTCTTCATCTTTAAATTCTACATCACGCCAACCCATATTCGGTATTGGTAAATTAAATTTTTCCTTTTTGAGTGTCTCAGAAAAGGAAATCACATTTCCACCTATCAAAGCTAATCCCTTTTCAATTCCCTCATCACTTCTATCTAGCAATAATTGAGCACCCAGACATATTCCTAAAATAGGAGTTTTTTCCATCAATACTTTTTCTTGAATGAGAGAAATTAAGTCTAACTCTTTAAGGTTTTTCATTCCTGTATCAAAGGAACCAACTCCGGGGAGCACTAATTTTGATGCCTTTTGTATTTCTTTTTTATCTGAACTAACAATTGAAGCTATGCCCAAATAGGAAAACATATTCTTTATAGAAGAAAGATTTCCTAATCCACAATCTATAATTGTAATCATTTTTTTATTTTTTTATAGATTTCTATCAATGTTTTCTCTTGGTGGCTCCAGTTATTCTCTTTAGACATCTTGAGTGCATTTATTGAAAAAAGGTTTATACTTTCATCTGTTATTAATTTGATAGTGCTAATTATAGATTTACTGTTTACATCTTCTATACAAAAGCCACAGTTATAGTTTTGAACAAATTTTTTGATCTCAATATTATCAGAAGCTATAACACCTACACCTGCCATAGCATACTCAAATAATTTATTTGGCAAGCTCATTAAGTTGTTCAATGAACCCTTATCAATGATTACAAAACCAATATCAGCACTAGAGGTATAGTCCAGTAATAATTCTTGAGAAACAGCTGGTTTAAAAAAAATGTTTGAAGTTTTTTCTGCATGGCGCTTCACTTTTTCTTCCAAAGGTCCAAAACCCATAAAAATAATTGCAGATTTTGAACTTTTAATCTTAGAAAAAGCCTCAAGTAACAATTCAATATTTCTTCCAGTAGTCAATCCTCCTTGGTATAAAAATATAGTGGTTTCTTCAGAAATGTTAAATTCTTGCCTAAACAAGTCTTTCTTTTTCTTCAAAACTTTAAAAACAGGCGTATTTAATATCACAACTGGACTGTCTTCCATCTGATATCGTTCTTGATACCATTGTGCAATGGATTGGTTTACACAAATCACATCATCACAAGCATGAATAAATAACGACTCTAATTTTTTAACCAAAAGCTTTTTGATCCCTTTTAAGTTTCGTGTCTCTGTTTCCAATTCATGAGTGTCATAAATTAACTTGGCGCCAAAACTATACTTTAAAAAAACACCAAGGGGCAATAGAGCCAGTGTGTGAATATTGATAACCTTAATGTTTTTTTTACGATAAAAAAAATATGTTTTGAAAATAAACTCGACGTATTTAATTAACTGAAAGGGTATGTTTTTGGGGAGATTTCTTGTTTTTAGTATAAAACGTTTTAGCGATATTTGATCACTTATTTTTTCGCTTGGTAAAAGTTCGCTTTCATGAAGCGCTGCAATATAAATTTTTTCAATGTCCGTGTAAACTGTAATTGTATTCACCTCTTTTAAAACTCTTGATTCATGAGTAAAAGGAGTCATTGAAATATGTAAGTTATTAGTTAAAATCATTAATAATTTTTTTCTTTTTTTTCAAAAAAGTATTTTTCTTAAAATATCCTATAAACTCGTGATCATCTTTGTATTTGACACATTCAGATTTATTAATTTTTTTTATAATTTTGGCAGGACTCCCAGCTATTAAACAATACCCTTCCTCAAAAGACTCATTAACAACTGATCCCGCTGCCACAACAGTAAAATCTCCTAAATTCACCCCAGGTAAAATAACAGAGTTCATCCCAATCCAGCAATAATCACCAATTCGAATTTTCTTAGAAATTGTTTCTAAATAATTAGAAATTTTATGGTTAGATGATATTATACCTACATTAGGTCCAATTTGTGTGTAATCTCCGATTATAACCTTATTAGATCCCTGAATATAACATCCTGGTGATAAACCCGGCATCGTGCCTACCCCAACCCTAATGTTTTTAACATTCCCTATTTCACTTGTGAAATGAGTTGGCCAATATACTTTACGATTAATACCTAGAAATTTTTGGGTAAGATATACTCGTAATTGAACTCTGCATGCATTTCCGATGCTATAATAGCAAATTGGAAATATTATTTTTAAAAAAAAGAAATAAATTTTCTTTGCTATTGACTTAATCATTTTTTAAGGTGTAATAATAGAAAAACATTAATGATATATATACTCCTGATAAAGCTAATGAATAAAAGCTCAAAAACATTTCAAAAGAATTTGAAAAAATAAATGTTAAAATTGTTAATGCAAATAACAAAATATTTGTTGCTAATTCTATTCGCTGTTTCTTATATATAATAAGAACTGAGCTAAAAGAACTTGATACCAGTTTAATAAAATAAAATGGTGCTAATATTTTTAAAAAAACTGATGTAGAAATCCAATCTTCACCAAAAATAGTCACTATCACAAAATCAATCATTATATATAACAAGCCCGCTATCGGAACTAAAAAAATAACCAGTTTAAAAAAAGTATTCTTTAGTAGGTTTAGATTTAAGCTTTTTTTATTTGTCCTATAGTTTTCCGAGATTTTTGAATAAAAAACTTGAGATATGGATCTTCCTACAATAGTTGTGGGGAGACCTATAATTTTAGTGGTTAAATAAAAATATCCTACGTTTTCAAGTGAAAATTTGGATGCAAGGATTATTGGCAAAAAATTATTTGAAACACTTGCAAATATCTCAGATGGTAATATATAAATTGGAAAACGTATATATTTTTTGGCAATATTTTTTAAGTCATTAATTTTCAATAAGTTTATATGAAAAAGCTTTTGTTTAAGACTTTTTAAAATAAATAGGAATGATGCTAAAGCCCCAATTATATTACTTATAATTAACCCAATAACACCAAGTTTATTGAACCCTAAACTTATTTGAAAAATAACATTTAGAGCAGAGCGAAGTGATATTGAAATAGATGTTTTTACAAACATTGTTAATCTTACAGCAATTTGTTCGATTACTAAATTCAAATTAATTGCTAAAAAAACAACTGGAACTAAAATCCAGAAATCTAGTTTATAAAAATCAAAATGAAAATTTAAAAATAGAATTACCGTTAATGAGGTGGTTACACCAATTAAAGTTAGTATTATCAAACTAACTAGTCTCTCTAAACCTTTTTGATCTCTGGGTAATAACAGGGCTTGATCGTATTTAAGAGTACCCAGTGGCACTAAAATAAGAACTAATGATAAAAATTTAGAAAATTCGCCAAATTCGTCTGGAGTGTATATCTTAGTTAAGAGAGGGCTAGCTAAGATCGGCATCAATTGTGATATTGATGAGCCTTTAAAAAGAGTAGTAATATTCTTGAAATAGGCCTTATTATCCATTAAATAGTCTGATTCTACTTACAATTTCTATTGAATTCCTGGCATCAGCTAACCCATATCCTGCTCCATCTAAAATCTTCTGATAACTAACGGTATGTAGGTCGGTAAATCCCTTACTGAACTCGATGTCTTCTCCTTCTATTGACAAGGTTCTAAAAGTTGGTAACCCGTTGTCTTTTGCTTTTTGTGGTAAATTTTCGGCATTGATACTCAAATACCAATTCACATTGGCTTGTTTAAACTTAAGAGTTCCCGAATTGGTGTCTTTGGTCTTTATGTCAACTGTTGCTTGTTCCATAGGTCCAAAAATCCATTGGAGCATATCAAAGAAATGGACTCCAATATTGGATGCAATTCCACCCGATTTTTCTTCATTTCCTTTCCATGAGGTGTAGTACCAATTTCCTCGTGAAGTAATATAAGTCAAGTCGATATCGTATACTTTATCAGCTGGGCCGTTTTCAATTTTCTCTTTCAATTCCAAAATAGCCTCATGGTGGCGAAGCTGTAAAATGGTATGTACCTTATTGTCATATTCTTCCTCTAATTCAATTAGCGCATCCACATTCCAAGGATTGAGAACCAAGGGTTTTTCGCAGATCACATCAGCTCCAATTCTCAAGCCGTACCGAATATGGGAATCGTGAAGATAATTAGGAGAACAAATCGAAACATAATCGATTTTAGTACCGGCTCTTTTAATTTTTTCAATATGACGATCAAAGCGTTCAAACTCCGTAAAAAAATGAGCCTCTGGAAAATGGCTGTCCATTACACCTACGCCATCATAAGGGTCATAGGCAGCAATTAAATTATTGCCCGTTTCCTTGATGGCTTTCATGTGGCGGGGTGCTATATAGCCAGCAGCACCAATGAGAATGAAATTTTTCATTATAAACTAATTATCTATTTTTGAGATCTTATTTTCTTGTAAACTGTAGTTTTGTTGACTTTCTGGGCAGGTTGCTTTTCCATTTGCATCAAAATTCAATCGGTGTCCAAACTCGCTTACCCATCCGATTTGCTTAGCAGGATTTCCAACAACCAAGGCATAGGGTAGCACTTCTTTTGTGATTACTGCCCCAGCTCCAATTAGAGAATAGGCTCCAATAGCATTTCCACAAACGATGGTTGCGTTGGCTCCAATAGATGCTCCTTGGCCAACTTTAGTTTTCATAAACTCATCACGTCGGATAATGGCAGATCGGGGATTGATTACATTCGTAAAAACCATAGATGGTCCTAAAAAAACATCGTCTTCGCAGGTCACTCCTGTGTATATTGAAACGTTGTTTTGAACTTTCACATTATTCCCGAGAACTACTTCTGGAGAAACTACAACGTTTTGCCCCACATTACATCCTTTGCCTAGGGTTGCATTTTTCATGATGTGCGAAAAATGCCAAATCTTGGTTCCCGCTCCAATTGAACAATTAGAGTCGATGATGGTGGTTTCATGTGCGAAATATGTTTTCATATTATAATCGTGAATCAACAATTTTAGGGTCCAAAATTGCTTTAATATCATAAATAACCGAAGCTGATTCTTTTTTAAGACTCGTAACGTCCAGTTCTAAAAACTCCTTGTGAGACACGGCCAAAATAATGGCGTCATAGGTAAACATACTTGAAGCAAGATCAATAGCATACTCGTGTTTAACCTCCTGTGGATGTGCATGTGGATCGTAAACATCGACCTCCATTCCAAAGCTTTTGAGTTCTTCGTATATGTCTGGAACTTTCGAATTCCGTATGTCTGGACAATTTTCTTTAA
>Ga0209194_1001791_pt1 | contig 12483 bp, 10 predicted proteins | sample COGITO_mtgs_1004_FD_184787 | JGI IMG/M metagenome (GOLD analysis project Ga0209194, IMG submission 184787) | Pelagic marine microbial communities from North Sea - COGITO_mtgs_100413 (SPAdes) (version 2) | ecosystem: Environmental > Aquatic > Marine > Epipelagic ...
CATCTGCACTTGCCTTAACTGTTCCTTTTCGTATAGACTCAGCTTTTCTAATTGCCCAGTTAACACCGCTTGTTCCTCCCCAACCGAGCCAAGCAACATAACCTCTATCTTTCCAAGGCGTGTCCTTGTACTTAGGGTCAATCGCAGCATTCTTTCTATGGCGATTAAACGCAGCCATTCTTGCAATAGTGTCATACGAAAGTTTTCTTCTTGATGCTAATTGGTTTGCACGAGTCCAGCCCACAGAAGTCATTCCTTTAACTTCATCTCCATACTTCTTCTTCCACTCAAGAACTTTCTTGGCGTTGTTAGTAGCGGATTGTGGGTAGTCGTTGTATGTAGCCATCGTAATAATTTACAATTATTGTAATATCCCTTGTATTGTCAAGTATGCGTAATCATCAAATACTTCACCACTTGCTCGCTTAACTAATATGCCTCCAGGAGTAATCCTTGTACAAGTAAGTGTTTGCAGTAGAAAGTCTAACTTGGCCAATTCTGTAGTCTGAAGAACCATATCAAACTCTATACGAGGGTTTTCACTTTGAAGTATCTTCTCAGAATTAGCAAATAGATTATCATAGGTATCTGTAGTCACCTCATCCTCTTCAAACATTAGACTCCAACCTGATGTATTGTAGTGGAATAACCTTCCATTAAATATATGCTGACCGCCTATGTTGCCTATTGCAGGTCCATTCTGTGCGTTAGAAAATATCACTTGCGACTCAGTGTTCATATCATCGGGATAGAATCCCTTTAACACGGTGTAAGGAACAAACATATTGGTTCTGTACTCAGGCTTATCTAAGTATGCAAACCTTAAACCAACATCCTTGTTTTTCGTAAAGATGTTTTCAGTAAACCCAATCTGCTTTTCACTAAACACATCATAGTTAGAGAAGTCCTTATAGTCACCTGTTTCAGAACCGCAAACAGATTTATAGTATATAGATGATTGTAAATCTATCTTAATTTCTGCAATACCATCTTGATTTATATCTTGTGTCGTAGAGCCTATAGTGATGCCATCGTTATCACGGTCATCAAAATACAAACCATAATCATTATTGTTTAACACAAGTGTTTTTACCTTGTCTCCTCCGTTTGTAATCTTAACAGACTTTAGGTCATCAATTAATTCGTTTATGTCTTGAGTACCTGTGCGAACAATTGATAATGGGTCAACTCTAATAACGTGTTGAGGTGGTGTTGCATTCTCATCAAAACTGTAAAATAATCCACAATCAAATCTCTTTAAAATTGCAGGTAGTATGTCAGATACACTGAGTGTTGATGTTTGATTAATTGAGTCTTCTATTGAGAACTCATCGTCTTTTTTATAAAGAAAGGTATCAGCATTAGATGTAAATTTTACATCCAGTAAACCATAGTTTCCCGTTCCATCGGGTTCTCCAATTCTTGTTATAGCTTTCTTAATATCATAAACCTCAAAGACATCTTGAGCAAGCACATTGGCTCTATGGAATACACCCGTAAATAAATACTCATCAACATACTCAATCTTTATCGTTCCTTCAAAAGGCTCTAAGAAATAGTTTACACTATACTCACTACCACCATTTACGAATACCTCAACATCAGATGGAAAGTATGCTTGAACAGGCTCAAAGTTTATTACATCAATCCAAGTTGCAGCATCACCTATAATAGCTATTGGAACGGCACTATCTCTACATACCTCGTAATGAGCCTCTGTTTGGTAGTTGTTTTTATTAGAGTATCCTTGAGACAGTATAACATTGGTTGTGTCAAGCACAATATCATCGCCATTAATATCTTGAAGTGGAATCTTCTTTACAATAGAGCCATCAGCATAAACACCAACATACAACTTAAAAGTCATTGTTGTGTCTACATCGGGAATAACTAAGTTTGTTACCATCTTATCTTCCTGAATAATAGGCACCTCATACTTTAGTCCCTCTATAGTTACTGGGCTTGTATTTAGGGATAGCGAAGCATTAAAAGAAACCTTTGGACAGAAGAAACCTCTTATCCCATCTTCATCTAATCCATTCACAAAGTCATAGGGATAGAAGCTCATACGCTTATCTGCTCCCCAATCTTGAAGCGAGTATAATGGATTGCCCTCAGGGTCAGTGCCGTAGTTACCCATAGTCTCCATATTGCCAAACCAGTGAGTATGGATTCTTTTTTCATCACCATTTATGTCCTCACATCCATTTAGCCCCTCATTGGTTCCTGCCCAAGCAGGTGCCTGTCTAACCGTGAAGTTTCTTGTGTTTACATCTTGCTTTGCAAGTAACTGACAAGGCACTACCATATGGAGCTTTTCAGCTTGGAAGTCTGGGAATGCAGGTGAGTTAAAGAAGCTACCGAGACTAAATAACTTGGAGTCTACTCTAACGGGGAATGCTGCTGTGCTTATATATAAACCTACATACTCAAGGAATCTTGCTACAGAGAACACTGGCATAATACCCGTTCTATCAAGACCTACACCATACTCCAAGAATTGTCTTGCGGCATAACCAAACTTTCCGTCTACATCATTACAGAAGTCTACATATGGAAATGATATTGGTCTTGTGTAATCGGGGTTCTGACCTATGATTCCTGCCTCGCCACCATTTGCTGTGGTTTTTAGGAAGTCAGAGAAGGTGTGTCTGTTCCTGTAGTAAGGAGTTTCCTCACCATATAAAGTTCCTAATGGTATGTTCTTTAATCCCGATAAATACTTTGATAGGTAATCTTTTAGGTCAACCTCAATGTATGATTGTGTAGAATTATATTCGTATGATACAACATTTAATATACCTGCTATTTCCGTTGTAGAAGAACCATATATGCTTATCTTAAAGTAAAAATCTTCCTTAGGATAATCAGATGAAGGAGAGGTGAATGGGTCAAAGTTAAATGGTATAACCGATTTGTTGTTATCGGTTAATGGTATTCTTAGTTTAGTATAAAAAGGAAGCTTTACCTTGTCAATTTCCACACTGTCATAGAAATCTAAATCATACTCCAATTGCTGTTGAGGAAATAAATCAACCTCATAATAGCTGTTGGCAGTGTTGTCTACACTAATCTCTAACTTAAAGTCCATACTAACGTGTTGCGATATTAAATTCTAAAGATGATTTAAACTTATTGTTTAGTGTTTCAAATGTACCTTCACTGAATCCAATACCATAAGCTACACCATCACATGAGTCCGAAAATACAACATCGTTAGCTAATAATAAAGTTCTAACGGATTTATTTGCATTGCCACTAAAGAATTCTCTACGCTGAACAGATATAATAAGACTATACTCAACAGATGTTTTATATGTAAAGTAAGCCTTTGAATACAATCCCTTCTCAATTAACGAAGATATTCTATAGGATTGAACATCATCATATATAATATCATTAACTTCCCAGTACTTCCCTTTTGATGTAGAGATATTTGCGGGAACATTGTTATACACCTCATCGTTAAAGGTGAATAGGTTTGTTGTAGGGTCTGAGCAATATGCATAAACACTACCTACATCATTATAGGGGATGTATATTACATCCCCCTCATCGTAAGTTCCGCTTGCAAGCGTAATGAGATTATTAGATACAGTGCCTGAAAAACTTTGGTTTATTGCAGGGTTGTGTAAGAAGTTAAAGTTACTCATTATATTCTATCGTTTCTATCTCTGATTCTACGTTCATTAGCATTGACTCTTAGGTCTTTATCGGCAATGTAAGCACGAACAGGTTTGCTTACGCCAATGGCTGTTGAGGTCGTAGCCTCTGCAATAGCCTTTAGGTAATCTACACTTTCAGTAGCGGGTGATGTTACTAACCCACCTTCAGCAAATTTCATTTTACCTACAGTAGGATTTGTCCTTCCCGATTTATTTATGCGCTCAAGCAAGTCACGATGGATGAGTGTAGCTCGTTTGTTAACGATGTACTCACCACCTTCCATCTCGTATCCACCTTGACCCTGCACTGTGAATGGCACACCACCTTGTTCGTGTGACGGACCATTAACAATACCCCCATCAGCAAACTTTTTCTCATAGAACTTGCGCTGGTTAATTGCAGATATCTGTGCAGATGATTGTGCAAGTGCTATGGATGCTCCGATAGAACCAACTATAAATGCAGTTGCAGGCTCATAGTTTTTAAATGCCTCAAGGTAAGACTGAGCAGCTGCCTCAATCCCCTCAAGACCTGCATCGTTTCTATCTTGCTTTTTCTCAGCTTCAAAAATCTGTCTGTTGATAGCGTTCTCTTCTGCTATCTGAGCCTTGCGAAGGTCCTTCTGTTTCTTTCTGTACTGAGATTCTGTTATCAACTGATTGTTCAACTGAGACTTTAAGATATCTTCTTCAGTCTGATATCTGTTTGCTATAGCATCAAGCTCTTGACTTAATCTGTTCTTAGTGTTCTCAAGTGCTGTGTCGTTAAAGGCATCTAAGGAGTTCGCTAAGGCATTAACTGCCTGCTTTGCTATCTCTGCCCACTCAGTGTCTAAGAAGTCCTCTGTGAAGTCATCCCAGTTGTCCTTGCCTTCATCTACCTTTTTTTTGTTTTTATCTACAGCAAAGGTTAGTCCATCAAAGTCTTCTACAAGACCATCAAAGAATTTCTCAAGCTCTGGAGATGTATCCGTTAATGTTCTAAATGTATTAATGGTTTCTAACAAACCTGTTCTTAAAACACCAACAGCCCGTTCATAGTCTTCTTGCTCTAAAGTACCATCTTTCTGTGCCTTCTGCAAGTCTAATAGTTCAGATGAGTATTCTCCGAATGCTTTGTTTACATCGTTTATTACCTCACTACCAAGAACCTTTGATAACTTCTCATTAGATTTTACAGCATCTTCTATTACATCCTTGTTCTCTTCGTATGTAACATTGATTCCTGCAATGGTCTTAGCTGTGTCTTCATATGCCTTGCTTACATCAGCTTGTCTTTGAGCTTCAACAGCAGCTTGTGCTTCTGCACCCTCGGCATTGGCTGCCCTCTGCTTTGCCTGCTCATTTATATCCGCAATTAACTCTTCAGTTTCTTTTTTGCGTTGTTCAATTAAGTCTTGGATTAACTTTCTTTCTTCTGCCTTAGCCTCAGCTGAAGCATCAAAGTTAGATAGCAACTTCTCAAAGAACTCATCAAGTTCAGTAGATGTACCAGCAAACACTTTAAAGGTGCTGATGGTATTTACCAACTGTCCTCTAAGGCTTGACACAGCTAATTCATAACCCTTTTGGTCTAATGTACCATCCTCTAAAGATTTCTTTAAGGTCTTTAGTTCATCGGAATAATTCTTAAATGAGTTATTAAGGTCGTTAATTATCTCACTACCAAGAACTTCTGAAAGCTTTTCATTAGCTTTAATAGCATCCTCTACTAATTTCTTGTTTTGCTGATAAACAACATTGATATCGGCAATAGCAAATGTAGTTGCCTTGTATGCATTAGATACAGCAAGTTGCCTTTGAGCTTCAATCTCCGCTTCTTCAGAGGCATTTTTAGATACAGCAGTCTGTTGTTTAGCACGTTCATTTATATCCTCTACAAGAAGTGCTGTCTCTTCATTTAGTGCCTTTATTCTTTCTTTGATTCTATCACGTTCATCTCTGATAGATTTCTTTTTATCAGCCTCTCTTTTCTTTGCTAAGTCATCCTCATTAAAGGTAATGTTTGTCAACTGGTCTAAGTATCCTTGCAATGCCGCTACGAGACCCTTGTACTTGAGTATCTCATCTTCGGTTACTGCAACCATCTGTGTTTTTACACCAAATGCATCGGTCTCATTTTTTGTACCCGTTTCAATGATTGAATTGTACTCCGATAACTGAGCATTAATTCTTTCGGCAACTGCATCTACCTCAGCATTTACATTGACTTGGTCTTCAAATGCATTTGTTAATCTCCTTACAGATTTTTCGTATTCATTGTTTGCTTCAGTCTGACCTTCTGTAATTATTGCTTGCTTGCGTCTTTCTTCAGCATTCTTTGAAAGCTCATCACTAAGACCCTCAACTTCTATCTGAGTTGACCTTGCGTTCCTACTGACATAGGCTAATTCACTACCTACTTTCTCAAGGGTTTCCTTGTATTCGTCTTCAGTAATATTAAGTAATCTGAGTGCTTCCGATAAAGAATCTGCACCATTTGATACATTTTCAATACCCTCATCAAAGGCATCAAATCCTATTTCATTTATAGCTTGGAATGCCCTTGCTGTTTTTGCGCCTTTAGGGAATATGGCATCTAATGCTCTAAGTAAGAAATCAGTCTTTACAACAGAGTTTCCTATCTCAATCTGAAGTTCTTTAAAGTTGGATGTTAATATCTCCATCTGTCCAGAGAACGTGTTTACCTGCTTTGCCGCAGATTCTACAGCTCGTCCCTGCTGATAGTATTTTTCATTTCCTTCTTCTATGGCATCAATGTTATCAAGAAGTGTTATTAGCTGGGCTGCATTACGCTTACCAACCAAATCAACAGCTTCTGACAAAGATATGTTTTGTTCAGCTAAGGACTTTAGTGAGACCTCAACATCTGCACTTGTCTTACCAAGCTCCGTAAATATACCACGAAGACCAGTACCTACACGAGATGCGGTAAAACCATTATCAGCAAGTACAGCCATAGCACCTGCGGTCTGCTCAAGACTTAATCCCAAGTTCTTAGCAATAGGACCAACATACTGAATTGCTGTTCCAAAGCTATCAAAAGATAATGCACTACTGTTTATAGCCGTAACAAGAACATCGCCAACAAATCCTGCTTGTTCTGTTAATAAGTCAAACTGATTAATGACCTTACCAACCTGTTCCGCAGTTGCTGCAAGTGGTGAGCCGAGTGCTTGTGCTGCGAATGCAATTGCACGAGTAGAGTTAACTACCTCATCAGCAGAGAAACCAAGCTTTGACAATTCTGTTTGTAGACCTACGATTTCATCCGCAGTAAACTTTGTAGCTCCCGCAACGCTAAGAGCGTTTCTACTTAATGTAGCAACCTCTTCGGATGTAGCCCCTGCTACTGCACCAAGGTTTGCAAGTGATTTTTCAAATGCAATAGCCTCACGAACAGAGCCTAATGTAAGCTCACGAAATAAACGCTGCGCAGCATTGATAGCTTGGTATAAGCCTAAATACTTAGTTAAACTACCTAATGCTCCACCAATAGAGCGAGGTGTTAGCTGTCCACCGAAGCCACCACCGAAGTCTCTTTTCTTTTGTTCGTTTGTGCGTTCTCTTGCTTCTTTTCTTTCAGTAGCTGTTTTTTGTTTCTCAGCTTCTTTGTGTTTAGCAACCTCACGCTTAAACTTATCAATTGAGTTTTGAATCTCAGTCTCCTCAATTCTTTTTCTCTTGTTGGACTCCTCTTGTTCACGAGATGTTCTTCTTTTGTCCCAACGCTTCTGAATTTCTTCCTTTCGTTGTTTCTCCTCTTTCTCGCTCCTTACAGCCTGCTCAATAGCGGCCTTACGCTTCCTTAGTCGTACAGCCTCTTGTTCTTTCTCAAGCTTTATTTGAGCATCAAGCTTCTTCTTTTCAAGTCGCAAGTATTCTTCGCTATCCTTTTTATATTGTCCTTGCAGGTCATTGTAGTAGGATACAGTATCTTGCAGTTTCTCAGCTGTAGTTTTCTTTGATAACTGAATCTGCTTTAAGGAAATCTCCTCCTGTAGCTTTAGTAGTCTTTTTTCCTCATTTAAAAGCTTTTGAAAACCCGCTTCGTATTCCTCGTTTGATTTTCTGACGCTTGCAGAAAGTGCTGTTTGAGATGTTATGATTTGACCAAGTGCTGAGTTCACAGCCTTTAGCATCTTTAACTTCTCACCGTTTGATAGATTGGAGTTTATCTCTTCCGACAAAAGAACAGATTCCTTTACAGCCTTATTAAACTTGTCGGCTAAACTCACAAGTGCGGCCTGTGCATTGCCACCTTCTGCCTTTAACTTTTTTATTTCGTTGACTAACTCAGAAGCTTCAATCTGAAGTTGCGACATTCTATTTTTTATATCGTCAGACATATTATAATATGTTTTTGTCTATTATGTTTATTACAGAACTATAAAAATCCTCTTCGTATTTCTGTATTATCCTTTGAGATGCATTAAAAATAGCTTTGTCAAGAGACTTTTGAACCTCATCCTTGACTGGCTTAAAGTAATTACTTTTGTATTTTTGACTTATCCCTTCTTTCTTTATTTTTCTTGATATTAAATAGGCTATTCTGTTTACAACCTTTTCATTATTTAAGTCCGCAGGTTTGTTTCTATATGAAAAACTCATTAAACCTCTGTCAGACTTTGCCCTTATCCAAGTTTTTATTCTACTTACATTGGGAAATTTCAGTGGATAATCAGCATTAATATCTTTTCTGGTAAAAGCATAGTCTGGGTCTGTCCCAAAAGATACATTTAATTCAACACTTATGCTTTTTGGAATACCCTCATCTATCTTTCCAACACTTATTATAACAGAGTCTTTTGATAACAACCACCTATCATCTCTTGTTGGTATGATGGAGTTGCTTAAATCAGGTCTTGACAATCCCCCAGTTGCTATCTTACCATCGGACACAGCTCGCTTAATCAATCTCTCTACTATCTTTGCCTTTCTAAATTCCTTGGCAACAGCAGCAACTGTTATAGTCCTAACAAAGTTCTCATATTGCTTTTTACTGAAAGCCATTATTAGTTATTAATATGTCTTATGTATGGTCCTCTTGCTATGTTTACACTGAAGTCAGTCATAGCTATAGATATGTTATAATCTTCAGCCATACCCGTTGTTAGTTCAACAGTGTCAAAGTTTACATCTTTATTAGATTGAAGTAAGTAGTCTTGTAGTTGACCAATGACATTAATGTTTTCTTCAGCTGTAAGTATCTGAGCAAAGTCCTCATCAGCAAGAAACTTATCAATGACAATTATACCGAAGTCCAAAGTGTATATTGGTGAGCTTAATTCTCTTGATATGTTTGCCTCCAAAGGAATCATTACGAGTGAACGATAGTTAAACTCAAGATTCTGTATGTCACTCTCGGAACCAACAAGTATAAACTCATTCACCATATTGTGAGAGTCTGCAAATTCCTTAATGCTATTGTATAATTGTGTCAAACTATTCATTGTACTCTTTTCTAAATTTACAATTTACGCATCGCTTCGCCTTGTCTTTGGCGGGCTGATTCTATCTTGCTGCGTTGGGCTATGAAACTCATTTCGGGCATCACAGTAGACATCTTTAACATATATATTTCCGAGTACCTCGTGATGTCCTCCTGTGCTAACATACGAACCATAGAGTACCAATACCACTGCTGGCTAAACAATTGCTCTGCTGTTAATTCCTCTTGTGTTTGTTCAACTTCCTCATCTTCCTCATCCTTATCGGGCATCTCGTAAAACACTCCTGAGAACTGTTTAAACAAAATGAATTCTCTGTTGTCAAGAAACTTCGTGAGTACCCTATAGATATCTTCTACAGGTGAATCAAGTAAGGCGTTAGTGTTATTCTTCTCGTCCTCATCGTTCTCATTATCAAAAAGTATATGGTGTTTAGGTCGGAGGATTAGTTGTGCGATAGCAAAGTCATTCTCAGCATCTGTAGCATACCTTGTCTTCCCCGTTATGATTTGCTCAAGCATAATAAACTGACCCAGCACAAGCTCCATTACACTCGTGGTGATGTTAAACTTTGACTTTATATCATCGCTTATATCTCCCTTCATATCAATCGGATAGGTCTCTACAATCTTTCTTGTAGTGTCAACCCTATCCTCGGGTGATAATGTAGATATGTACTCAAAGATGCCATTCTCTCTTTCTGAGTACTTTGATATTTCAAGGTGCTGTCTGAGTGTTATCATAAAAACAAAGTTACCCCACCATCCTGTTCTTCTACGGCACAATACGCACAAATAGCTAACGACATATTACCTTTGATAAGTGAATCCATTATAACCTCTTCTGTGAAATTCAGCCTCAAGTATTATAGCATCAAAAGGATTGTCAAATTCAGCAACAATTTCATACCCATCGGTAATTTTTCCGTTGGCTCTGTGTTGTGTAAACCTTCTGCTTTTGTTTTGAGTGAACCCTATATAGTGTTCTTCTGGAAGATAGTAAACTAAATAGTATTCATCCTTTCTTTCGTGATGTCTTTTATTGTTTGCCTTTCGGTGACATACCTTACAAGCGGCTCTATACCCTCCCCTACTTTTAGCTTTGGGATGAAACTCTTTGAATTCTTTTAGTTTCTTACACTTAGTACACTCTTTCATATTACAAAAATAAAGTTACACCTCCATCTTGTTCTTGAGCAGAACAATAAGCTGCTATGGCCAAACTTATCACCATATCATCGTGCTTACCATCGGTGTTGCTAAACTGTAAGTTACCAGTTATCGGGTTTCTTTTACTCTTAAAGTCGTATAATTCTTTTATTAAGTCCGTATTCTTAGGTATTTTAATTACCTTGTCCTCAAATAACTTAATCAAATTCCTTATAATCTCTGGCTTAGACTGAGCCGTTGTATGAAAAGGTATCAATTTGTATAATCTTTCGTCATCCGTCAAGTCATCAAACAAGAGGTCGTTGTTATTTACCTCAAAGTAGGCGGCAGCTAAGTACTGGTCGTGTTTTAGGTAGAACGCTTTGATGCGTTCTTTGAACTCTTCGTAGTCCATTCCCTCTTCCTTGTAGTTGAATCGGTCTATATCTACTACTCTGTAGTCATCGGAGATTGCAGTAAGCACTGTATAATCCTGCGCTACCCCAATATCCATACCAATATAAACCCTTTCGCATCTTGTATCTATATTATCTACAACAGCATCCTCAACATTGCTGAACAAGGCATTTGCACTCACAGGCTTACATAAAAACTCTTGGTCAAACTGTGCCTTAGTCATACTCTTCTTAATCCCAAGGACAGTCTTAGCTACCTTATCATCATTAAGGTCAAGGTAGGTACGCTTGATGCTTTTAATCTGCTCCCAGTTCTCCTCTTGCTGTCCCTCCTTAAACCAATCGTAAAACCAATTGGGACCATTGAAGGTACTTGCCGCAGTAACCTTACCACCCGTCCTTGTAACCATAGGCAGAAGCACCTCATTGATAAAGTCAAGCTTCATATATGCCGCCTCATCCAAGTATATATAATCCAATGTGGCACCACGAAGGTTATCCCCCGAATCAGCAGAACGAAACTTAATAAATGAACCATTGTAAAAATACATCTCATTCGCCTTGCGGTCATACCTCTTGATTATCTTGGTCCATAAATCCTGATGACTACTAAACATACCCTCAATGTCCTTCATCACTTTATTCGCTTGGTCTTGGATAGGTGATACCCAGAACATTCGGTGTTTAGGGTTGTTCAACGCCCTCATCACTGCATCATTCTGCATATAGAAGGTCTTACCCGTCTGTCTACCCGCAACTAAACAACTGATAAAGGGAGCATCCTCGTGTACTAACTTATGAAAGTCTACTTGAGGTTGCGTAGGTTTGTATAATTTAATCTGCATCTATATCCAAGTAGTCTTGCTCCTCATCGGGGGCAGTTAAATCTATCGTAGCTGTGATATCAATCTTGGTCTGCTCCACCTTAGTTGGAGCCTTGTACCCCTGCATATCGTTAATAATCTTTATAGCCTCCATAGCGACCTTCATATCGTCATTAGAGATAGCCATATCCCTAATCCTAATCAATGCCGTTAGATTCGTTCCCTTAGCAGCTTCAATACTCTTTAACTCTGAGTTAGCAATCTCCATAAGAGCCTTATGAAAAGCTGTACCCGTAGTTCTCCTATCTCTATAGTAGTTCGTGTACCCTAACTCCTTAGCTATCTTACTTGAAGCATCCATACCATTGTCTCTAATCCCCTCAAGGAACTGAGACTGGAGGTCTGTTAGTTCGCTACCACGACCCGAGATTACCTTGCCAAAACTATTTCTCTTTGCTGGCATCCTCTAAAGTATAAATCGGAATATTATGCACCCCTAACCTACCCGTAAACACAAGACCCTTGTAGGTAGGTGCCTTCTCATCACTATGATACCACTTCCATATCGTAGTCTTCACCCGCTGTATACAACTGCCACAAGCAGTCCTTGGATTCTCTTCCTTTGGGAAGTACTTACTCTTACCCACCATAGAGTTATAAAACTCAAACATCTCTTGTTTGAGTTCACCCTTGGGTAGCTTCCCGCCTATTAAGGCTATTAGGAGGTTCTTAGTTGTCATAACTTATCGTTTTGGTATGATTGTATAGATGTGTTTAATTAAGGCTCTTAGAATGCCTCTAAGTGAATATACAATATTGAATGTTGGTTATCTTTCATTATTATTCTACACACTCCCCTTATTATAATAAACTAATTATAATAAACTTTACTCCCATAGTAAAGTTTATTATTATAATAGTATTAGAGTAAAGTAAGACTATTATAATAATAGTATATATTATAATACAATATTCCCAAA
>Ga0209194_1001812_pt1 | contig 12363 bp, 14 predicted proteins | sample COGITO_mtgs_1004_FD_184787 | JGI IMG/M metagenome (GOLD analysis project Ga0209194, IMG submission 184787) | Pelagic marine microbial communities from North Sea - COGITO_mtgs_100413 (SPAdes) (version 2) | ecosystem: Environmental > Aquatic > Marine > Epipelagic ...
AAGACGCTATGGCCTGCGGTTCAACCTGATTGCAGCGCTCTACAACCATGAGCGTTCTCTTGTCGCCTGTTAGACGAGAGGAAACAGGGGCGTTACCTTAACACATAATATTTATGCAAGAGGTCTAATATATGGGCTAGATTCGAGCATGGCCTTAGCCAATTCCATCTGTTCAAAAAAAGACGGACTATATCGTAATTGAGCGACGGCATCTTGCTTTTTAGACTGTTTGCCCTCAAGAGCTGCGACGACTAATCGAGTTGCAATGCCTCTATGAAACTTTGCCATTGAGTCGGCGGTTAAAGCTCTTAAGGCATCTGGTTTATTCAATTGAATAGCTTTTTGCCAATATGCACATGCAGGAATTACTTGTAATGCAGCCGTAAGTGCACTAGCAAGCTGAAGATTGGCATAAAAATGGTTCGAATCTATTTCAATTGCTTTGAGATAAAATTCGCAGCTTACGACAAGCCTACGCCTATTTTCCAATAAACTGTCCTCAAAAAACTTTTTTTGCTCCTCTTCACTTAGGTAGGGTATGAGGTCAGATAGCCCGGAGAGTACGAGTTGATGTGTGCCAAATTCAATTCCAGCGAAAAGGGCATCACCCCATAATCCTGTGTAGCTGTTGTCATATTCATCTCCAGCTTTATACCAGTTTTCAGAATTGGAATCTTGCTTTGCCAACTGGTATAAGTTGTGACCATCTTCGCTCAGCTTTTTTAGGTCTTCATCTGAATATAAATTTTTTCCACCACTCGTTATTCCTTTTCTGTCATCGTTTGATCCGGGATACATCTAAACTACGTACGCAATACAGTTTCTTCAGTACGTTTAGGACATTGTTAGCAAACCTCGTTCTCAACCCCTTAGAAAGGTAAAGCCCAATTTGAGATAGTCAGACTTAACTAAAGGTTTACTGTGTTATGCGACCGCAGAATATGACTGATACTCTGCACCTAATCGCACGTCCCTCAAATTTCAAAATATGACTCCCCTTCCCTATAGATCCCCAAAATGTTAGCTAGACGAGTCATCTTACACACTAGAACTGACTAAAGACCTAGTAGCGCTGAAGGGTTCTTCTGGTTGAGAATTGGCAAGAACTGTCGATAGGCAAACGCTTCAGCCCGGTCGAGATGAAGCGGATAAATCTCTATCCAGTCCAAACACCAGTCCGTACCGTAGTGCATCATCAGCTTCGGCAAAATGTGATGATTCTTCCACCGCTGCTTCAGATTCTTAGTTTGACCGACGTAGACAACTTGGCCGACGTGCCATACCCGATAAATGGCGCTGATAGCAGGCAGATTTAATAGGTTAGTCATCATTCTCGGCCATCCTGTCCATCGCTACTCGCTCCGGCGAGAATACAAGCTGTTTCAAACTAGCACTCTCGGCTTTGTGCCGTGCCGCTGAGAGCGCCTCTAGATCAGACACGTTAATGCCCAACCATTCGCCATCACGACGCAACCGTTTGAGAATAGACTCCCAAGCTTTGCGCGTTCGGAAATCGCGGTTCTTCGATAGCGTCGGATACTTCTGCTTCAGTTCGGGCGTCGTTGCTGCTCCGGAAATGGCGTAGCACTCCTGCTTTATTGCCACTAGCTTCATCTGTTTGATGCCAGTTGCTCGTTTTCGAGTCTTCTTCTTAGACATCAGAAAGCTGCTCCTCTAGTGCGCTCAGCTTAGCTTTGGAATTGGCTTTGTAGACAGCTCTGACTTGATTGCGAATTTCAGGACTCGCGGCTTCAACCACTTTCAGAATCAGCTCTCGCTGACGGCGATAGCGCTCGTTCCACGACCTGTACATTGCCTGGGACTGCTTCAGCTTCTTCGTCGCGTCGTGGATCATGGCTAGATCCACGCCTTCATCCAATCCAAGCAACTGGGCCAGCGATCGCGCAAACTTGGCAAACGGCGTATTGGCTCTGCCTCGAATCAGCTCTACGTTCTCCTCTCGGAAGGCTTGAATGACCACATCGGCGGCACCTTGAGTCAGCGCCTTGTTTTCTGCCGGGGTGACGTTGCCGTATTGCTGTCGATGCCGATCAAGCAACTCATCATAGTTGGTCGCTCGATGGCGCAGGTAGTTAAAAGCTTGACGCGCACCGTAGTCGTTGGGAACTTGCGCCAGCAGCTCGGGCTGAACTAACCGAACGGAGCGGCGAAGTTGTTGAGCAGTCGTGAGTTGATTTACCATCAGCGTTGTATCTATGTCTAAGCGATCCTCTTCGCACCGTTGGACTAGCGAGCAAACGCTGAGATGACACCGGTTAAGATCTGGAATGTCCTTGACTACGTTCTAGCGTATTTGCAACAGCGGTGCCTATAAGCCATGCCAGTTATAGGTCAAAGCTTCAACTGTTCTTGATGCAAGCTGAACAATAACGACAGAGTTCTTTAAGGAGGGCATTTTGGGACTGTACAGAGTTTTGCGTAACTGCCTTCTTCTATTCGTCCAAAGGCAATGCAGAAATGAATGAGCATAATCTTTCTGCTTCTCGCTGCGTTAGATCGTCTGGCAATTGAAACTCTATGTCAAAGTCATCCCGTAATCGTAGACAGTGCGTGACTGCATCAAGTTCTGCATCTGTCTCAATATCGTCATCCGTTTCTGGCAATGGCTCAACCGAGTCACTCTTACCTTGGGCAGCTTGACACGTATCCAAGCTGCTAACAGACCATACGAATCTAGACGATCTTCCATGCCGACCGACGACATATTGACCGCAGCCACAGTCTTCTAAAATACGAAACGCTGCGATCACATCAGATTTCTGCGCAGGCAAGTCTTTTTTTTCTAATCGAGCCAGCATTCGACTTAGCTTAGTTTCAGACTGGTTGCGTTCACGCATCGCCATATCATTGCAAAGTTGAGCAACTACAGTGTTGTTGCTGTATGAGTCGCGAAGTTTTTGAATATCCATTCTCTATCGACGTGCTTTTAATTTTTCTCAACACACGGCTATATCGCAATGCATTACAAGAAGGGTGCCCAGATTGGATCGCGGCGTTTTTTTACATTTCCATCCCCTGATCACGTTCCTTAGAGCGCTTCTTCTGACTTTGCTTCGATAACTTCTGACGCTTAACTAGCTCCTGATTGTTCTCAACCAACTTCTGCTCCTTCGCCAGTACTTCCATCGCATACTTCACCCCAGCATCTTTACCCTGCGTCTGCTTCAGCTCTTGCGCAACTGGCCCCTGTAGCAAGATACTGGCGACCTTCACTATCTCGTCATCGCTCAGTCGCCGTCCACCGCGCTCGGCAAGTAGCTCGCTCATTAGCTGTCGCACCACTAAGCGATCGCACTCATACAAGCTCTTACCCACAAACTTCGCTGCATACTGCTGGTAGATCTCACGGCGACGGCGACGCTTTTCATCCTGCTCTGCCGTCTGCTTTTTCTCAATTGGCGGTTCTGGCGCTTTCGCCTGGGTAAGCTGAGCTTCGTAACGCGCTAAGACATCAGGATCGATACGTCTCAGTACCACTTCAGCCACGCCACCGACCTGCGTAGACGGCTTCTGTCCAGCTATAGATTCAGTCACGCCCCTCAGTCGCTCAGCTTTTTGCTCAAGCTGTCCATCGAGTCTTGCAACTGCTGCTGCCGTAAGCTCCAACTGCCGAGCGCCGTCGATAATACCGTGAGCTGCTGCTCCAATTCGCTCGGCTTGCCGTTCGAGTTCTGCGGCTCTGAGGCGTTCCGCAATTCCTGCGACCACACCCCTAACATCTGCGACATACTCCGGTGTGAGGCTTGCTGCTCTGCTCTCAACTGGCTCACTTCCTGCCGTAGCTGCCCGATCTCTTCGTACAGCGGCGCGGTGGCTGTGCGCAACGCACTCTCCAGCGCGATCGCCAACGTATTCGGATTGATCTGCACCTCGTACTTCTCGGGCGGTTCGGGCGGTCTTCTGGTTCTCGGCATCGGGGTTCACTAGGTTAAATAACGTTAGATAGTCGCTCGGGTTCTCCTTGGCTGTCGAACGCTTGGCCTGCTTGAACAGCTTTTCTTTACTCGCAGTGTACAAACTCAGCTTCTGCCTCGCCCTGGATACGGCTACATACAAACCCTCCTTGCTAATCGTGCTATCGACGGCAACTAGCACTTGGTCTGCCGTCTTGCCCTGGCTACTGTAGGTCGTACTCACCAGCGAATAGTCTAGATACTGCTGGCCGGTTAGCTCAACGGTCATCTCGTTGTCACTGGCATCTTTTAAGGTAGCTGACCCTTTGGCGTCTACCGCTTCAACGGTCACCATCTGACCGTTCCTCACGCCACGCTCGGTGTCGTTGCGCGTCCATCGCATCTGCTCGCCGGGGGCGATCGCAATCTCCTGCACCGCGTAGGTCGTCTTATCCGCACACCGCGACGGGTCGAAGGTAATCGAGCTGCCGTCTGGGGCGGCAAGCGTGACCTGATTCTGCGCGATGTCTCGGCTGATGACGGTGTACTGCGCCTGCTTCTCCAGTCCATAGCGCCGATAGTCGCGCACCGGCACCATCACTTCACCCTCTGCATAGGCGCAGGCATACTTCAACTGCGCACTCGTTCGGTCGAGCGCCCTGAGCGATCGCATCCGATAAACATCAGCGCCTAAACTACCCTCGGCCTGTAGCGCCTTTCGCAAGTCTGCCGTTAGCGCTAGCCGTTCTACATTCGTCCCGCTCAGTATCAGCGTCTTCTCTCTGGCTTCAGGCAACAGTCCCATATAGTCCTGAACAATGCAGCGGTGACGCGCCTGACTATCTTTCAGCTCATGCACCATGCCAGCTTTATCCAAGCGGTCTAAGCCTTCACGCTGCTCACCTGCCGACAGACACACTACGGCAGCGCGGAGGGCTTCGGTTTTCTGGCGGCGCGACTCTTCTAGATAGGCCGTCTGAATGCCTGCCATCTGAAGCGACTTGAACGGGTTGCCCGCTTCGACTGCGGAGAGCTGGCGGATGTCGCCGACTAGGATGACTCTCGCCTTTTGTGCCTGTGCTTTTTTCAGCAGCTCATGCGCATCTTTGGCGCTCAATAGGCCCGCTTCATCGACGATCCAGATCGCCTGCTTTTTGGGGCGATTATGGCGACCGTGATTCTCAAAGGGAGAGGCTGCGCCAACGCCTTCGCTGTGCAGCAGTCTAGCGACGGTATTACTTTCAATGTTTGCCTCTTCGCTGAGCGTGTTCGCGGCCTGGGCGCTCGGTGCGTAGCCGGTGACTTCATAACCCTGCTCTGTAGCAAGCTGGGCAACCAGCTTCAGACTGTATGTTTTACCGGCACCTGCGACCCCCTGCCATGCAATGAATTGGTCGGTCGTGGTCATCGTCGTTTCTATCGCCTGTCGCTGCCCTGCTGTGAGCGACTGTTCTGGCTGAAGTAGCTGCCATACTTTTACGTCGTCGGCGATCACATTCTCTGTACCTTGGCCGCTCTCCATAATTGCTATCGTGTCGAGTTCTCGCTCGATAGCTGTTTGTGTCGTATAGCGGGTCTTTGCGGGCAGCAGTCCAGCATCTGTCATTGCCGTTTGCAGCTCTGAAAAAGACTGCTCGCCCAAATGATGTTCGAGGGCAAATCGTTCGGCTCTTTCGACTCTAAAGACGCTCTCTCTTTCGCTCGCATGGTTCACCCCTTCGGTGGCGGCGGTCGGCGCTTGGCTGGTGAGTTCTTTTATAGCGGCTTCGGGGGTGGCCGGTAGCGTTACTTCTCCTGATGAGATCGCCCGGTGCCAACCGTCTAATAAAACTGCTCTCGGCACGTTCTTTTTTCTCAGTCGCGTCGCTAGGGTTGCCTGCTTCTTTTGATTCGCATTCAGCGACTTCCCTCCCGCTGCTTTGATGGCATCTTCCCATCGCTCGATGTACTGCTCTATTTGCTGCGTTCTCGTGCTGAATAAATCGAGCAAGGGTTGCTCGTAGTTTTTGAACTCAAACTGGCCGCTGCCGTTCGGCTCTATTTCATAGCCGCTCTTGCGTAGCTGCACCGCCAGTTCGTTCTGGTAGATCTCGCCCAGTAGCTTCTGATTATTCAGCACTTCTTCGTTCGATAGGCTTTGCCATTTGCCGTCATCCATTTGAGTCGCGTTGATCACGACGCAGTGGGTGTGCAACTGCGGGTCTTGTTCGCGGCTTGTCTCGTGCCGAAAGATGGCCGCTAGGATGTTGCCGGTCTGTACTTTTTCTCGGATGCCAGGGCCGCGTCTGACTCGGGTTTGTGCGTAGCGATTCTCTAGAACAGTGAGCGCGGTTTTGACGGCTTCGTCGTGAGCTTGAATGACGCGCTTGTCTTTCTGAATTAGGGCAGCGATACTGACGCTCTTCGGGGCGCTGAAGGTATAGTCCGTGGCGGCGCGATGGTTCTCAGGGTTAATTGCCTTTGAGTGCAGCGATTTTCCATCCGGCGTTTGGCCATGTAGGAGCTGTTGGAATACTGCTTTATCAACAGCTCCTTCTAACCCTAGTTTTTCGGCTCCGTTGCCCTGCCACTGGCTATCGCTTTGCAGGTCTGGATCGCCCTGCGTATAGTAGTCGTCTTTCTCGTAGTAGTTTTCCGCTTGCGCGGCGCTCACATTCGCTAGACTTAGCATTTTGGGTCGCTCTGGATATGGCGATCTATATAAGCTTTGATATTTTTAGGATTGAGGGATTTTACCATTTTAATGGGCGTATTGTCTGAAGCTCTTGCGTAACCCACCCCAATGCTACTTGCTACTAGCCAGGAATAGAAAGGGTGGGTGCAGCTTGTAACCGATAGTGCAGAACGAAGCGCCATCAGTGCATTTCTACTCATGCCTTTAGGACGCGAATTGATGGGCGATCGCTTCGTTCTGCCGGTTTTTGTGCCAATTTGTGCTGCTCGTGCTCTAGTCTGCTCTACTCGCGCTCTTTTTCCATATTCGCTAGATGTTCCTAGATTAGAACAGGCTTTTGTTTTGCTTCTGTAAGGCTTTTTTTACTTCGGTTTTAGTTCGATGAGCGGTGCTGAGTGCTTCTTTTTTACGTGTTAGCTTGTTTAATATGGCACATCTCTCTACTGAGGTGATGGTGTCTTCGGTGCTCTGCTTTCTCGTTTTGTTCTTGTTCTCTTTCGTAGTGGCTTTCTTTCTCAGCTATGGCTGACCTTTTTCTTGTCGTCGATGCGGGCGGCTCTCAAACCAAAATTATCTATCAGACGCCTGAAGCAGATGAGCCTGAGTTCTTTCTCATGCCGCCTGAGGTCGAGGCCATCTCTAATGCGCAGTTCAACCGCTACCAGCAGCGTATCGGTTGGCTCGGTTCACCGTCTCCTCAGCAGCAGGCTTGGTTCGTCGTGGATGAGCAGCTTTGGGTAGTCGGGGCGTTCGCTAACGAGTTCGACCCTGAGGACAGGTTGCATGAGAAGAAGTATGAGAATGCTCTCTATAAGGTGCTTGCCGCTATCGGTATCGTTGTGCAGAAGCTGAAGATGGAGCGGCGCAAGATCTCGCTGCATCTGGCGATTCTGTTGCCCTGGCAGGAGTTCAACGACAGAGGGGCATTTGAGACGCAGTTAGGCTCGTTATTGGAAGATTTTGCCTTTCGAGGCAAATCGCTGAAGGTCAAAATGAAGTCTTTTCTCTGTCGGCCTGAGGGGGGCGGACTGGCGGCTACCAGGATGCGGCAGCAGGGGTTGGACTGGTTTCAGGAGCAGCGGCTGGTCGTACTACTCTTTGGCCATCGCAATACCTCGGCGCTCTACTTCGAGTATGGGCAGTTCAAGTCGGGCGATAGTCCGCTCTATGGCTTCTCGCAGATGATCGATTTGCTGATGGCTCGCTACAGCGTTCTTGATAAGCAGGCGTTGCTGTTAGCGGTGGTAAAAGCGATGCAGAAAGCGAGAGAAGACCATAATCATCAGGCTTATATGTATGAGTCGGCTACCCAAGGCCGGAATACCTATACGCCGTTTCGCTATCCTTCCTGGCGCAGTTCTCTGTCTTTGAAGGGGTTGGTATCGGTGCGCGATGAGACGTTGCGCGATGCTGAGTTAAACAGGTTAGCTTCGGCGGTTGAGGCCGCGCTTGATGAGTACGCAGAGAAGCTAGAGGCTTGGCTACTGCGCGTCATGCCGGATGAGATTGATGAGGTGATTGTCTCGGGTGGGGCGGCGTTGTTGTTGGAGCCAAAGCTCAGAGATTTCTTTGACGAGCAGTATGGACGGAGGGAGATGGAGGACACGGTAGTTTGGGATGCGGACTTAAAGGAGACGATGAAGGAGGCGTTTGGTTGGGGCTTCTCAGATGATGTCTATCTGACGGCTCGCTTTGCCGATGCCTATGGATTGTTTGACCAGATGCTATTGGCGGCGGAGGCGAAGTGATGGCGAAGGCGAAGGTAAAAGAGCAGGCGTCGCCTGCTGGCAAAGCGGCTAGGCCGTCGTTTACGGTGCGGTTGCAGCCGTACGATAAATCGTTGCTCGCTGAGGTGGTGCAGTATCTCACTTCGTTGGAACGCAGCGATGCCCAGCGGCAGGTGGAGAATGTGTTGGTGATGGCGTTGCTGGCGCAGGCAAGACTCTACGATGAGACTCATTCGGAGGAGGAGCGCAGGCGCTGCTGCATTGAGGCTTGTGATGCGCTAGAAAAACATGCGAGTAATCTACGGCAGTTAGTTGGGGTAGAAATGCCGATGCCGGTGCGATCAATAGTGCAGCCTTATGAGGCGGTGGTGGCTGAGCGGCAGGGGACAGATACTCCAGTTAGGGGACGGGTTGAGAATGGCAGTAATGATGATGAAATAGCAGATGAAGATGAGGATGGGCGATCGCCGCCCAAGTCCAGAATTGAAAGTCAGGCGTCCGCAGAGGAGGTGGACTCGCTCTTTGGTGGCTGAGGGTAATTGGCTTTAGAGGCGGCGCGGCATGGTTAATGAGCAAACTTGGATTGTCAATCACACTTCCAGTTCGTAGGGTTGCGGCTTGCTGGAGAAAGCTACTCGCATCGTTAATTCTTTACTGGCAGGCTACAATCACTAGCCGATTCTTTACAGTAGAAGACATGCTCCCTCATGCCGAAGCGTCTCATGATTAACCGTGCTGACTATACTCGTCCCGTTTCTAAACTACTCGACCATGGCTCGATTACAGGGGATGCAGAGGAAACCGATCAGTGGTTCGATTACGTTGGACACTACGGCTTTAGCGAAGATGATGTGCCAGCGCTGATTAGCCTCGCGGGTGAAACCGACACGGCAGGCGGCAAACGCAGCGAGTCCTATGCGCCGATTCACGCTTGTCGGGCACTGGGGCAACTGGGCGATGCCGGGGCCGATCTTTATCTTGCAAACCTGATCGACGACACTAGCAGCGATCAGCTCATAGAAAATGCGATCATCGCGCTCAGCATGTTGGGCCAAGGCAGTCTGTCTGTGCTTAAGCGACGCTTTGAATGGCTTGATATCTCAGAGCATAGTCAGATAGAGGTCGTAAACGCCTTCCTCACCTTCGCGCAACAGCATCCGCATTGTCGAGATGAGTGCGTCGCCTTTCTGAGCCAGATACTTTCAAATTGCTCGCAGCACTCTGCGATGCTCAACGGCTTTGTGGTCTATAACCTGATTGAGTTGGGGGCGACTGAAGCCGCTGAGGTGATTGAGCGGGCGTTTGAGGCCAAGCAAGTTAATGAGGATGTCAGTGGCCGCTGGACGGATGTACAGATACAGCTTGGTCTAGCCAGGGCGGGGGATTTTGCGCTTAAAGACCTGATGTACGCAGGCGAACTCTATTATCACCCAGCCTTAGATGACAATGCTGAGTAACCGCAATGCAGATGAGATCGCCCTCATGGTGAGATCTCAGTTGATTGGATGAATTAACAATGGCGAATTTACTCGTAGCCTTAGGTGAACAGATGGATTGTCCTCACCCTTGGGTGTCAGACTTTAGATAGTTCACCCAAGGCGACGGCTCTGACATGGCTTCTTTAGCGCAGCAGCTTTCTACCCTCGTCGGTCAGCTCGAACAGTTGCGGGATGCCATTCCGGTTGACCCGCAGGCGACTGCCGTAACGTTGGAAAAGCACAGCTCTGGTAATGGCAGCACCCATACCCGGCTGCGGGTGCCAAAGGGCAAAGCGCTTGCGAATGGCAAGCGAACAATGAGTTTAGACGCCAAGGACGCGGCGGACTGGAAGCAGAAAATCTATGCTCGCAACCAGCAGGCGAAGGTAGCGCAGTGTCTGACTCTCGTGCAGCAGGCAGCTGAAGTTGCAAGTTCCATCACCTGGGAAGCGAAGGCGGGAATGGCTATGGTGAACAATACTGAAAACTTCACCATCAATCAAACAAAATATGTCTCACCGGGCGAGATCGCCCCTCAGCCCAAAGCGGTCATCAACTATGTGCTTAAGGATGCCAAGGGCGCGACGCCCATCAATCGAACCGTTCACGCAATCTCAGAGAAGGAACCCGGCTATGGCCGCTGGTATGCTCCGGCGCTCTGTGGGGAAAGACCCAAAGCGAGCGGGTTGGGTTGGCGACGGGTGGACAAGTCTGAGCTGAGCTGTCCGAAGTGTCATGCCAAATTGAAGCGGCTGACATCGTGAGTTAGGGCGGTTTGAGTAGTCACGGCATAAAATCCTACGCTGAGGCTGTATTCCTTTCTCATCAGGAGATGTAGCCATTAAAACCAGCCGTATCATGAGGAATCGTCTTCAGCAGCAGGTTGATTTCGTCGAGTTCAGCATCCTCTGGGTCAAAGGAGCCGCCGACCCATTCAAGTAATGACTCGTGCTCAGGATGCTCAGGATCTTGGATGGCTTCTAGAAACTCCTGATAGCCCCATGACCCACCACAGTCTTCCGGGGGACAGGCCCGTTTAGCCTTGATGCAGGTGGGATAGTCAGTCTCTGCCTCAGCCGCGAGTACCTTCTCAACGAAAACCTCGTGCTCCCAGCAGTCGCCGAAGTCGTAGGTATAGAAGAACTTGAACTTCTCACCCGTAATGACTTTACTCATCTTGACCGGCTGCTCATCGCGCATATCCAGGTCATCAAGGCCCAAGTCGGGCATGAGCATTGAGTACTCCGCCCCTTGAATCGAAAATGAGTGGAGGTGAGAGTTTGTCCAGCCCATCGCAAACTGAATGACCCAGTGCAGATGCCCTAGTGTGGCGTCACTGCGTACCTGTACCCGACGCCAAATCGGTGGCCGGATATCTCTGAGCGTAATCTTGAGCTGGTAAACAGATTGGGATTTCTTTCGAGGAGCCATTTTAGATCTGAAGAATTAAAAATCAGGATGAGCTTGCTGGTGTCATTTGAAAATCTTAATCACGGTCGTTTTGCTGAGGTTCGAGGCATGGGCATCAGACTTAACGCGCAGCCCTGCTTGCCTGCCTGATACCTTTCCCCTAGCCTTGGCTACCGTCCAAAACCACCGCTTCGTTTTTTCTTTTTCTTTACCGATGCTGATTGTCCAGCTAAAGCCGTAAAGCCTCGCTGGTCTTGCAGCTTTAGCTGTCGCGTCCGCTGTTGCCGGTAAGCGCTGACCGCTTCGGCTAGCGGGTGCGATGGGTCGAGAATCAGATGCGTTAGCGATGCGCCAACTACCGTCTTGTCTGTCTCTGCAGCTTGGAGCATACAGATGATGCCGCCCTCGTCGCCGCTGTACATCACTTTTTCAACCACGTAGTCACGCTCGGCTGACATCGGCGTTCCTTGTGCTTTCATCAGCTTCAACAGCGGTTTGCCTGGGCGTACCGTGAAGGGCAAACTGGCGTCTAGCTGTCGGCTGAGTGCAGTGGCGCTGGCGTAATCGTCAATCGGCATCGGCTGGCTCTCCTGAACGTTAGATGGGCGGGATGACAAGGACTTAGATCGGGGGCTTTCGCTGACCGGAGAGTATTTCTAGGGCTAGTTCCGCATCACTTTTGCTGAGGATAGATTCGATGGTCTTGCCTTTGAGGTCGGCTGCGATCTCCAAGATTTCGCTCAGCCCTGGCTTTAGCTGTTTGAGCTGCTGAGCCATTTGCTCGACCTGCTGACGCTGCGTTTTGTTTAAGCTCTCTTTTTGCCAGCGCGCTAGCTGCGCTTCGTACACCCACATAAAGTCTTGCTGTTCGCCATACACTTTGAGGACACGGCCCACCGTGTAGTCATCGAGCACATGCGGCTGCTTCTGCGCTGCTCGCAAGGTCTGGAGCTGAGTATTCACCTCATTAAGCATTCCAGAGACCATATCGGTCATCATCGGCAGCATACTCAGCGGTTGCCAGTTCGGGGTGGGACGAGGCATAGATACAGCTTTCCTTGGAGCGGATAGGGGTCGGAAATTGGACAATGGTAACGGCAAGGATGCGTTAACTAGCGATCGCACCTGACTGTCCCTGCAAGTGGTCGTACCACTCCTGC
>Ga0209194_1001813_pt1 | contig 12347 bp, 12 predicted proteins | sample COGITO_mtgs_1004_FD_184787 | JGI IMG/M metagenome (GOLD analysis project Ga0209194, IMG submission 184787) | Pelagic marine microbial communities from North Sea - COGITO_mtgs_100413 (SPAdes) (version 2) | ecosystem: Environmental > Aquatic > Marine > Epipelagic ...
ATAACAATGGAAGTATGATATATATATATATTGTACTGTATGCTACTACTAGTGCAATACTAATATATTATTATTGTATATATTTTATATATGATATGATATGATATGATATGATATGATATGAATATTAATATGATGTGATATGATATGATATGAATATTAATATGATATTATGATATTCATTTGATTCAGCTCTATAGAATAACAGTGCAACATACAAATCTACCTGTATAATACTAATACTAATACTTACTATTATATACAATTATATACAATTATTTATAGCTATTGATCGAGGTAATTCTACTAGTAGTAGCAAAGGGGGGGTATCCATTCCGTATAATGACCTATCTTCACCGTTTGCATTTATGTCGTCTCAACTATCTCATGGGAACTCATTAGATCGCAACATATCAATGAATAGTGGTAACCGGGGCTCTGATTTAGAAATTGAATCGAATAACAATTATGTTCATTCTACGAGAGATAATGCTTCTTTTAATAACAATGGAAGTATGATATATATATATATATATATTGTACTGTATGCTACTACTAGTGCAATACTAATATATTATTATTGTATATATTTTATGTAGCTATTGATCGTCGCTTATCGTTAGTAGTAGATACTACTAGTAGTAATCAACGATATAACATGGCAGAAACTAGAAGAAAAGATCTGTTTACAAACTGTAAAACATTACTAACTATGGTGAAAGATTTAAATGCTGATTGTTTTAGCTGTGTCATAATGAATGGACCTTTATCATTTCGCCAGAGGAAAATGCATGATTCAAGTTTAAATAATTTCATTGGGAAATGTACTAGTGTACTAGCTCATTTCAAGAAGTTTACTATAGATAATAATACTCGCCATTGTTTTACTTGTAGTTCACTCAGTCATAGCTACAAGGCTTGTCCCTTTTCTTTGAGAGAAAGTGATCGAGCTCAATGGCTGTTTGCTGTGAAAGGATTCTGTTTTCGCTGCACCTTACCTGGAGAGTCTAGAGATGGTTTTTCGTTTCACCCAAAGCAGTCATTTGGATTTAGGTGCAGTAATAAGGGTGCCGAAGTTCAACGTTTCGTGTTCATGTCTTTAACATTATTTCCTAATATTGTAAGCCAGACTGTTGGAAAGTTTGTTGAATTGGATGCTATAAAGATACCATCGCTACAATTCCGGCAATGGTGTCTTAGTAGATCGAAATCTTATCCCGATATTATGAATATCACTTGCTTGTTTTCTTTTATTCATGGGTTAATTACTTTTTACAAGGGAGCGAAGCATGTACCAAATAAGAATCTACAACAATGCAGTTCAAAGAAAAGGAAATTGAACACCACTGGAGAATAAGTAGTAAATATATTTCTAGTATCTACATGTATAATATAGAATGCATTGTTAATGGATGCAACACATTACTCATTGGTACCATCTATATATATGTATGCATGATAATAAAAGAATTGATATTCTGTTCTATTCTTGCAATTCTATATCAATGAAATTGTCATTCAAGCAGGAAAGGCTCGGTTTGTTCTCCCTTGATCGACTTTTGGATTTATTTACGATATGATCAAAATTTATTCGAGATGAATCTTGTTTCTATGATTAAAAATACATGCATGAATAATATATTGTAAATCAGTATTACTAGCTGATATAACAGTAATATTTCAGATAGTAATTTATCCAATTTCCTTTGACACAAGAATATTTTTATCTTCATCATTATATTAAATGAATAATTAAATACATGTTAAAACTTCTTAAAATGGGGATAAATGCGTAATACCATCAAAATTGAATTAAATTTTGTTGTACTATACTATGTTATACACTAAGAAATTAAATAGGAAAAATGAATATCATATAAAAATGACATAAAAGGTACGTTAAAAGAAAATATTTAAATACCATAGAAGAAATCATTCTATATTATCATAGTATATCACTATAATATTATTTAAATATGAGTTATTACATTACATGAACCATCTTTATATATTTTCACCGTTTCATATTTCCGTACCGGCCTATATATATAGCGTTCTAATTATAACGAAAATTACACTTCAACTGTATAAACACAAGATAATATACGATTTTGTTATTAAAATATAGGTTTATCCATGCTAATTTCTAAACAACTATACTATAAGTACAACTATAATATACTTAAATATACATCTACATAATCAATGGTTAATTTATTCTATAATACATGCTATTAATTAGAAATTATAATATTTTTACTATGAAGAGAAAGCACTACTTGTTTAAGGAGCAAGCCCTAGGCAACAAGGGCTATTCCAGTATATAATCATGTAATGTACCGGAGATTTACACCTTCTTAAAATGCAGTAAACGAATCAAGATTATACTATGTTTGTCAATAAGTGGTATACATAAACTATGTGAAAGGATTTTATATTAGTATCTATAGATATATAAATAGATATTTTTACGTTTCAATTTAGTAGTATGTACTAGTGGTACTAGTAGTGGTGGTAGTGATAGTAGTAGTAGTAGTAGTAGTAGTAGTTTTATGTTTCCTTTTCCTCGTCTTCTTCTGTTTGCTAATAAGTGCTTCTACCATATCTTTGAGCTCTTTTACAGTAAACCACTTGCCACCTTCACTTCCTGGAGGGGTTGGATAATTTTCGAAAAACACATGCCCATAATACCAAATTATGGGTTGTCCTATTTAGATTATATTTACAGTGCACAATTAGTGATAGTAGTATTATTATTCTTCCGTAGTAGTAGTGTGGTGGTGGTGGTAGTGATAGTAGTAGAAGTATTCTTACCTTTATTGATACGATTCATTGCAAACATATAATATCGCACTTCCTGTGTATCATCTTCACATTGATACAATCTACCAACAATAAAGCAGTTACAGTTTGTGAAATCATCACTTGGCCCGCCGGAAGTAGAAGGGGGTGCAGCTGTACATCCGAATTGAAGGAATCCACCTTCTTCCGTTGGGTCTATCATTACATTGAGTCTATCTTCTTTAGGATGGGAGATTGCTGTCAAGGTTTTATCATTAATAACACAATCTTGATACAATTTATACAATCCTAAGTATTGTCCAATACAAGTCCCTATTACAATTGGCGTCAGAGCAACCAAAATTAAACCGTCTATCTCCTTTAAATATATTAGGTCTAAAGGTGGGCATTCTTTATTGGCCCACTGTGAATCTACTGTGATATATACATTTTTTTCCTCCTCTGTTGGGTCTATCGCATATGCTTGTTTCGATTTAGCAAGACATTTTACATTATTAGGGTCTCCAAGATAACTCTCGCCATTGGTTGAAATGAATGTGAAAGGATTACTACTATATAAATTTGCAATCATTTCTAACCGAGCATAGTGTGTGGTACATATCTTATGAAATTTCTTCTCGTACAAACTGAGTTCGTTCTCTTTCTTGTTTATGGTATCACAGCACACCCCACAACTATTAGGGAACTTGATGGTATAGGTTCCAGTTGTAGCATCAATCTTAATAACTTCACCAATCTTTTTCGACCCTCTAGATTTTAATTTAACACAATCTCCAATTTCAATTTTGTCTATCATTCCAACTTCAAGTTTGCAGAAATCATCTGTAGTTATAACCTCCTTCTTTTGGGTATCTGACAAATACACTGTTGAAAAGCCACCTCCTTTACGATTCAAATTAACGAAGCAAGCCCTATCATCATTAAACGGTATATAGGCCTTTAGTTTGGGATATATTTTGTTCCAGCTCATTTGGTGCCAATTGGAAAATCTTTCATCAAGCTCTACTTTTTCATCATCATTATCTGTATTACTAGTACTACTAGCACTAGTAGTAGGGTTCTTAGTAGTAGCGTTAATTTTAAAATGATCTTTGAGTAGCTTATTGTGAATTCTTTTTTTTAATTTATCCCATTTCTTATTAGACATTTTTATTCTTTTGACTTCTCCTTCTAATCCATCTATAATTTTAGCTTTTATTTCTTCAAAAACTTCTGAAGATAATACATCAAGCTTGCAATTTGATTCTATTTCCTTCACCAAAATCTCATGGTTGCATAATGAGTAAATTTTTTCATCTACAGATTGGTAAATTTTTCGGTTAATTGAAGTCTTAAACTCTTTTACTATTGCTTCATCAGATCGGACCTCAATACCATTTCCCAATCTTACTGTCGCCTCCCTTTTCACACACAACGCTTTTTCATCTAAATAGGAATACATTTCGTTATCATCATCGTCATCGTCAATCATGTTCTTAGAATACTTTTCTTATATGATTCAAATGTGTTCGAATTCATAGCATCAAACTAAACTGTGCAAAGATCAAAGATGAAGATGGTTGGCTCGTCTGGAGACGGTTGGCTCATTTATACAATGAGGGTTTTGCTGGGAGTTAGAGGTTAAAATATTTGCTTTTTGCTTTACATGATAGTATAAAGATTACACATACTTTACCATGGTATAAAATATTGCATAAGCATTGAATTGTGCTAAAAATATATCAACAGCTCTTAGACTGTACTAAATTTTATTTTTAGCTACAAATTAATCTTAATTACATTGAGTCTATATATATCATGATACGTTGATGGAAACATATTGATTCGAATTTATGATTTCTATTGACGTAAGTAAGAATGATAGTATACATGCACATAATCATAATGTATTCAAGATTGTTCCAAGTAGAGTTGTGCTATTAAATTATAATTTACATACCAAAATTTATAAATATTTAGTTGAGACGGTTCTTTTTCTATTTCATTTATTGAATAATTAAAATCTCAATTTAGCGATTGAGTACACCGTAAGATTTACATTCTAAATATACATCATCATGCATAGAAGTATTGTCCGAGTAGATTTCTTCTATTAAAATATATTTGTACTTACTTAATGTCATTATAATCCGAAATTTATATACTGTAAGAAATATCGATTTTTTCTTGCATATTATGACATGTTGATTTTCGAGTCAGGTTTAAATTGAATTCATATTTTCACATCATATGTCTACTCGGAGATACTATTACTAGCATATCACATGAAAAAATATCACAAATAAACTTACATCGATGATTTATTTTTTTCATTTTTGAATATTCGAAAAATGATATAGCGCAGGATATAATACTTTGAATGCAAGTGCAGAGTAATCAGCCCAGAGAAGTTTGTAGAAGAAGGAAATAAGTTGGGTAACATGGATGTCAGATTATTTGATTTCAGAGACCCTAAGCGACCATGTTTCTTAGGCTGGGAAGGTGTATTTGATATGTTGAATGATTTACCCACAGGATACACTCAGAACTATTCTTTCGATTTCATTGATGGTACTGCCTACATTCGTCATTCGTCATTCTGCTATATCACAATCTGCACCATTGATTGTTAAAGTGGTACCTGATGGTCAAAAGGAGCGAATCAAACATCAGTTCATAACTGCATTGTATGGAATTGAAGCTGCAAATCAAACGACCCAGCTCACAGAAATATGGGACTCTAATTATGATATTATCCTCCGAAGAATTTCCGCTCCGATTAAAATACCTGCGAAGCGTGCTGCACATATAGTAAATAAATTAAAATTCGTTCCACAAGAATATCATTCCTATTATGACTCGTTGAAGCATGACGCTGGGGATATCGTATTGAATACATCTGATATTATTGATGGCGACGGGCCTCAGAAAAGGAAACAGAGAAAGAAAAAGGCATCGACGTCTTTAAGTAAGAAGAAATCCGATCAACTAGCTTTCATTGCAGCAAGGAGTGGTCGCTCCACTGATACTGCTATTACTATATCTAGCGCTGTTCGATCAACTATCCTCTCTGCTCCTGCTCTGTCAAGTAGTACACCTGGTGTTGCATTATATTCAAGTACATCTGTTAATCCCGTTATCTACTGCTAATATCAGGTATATAAGTACTACTGTAACTTCTACTACTACTACTACTACTACATATATATCATATCACATCATATTATATATTATATTATGTATCATATACTCACATTTAAGTAAGAAGAAATCCGATCAACTAGCTTTCATTGCAGCAAGGAGTGGTCGCTCCACTGATACTGCTATTACTATATCTAGCGCTGTTCGATCAACTATCCTCTCTGCTCCTGCTCTGTCAAGTAGTACACCTGGTGTTGCATTATATTCAAGTACATCTGTTAATCCCGTTATCTACTGCTAATATCAGGTATATAAGTACTACTGTAACTTCTACTACTACTACTACTACATATATATCATATCACATCATATTATATATTATATTATGTATCATATACTCACATTATATTATCTATCTATCTTGAAGCTGTACCATCCGCAGCGGTGATTTTAAAGATATCATTCTAGGTTCACTATGTTACAAGTACGTTCGTGGTATATAGTCTCATACTAATCTTATTCGGGTAGTAATACGATGGCTATTTTGGGATTATCTGTACTTAGATAAATATATTTGTCCTTGTGGTCGGGTCAAAGAGTATTTGATAGAATATAAATACTACTACAGAGGTGGCTGGCACATTATTAATTTTTCTTTTTGTGTTTTCTGTACATTGTATTTTCAATTTATTTAATTTGTATATATGCTGCAGTAAGTATTTATTTTTTTTTGATTTAAATTTAATACCTGTAATTAACTTTTTTAATTTATGTTTTATTCATTGTTAGATAAGAAAATATTGCGACTACTACAAAAATTCGCAACTTGTTATGATACTGGCGCAACTAGAAATGAAATTATACGCAATCAAAGTTCACCGGATTTGAATAGAATCTTCCCTTGCGACTTTTTATCAAAATCTAATTTGAGATTGAATTAAGGTTAGTGAATGTATATAAATTTAATTTGGTTAATTAAATGAAGTGTAAAGTAATTTATAATACATCTTCTAAGGTTTTCAATTTGTGTGTACTATATACAGTTTTATTTCATGACAAAAAACGACCCTAGCTTCTATTGTATTGAAGGTAGAAGCTTTATTGTTGGCGTGGATGATTTCGATTCTGATTTGATGCATAATGATGTCTTATTCAATGCGCAAGACAAAGCTAGAGGAGTTGTGATTAACAAAGCAACGAGACATTATTTTTGCGTGTATTGTAACAAGTCTGGCAGCATTGGTGATATTGGATCTCACTTGCGACTGCAAAAACATCATTCTAATCTAAACATTGCTAATCCCGATTGTAAAAAAGAAACATTAGCGGACACAGACAAATATCTTCAACAGCTTCATGATAGAGGAAGGTCGATCAATTTATTTGGTGGACTGCTTCGAGAAAAACTTCAATATATTGATTTTTCATTCGGTATTTGCTGCTTGCCTATTTATAATGGATTTCACTGTAAAGATTGCAATTATTCTTGTAGGAAGGCGAGTACATATCAATTACATTTAAGGAACAAACCTCATTTTCTGAAAGGCAAAGAGCTGTGTTCTATAGTAGATTCTTCCAAGCATGTTGTTCAACAAAAGATAATTACACGAGGACTAGAGTATTACCCAATTCTACTCCGCGAAACAACTGCTTCCACCTCATCGACAGAGAATATTGCAATTTCAGTGTCTAAGCTAATGGCTGAAAAAGAATCTGCTTTTCTTGCTTCTAGGGCTTTGGCATATAACTCAATAGAAGGTAACCGTGCTCACTTTAGTAACTATAATGATATCACTGGAAAAAATAAGTTTTTTGAAATGGCAGGTTACATGGAAATAGCAGCTGGCTCTAGCCCAAGTGATAGATATAATTTAATGAAACTAGTGGCTAATGCTGATGCAAGAAATAGTTTTGAGCAGCACCTTCTGATGGCTTGTAAATCTTTTATGGTATTTGTGAATAAAGCGATTCTCAATTCTACTCCTCTAATGCGATCTAAGATTGAGAACCCGAGTATACAAACATATTCAGAGATGAATGGGAATATATTTAGTGCGGTAAGCACTGCTCCCAAAAACTATTCCATGTGCTTAGCTAGTCTCATTTTGATGTTTACGAGGCTAGAATCCCTTCTTGAAAAAAATGAAGGATTTTTGGGCGATCATTTCTCATCTAAACCAATCCATGATGCTATGGATGTTTATATTAATGATACCGTGTTGAGGTCTTTGATTAAATTACTAATAGTAGGTTTTTCTCCCACCGCTTTTACTACATCGACTTCTGGTAAATATCATTAGTACTATTTATTGTCGCATATTCCTGTTCTTACTTGTTTTCTGAACTATCATGTTTCATCTCTTTAGGTACCAATACTACTGCTACTCATGGTACTAAGAATGACGCAGAAGTCTTTAGTATTTCCTCCATTATTCTTCATTTATTGGGTCGCAATTGTAAACTTACTGATGCCTACGGAGTCTCCATAATCCATACTTTTCTTGTTTGTAGATCGTTCCGTAAAGTAGGATTGGGAAACGACGCTCACTTGTACTATATTAACCCGATACCTCAGTTTTGTTCCATGCTTCAATTTACGTTCAAAGGGTCGGTTTTAATTAGTATGCGACATAAAGATACATTCACCCTTCTAGATGCTGATTATCTTTCATTGATTGCTTACAAAAACAATGTGATCTCTCCATTTGCAATTGTGTGTAGTATATCTCGATTGGCGAAGCAATTTCGTGATGTGAATATAAAATCGACTGTTGAGTTTGGAATCAATCCAACTACAGGGAGAATAGATACAAATATATATTGTATTGGTAAAGATTCCATTCATTTTGACAAGTTTGTGAGCTGTACCAATAACTTATTGTGTGATCTCAAGGAATCTATGGATCGGTGTTGGATGAATTCACACATTGAAACGGACTCTTTAATTCATTTAGTTTGGGATGATGTTAGATCAACGGTAAGTTTTTTAGTTTCATATCTTGTATTACTATTTTAACTAGCTATTACTACTACTGTTACTACTACTACTACGGCTACTAATACTACTCAAACTTCTGCTACTATATTACTGCTACTAATATATACTATATATACTATATTTTATATATACTATATTTTCTTATTCTCAATAGCAAGATGGTTTCTGTTTTCTTGATCATCCCCTCTCCGATGGTATCCGGAAACGATCTTTGACTTTTACTCGATTTTGTATGTCCACTTTATTCCAATTCAATGACGTAGGCAAAACACGTCCAAATGGGAAGTACTTTGAGTTTAAGAAGAATTATAAAGCTGCTAGTGAGTATTTCTACACCGCTCTTCATGTTATTGCCGGCCAGCCCCCACGATCAACCGAGATGGTTAGGCTCCGTTTGAGAAATAAAATGGAAGATGGAATTATGAAAATGCGAGGTGTATATATTATGAAGCACTATGGAGGTATTCTATTCTTACCGCCTCACAACAAACGTGGCGAAAAGGAAATAGCTCGTTTTATTACTGGGGAAATGTGCAATTTATTCATTATGTTTGCTGCGATTCTTCGCCCTGCTTTAGAATATGTTAATTATACATATGAACAAATCAATGGTAACACCAGTGAAGGAACAATGAAGACATACACTGAATATGATTGGTTCTATATTGATACCAATGGTGCCCGCTTAAGTTCCGATGACATACGCCATTTATTCTGCTCTATTTTCAATAGAATATATTCTGTTGATTTCTCTTTCAACGATTATAGACAGGTATATTATAAATGTTCATAGGTTCCATTTTATTGATATATTTGAGTACTAATAGCATTTGCATTTGCTCCTTATTTTATAGCTCGCGTCATCCTTCGCTAACCGTGCTTTGCGTTTCCATCAACCTACTGAATTCCGCGAAGTGATTAATAGGATTCTTAGAATTCGTCATGGCCAGGCCGGACATGGTCTTTTAGCCGTCACGATGGCTTACGATGTGAATGATCAATTTTCTCTGGCTAAATTAGATCCTGTAACAATATCTTCTTTGTTTAATTGGTCATTGGATTGGTCCGAAATGATTTTGACTGGTGCACTGCCTAATATTTCACACTTACAACAAGATGGAAGAAATAGTATCAGTGCTTCACCAAGTAGATCGATTGCTACTCCTTCTAATATACAAAATCCACTCAGAGAAGCAAATCAATTGTTTCAGGAATCATTGCGCTCTTTTATTAAATCAGCAGAAGCAAGGCTGGATAGATTAGTTCCCAAGTGTAAAAGTTCACCACCCTTGATACAACCAATGCACTCCTTGAACGATATTAATTCTGCACTAACTGCTTTAAGATTCGCCGTTGGAAATGAATTAGCTCAGTTCAAATCTCCGGAGCAACAAACCTTTCTTTCATCCGCTTTAGATGGCAGAAATAAAGTTAAAGACCGTGTCTATATATTGGCAACTGCATCTGGAAAATCACTAGGACCGTTGAGTTGTGCTTTCCAGGAACGCTTGGAAAGAACAAGTAGGGTCACGGTGTTTGTTGTTCCACTATTTGCTTTATGTGTAGAGATGGAAGCAAGGTTTTCTGAGTTAGGATTTAAAGTGAAGCATTTCCAAGGCTTTGCAGCTGACTCTACTATCTTAAACGATGTAGAGATTGTGATCATTACGCCTGAGGTTGGCAATGGGAATCTGTTTTTAAAGTATTTGAAGAATGCTGCCGAAAGAGGGAGACTCGGAACTATTTGGGTTGACGAGATTTCAACCTGTGTCACGTGGTATCTAATTCGACCCAATATGATTAAATTTATTCGAGGTTTAAGTAGATTCCACATGTCTTCACTCTCGTTTCTAACTGGGACATGTCCTCTATCCATGGAAAGATTACTCACAAATATCATTGGTATTCGCGATCTCCATTTTGTGAGATTAGGGACATCCAATAGGCCAAGAGTACACCTTCTAAAATGCGTTGTCGACTGTAACCAATTTCCTCCATGCCATGGGCTAGACAGTGCTAGTATCTATACTGTAATGTTAGTCGCTAAAGTTATTACCAATTTAAGAATTATCGGTTCTGATGATTTCCGTGGCATTCTTTATTGTTCTACTACGAGGGAAGTCGAAATATTGTACCATTATATGGTGGAATTGCTGGGAGAATGTGCCGATATGTTTTATTACCATGGTAAACTATCGACGGAAGATAAAACCAGTACAATGGTATCTTGGTTGTCATATAATTCTAAACCAGGAATAATGATAGCTACTAGTGCTTTCGGTTTAGGTATGATATAAACTTATTCGTATCAATTGAATAGTAGAGTACTAATTTATTTTCTTTATCCTTCTATTCAGGTTTAAATAAAATGAAACCTACTTTGGTAGTTAGCGTTGGAGAGAGTAGAGGCCTGATGGAAATGGTTCAAGGAATTGGAAGGTTGGCTAGGGCTGAAGGAATGCATGGATATCACCTTTTGGTCTCTTCATCGGAAAGAACAGCTAAAAACTTTGAACAATTTCATTCAGAGATTATGGCTGGTTCATCATTGTCTGTTCAATATGATACTCTACAATCTTTCTTGATTAATGATCTACATAAAGCTCAATACTACACCAATACCTCTGGAGAATGCTTGAGAGAGATATTGAATAGCTATTGTGATGGCAAAGAAAGTAGTCAATGTCTTGGGGGTACCGATGCGCTATGCAGTGCTTGTATACGTTTTTTAAGTAACCAAGACTTAAATAATTATGAAGATAAAATGGAGAGAGCAATTGACAAACTATTGTTTCGACTTCTACTTCGGCCTTTAGCACACCATTCATGTATACCTATAGATGACTCCGTCCCATCATCCGATATTACTTCCTTGGATCGCGGTATCTCTTTATTTAGTAAGAGCTCGGACGCCTCTCTACCACAGAACCTTTCTTTCTCCTCGAATGGTATATACATATATATTATTACTAACAGAACTACTAGTACTACTATTTATTAATTTGAATCGCTTTTGTTGATACAATGGTCATAAATTTCATATATTTGCAGCTCTGGGTAGTCTTATTTCTCCCGAATCTATTAATAGAAGTAATAGTTCGGAAAGGATTTCTTCAGTGAGTAAGAACTCGGAGGCCTCTTCTTTCCCCTCCAATGGTATATACATATATATTATTACTAACTACTACTACTACTACTACTAATACTACTAATGAATTTACCACGGTTATAAATTTTATTTATTTGCAGCCTTCGGAAGACTATCTCAATCGATGGATACTGGTAATACTAGTAGCTCAACTCTACCACAGAACCTTTCTTTCTCCTCGAATGGTATATACATATATATTATTACTAACAGAACTACTAGTACTACTATTTATTAATTTGAATCGCTTTTGTTGATACAATGGTCATAAATTTCATA
>Ga0209194_1001826_pt1 | contig 12296 bp, 11 predicted proteins | sample COGITO_mtgs_1004_FD_184787 | JGI IMG/M metagenome (GOLD analysis project Ga0209194, IMG submission 184787) | Pelagic marine microbial communities from North Sea - COGITO_mtgs_100413 (SPAdes) (version 2) | ecosystem: Environmental > Aquatic > Marine > Epipelagic ...
CGGCTGAAGCAGTGACTGGGCTGTCAAGGAGACACTTTCATCTACCTTACGCTATCTCTGCTGACGCAGTCGTCATTCTTTTCGGCTCAGCAAGCATGTTCTTAAGTTGGAATTTGGAATTGCTGCTATAAATGGCTCAGCTATATTTTTAGCTCAGCAGAAGTGGTAAAAGTTTTTGTAGAACCTGATACAGTGACAGCCAACGATATTGTCGTTCAATAGATCTGTTCAGTGAGGAGCTTTTGCTATGTCCCCCCGTAAGCCTATTCGATTTTCTCGGCGTCAGGTGATGCGATCGCTGCTAGCAGCAACGGCCTTTGGGGCAGCAACTAAGCTGAGCGGCTGTTCGCCCAACACGGCCTCTAGCACGGAGGGCGGCGCTGACGGTGAGGCAGGCGCTGGCGCTGAGGGCGATGTGGTCGTGGGCTTTATTTATGTAGGGCCAAAAGATGACTTTGGCTATAACCAGGCGCACGCGGAAGGCGCGGCGGCAATGGCGCAGGTGCCAGGGATAAAAATTGTAGAAGAGGCAAGCGTGCCTGAGTCTTCAGCGGTGCTAGAGACGATGCGCAGCATGATTGAGATTGACGGGGCGACGGTGCTGTTTCCGACTTCGTTTGGCTATTTTGACCCCTACATGTTGGAGCTAGCGGCAGAGTTTCCAGAAGTGCAGTTTTTCCACGCGGGCGGGCTGTACCAAGACGGCGTGCACCCGGACAATGTGGGCAGCTATTTTGGCTATATTGACGAAGCTCAGTACGTAGCCGGAATTGTGGCGGCGCATGCGTCTGAAAGCGGCAATTTGGGGTTTGTTGCGGCCAAGCCAATTCCGCAGGTACTGCGAAACATCAACAGCTTTACGCTGGGAGCCAAGACGATAAACCCGGAGGCGACGACGCAGGTGATCTTTACAGGTGACTGGGCGCTGCCGGTGAAAGAAGCCGAAGCGACAAACAGCCTGGCCGACCAGGGCATTGACGTGGTGACTTGCCATGTGGATAGCCCCAAAGTGGTGATAGAAACCGCAGAGAAACGCGGAATTTATTCGTCTGGCTATCATGCCAATCAAGCGCCGCTGGCACCAGAGGGCTATTTGACCGGAGCCGAGTGGGACTGGGTGAGCATTTATACGTTCCTGGGCGAGCAGTTTGTTGAGGGCAAGACGCTGATGGCGGGCGACATTGACCACGTTTTCCGAGGGGGCCTGGCGGATAACTTTTGCAAGCTTTCGCCCTATGGGCCTGCGGTGAGTGAGGCGGCGCAGGCGGACGCTGAGGCAGCTAGAGAGCAGTTTTTGGCAAAGGAGCTGGTGATTTATGACGGTGAGCTAAAAGACAACCAGGGCAATGAGATTTTGGCAGCGGGTGATAAGTATGAGCAGCAAAATATAGCGCTAGAGAAGATGGATTGGCTGGTTGAAGGCGTCAAAGGTAGCGTTAGCGGCTGATGACAGACTCTTCTGTTGCAACGGCGGGTGGATTAAAGGGGTTTGCCTGGCGCAGGCCGCTAGAGGCTATTTTTTTGCCGGTGGCGGCGCTGGTGGTGGCGCTGATTTTGTTTGGTGGCTTTTGCGCGCTGGCGGGGGCGAACCCGTTTGGGGTGTACGGTTCGATTTATCAGGCGGCGTTTGGGAGCTGGAGCGCGTGGCAAAATACGCTGATTCGCGCTGCGCCGCTGATGCTGACGGCGCTGTGTACGGCTTTGCCCGCACGGCTGGGGCTAGTGATTATTGGCAATGAAGGAGCGCTGGTGATGGGCGGCCTGGGTGCGATCGCACTTGGCCTTAGCATTGGCAGCACGCTGCCGCCGCTGGTTGCCCAAATTTTGATGGCGATCGCAGGCATGGTTGCAGGCGGTCTGTGGATTATGCTGGCGGGCGCGCTGCGATACTACCGGGGGGTCAATGAAACCATTAGCAGTTTGCTGCTGAACTATATTGCGATCGCCCTGCTCAACCACCTGGTAGAAGGGCCGATGCGCGACGCCAGCTTTGTCACTAAGCCCTCTTCGGCGCAGCTCGATCCGGCTATTTGGCTGGGCACGCTGCCCGGTACGCGCATTCACTTTGGCCTTATTTACGGCATCGTGATTTGCGTGCTGGCCTACGGGCTAATTCAGCGCACGACCTTTGGCTTTGCGGCGCGCACCACGGGCGGCAACATCAGAGCGGCCAAAATTGCCGGACTGCCGGTTGGTAAGCTGACGCTGGCGGTTTGCTTTTTAGGCGGATCGGCAGCAGGGCTCGCTGGCATGGTAGAGGTGGCGGCGGTGCAAAAGCGCATTAATGAATCGCTGGTGTCTAACTATGGCTATGCGGGGATTTTGGTGGCGTTTGTGGCGCGGCACAATCCGCTGGCGACGGTGCTGGTGGCGGTGCTGCTAGGCGGCATTTTGGCGAGCGGCGGCATTTTGCAGCGATCGCACAACCTGCCTGACGCCACAGTGCTGGTGTTTCAGGGCATTGTCTTTCTGTGCGTTTTGTATAGCGATTCGCTATATGGCAAGCTCCCCTGGTTTCAAGAAAAAGTTGTTTCAGATTAAACAGCTCGGATTAAATATTTCGGCTTAAACATTTCGGCTTAAACATTTCAGATTGAACCTAGAATCAAATACCCATGGCAACAGAATCTCTCGGACTTCTCGGCATTCCTCTGGGCATTTTGGCAGGCACGCTGCGCGGCAGTGCGCCTTTTTTATTCGTCAGCCTGGGCGAATGCATTACGGAAAAGAGCGGCAAGATCAATCTGGGTTTAGAAGGCACGCTGCTGATGGGGGCGATGTCGGCCTATGGCGTATCGTATCTGAGCGCGCCTAGTGTCGGTGACTTTTGGGCCCCGTGGCTGGGGGTGCTGGCGGCGGGCCTGACGGGAATGACGCTGGGGGCCGTTCACGGCTGGCTGTCGCAGCAGCCACGGGTGAACGATGTGGCCACTGGCATTGCGATGATTATTTTTGGCAGCGGGCTGGCGTTCTTTTTTGGCAAACCGTTTATTCAGCCGCAGGCCCCTCAGCTACTGACGTTTGACTGGGGAGCCTGGAGCAGTTCGCCGCAGATTCAGGCGGCGCTGAGGGTAAGCCCGCTGTTTTTGCTCGGAATTGCGATCGCGCCTTTTCTGCAATGGTTTTTTCGGGCAACGCGCTGGGGCCTGTATGTGCGGGCGGTGGGCGACAGTCCGCAGGCAGCGATGGCGATGGGAATTTCGCCATTTAGGGTGCGAATGCTGAGCATTATGGCCGGTAGCTTTTTGGCCGGGATTGGCGGAGCCTGTTTGTCGCTGTACTATCCGGGCGTATGGACTGAGCGCATTTCGAGCGGGCAGGGGCTAATGGCGGTGGCGCTGGTGATTTTTGCCCGGTGGAATCCGGTTCAGTGTCTGTGGGCATCGATGCTGTTTGGCGGCGCGCAGGCGATTGGCCCGGCCTTTCAGTCGGTAGGGGTAGACGCTTATTACTATTTGTTTAACGCTGCGCCGTATATTTTGACGCTGTTGATTATGATTTTGACCTGTTCGCCGAAGCGATCGCTGGTGGGCTCGCCGGGGGCGCTGGGTCAGGACGATTAGATTAAGGGCACTAGATTAAGGGCACTAGATTAAGGGCACTAGATTAAGGGCACTAGATTAAGGATATTAGACTAAGAAAAGCCAGATACAAGAGAGTAGAAACTATGACAGAAACATTGAGGCTGGCGGTGAATGGGACGCTGATGCAAGGGTTGGCGCTGTGTCCAAATCTGTTGAATGTGGGGGCGACGTTTGACCGAGAGGCGCAGACGGAAACGGCCTATCGGCTATGGACAATAGAAGATAAGTATCCGGCAATGGTGAAGGTGCGAGACGGCGGCGTGGCGGTAGCGGTAGAAGTATGGGATGTGCCGCTGGCGGGGTTGGGCGTTGTGCTGTCGCAAGAGCCGCCGGGGTTGGCGATTGGAAAGGTGATGCTGGCAGACGGAGAAGAAGTGCTAGGGGTAATTGGTGAGCCTTTGACGGTAGAGGGGATGAAGGAGATTAGTGAGTTTGGCGGCTGGCGGGCGTATCAGCAGAGTTTGGCTAAATAGGGATTGTAGATCGGCTGAGTTTTGGCGAGCACCGACGGCAACCATCCAGTCACCAACGGGACTTATTCAGTGGCAGTCGGCAACCACTCAGTCACAAACGGGACTTGTTCAGTCACAGTCGGCAACCATTCAGTCACAAACGGGACTTGTTCAGTCACAGTCAGCAACCACTCAGTCACCAACGGGACTTGTTCAGTGGCAGTCGGCAACCATTCAGTCACCAACGGGACTTGTTCAGTCACAGTCAGCAACCACTCAGTCACCAACGGGACTTGTTCTGCGCCATCCGGGAATCGTTCCGCATCGCCCTGCATCAATTCCGCTTTATCTCACCGCCATATTGGAGACTAGTCACTCATGTTTAGCTGCTCTGTTCAGAGCGCTGTAGCGTCTATAGTTCCAGCGACTCAGTCCGCTGCTAACCCCTCATCCATTTATTCGACTGGCGCTGGCACGGGCGCAGTTGTTGAAAAAGAGAGAAACCTGCCCTGAATCCAGCCCTCTGTATAAGGCGGGGTTTCTAGACGAACATGATTCCAGGCTGCCGACTGATCGGCCTCGGGTAGAAAGCTGGCAATTTGTTCTAGCACGGTGACGGCGCTGCCATTGGTGCCGTAGCCAACGCTAGGCTGATTGGCGGCAGGGCGAAGGTAAAGAGGAATGGGCGAGTCGGCTTTGGGGCCAACAAGCGTGGCGGGCCTTTCGATGAACTGACTGCTTTGAAGCACGGCCCAGCTAGTAGTCGGAGCTGTGAAGATGAGAGCGATCGCAAGGGTAAGCGCGATCGCAGCTTTCAACAGTCGCTGTCGAAGACTTATTTTCATTGGCTAGTTCCCTTTTCCCGCGCGGTTTTTCGCTTCTAGCATACTGCTGTTTGGCCGATCGATCTGGCCTATCGATCTGACTAATTGAGTAAGAGAGCGCTAGCGCCAAAAAGCCTGAATGCACTCGACTAGGGCGGCTTGTTCGGCAGGGGTAGTGATGGGGGATGGGCTTTGTCTGGTGAGGGGGGCAAGGTCTAGCGTTTGTTGAGATTCCCAATTGGCAGCGGGGGTGTAGGGGGGCGAAACCTGGGTGATGCGGATAATGCGATCGCCTGCCGCCTGTCCGCGCAGGCAGTGCAGAACGCGGGTGCGATCTGGCCCGATATTTGGGGTGCGATCTGACCCGATATTTAGGGTGCGATCTGGGGTGCGATCTGGAGTGCGATCTGGGGTGCGATCGCCACTAAGCGCAATGCCGATCACTGCCGAGCCGCTTTTGCGCAAAATCCAAGTGCGATCGGGTGCTTCTCGTGGGCCATCAGATAGGCCCGCCGTATAGCGATAGGTGCCGGTTGGCTGGGTCTCAAAAGATGACTCGGTTAAGCGTTGAGTCGAGGGATCAGCGGAGAGATGATCTGAGGATTGAGCCTGGGTGCTGACAGGTAGCAGGACGAGTGCGATCGCAGCACCAATTAAAGGCAGTGTTAAGCGTGACCGAGCGAATTTTGTCATAGCAGCTATGTGAAAATACCGAGACAATCTGCCAAGACAATCTATAAAAAGGTAGATCTTTTTGGTCGCAGACTTCTCAAAAATGGCAAAGCCGTTAGGTGTGCAGACTGCCAAAGCGTCAAAGCCTCGGCCCCAGATTTAAAGCTAAAGACCGCTAAAGATCGCTAAAGATCAAAGCTAACGTTTTTCTATAACCTTGGACGTACCCAGTGCTAAAACAGCAGGCCACGACTTTATTTTCTGAAAATTTTAGCACTGCCAGTGGGTCTACGCCGCCCCCTGGATGGGCGCAGGCACTGCTAGAAGGCAATCCTGAAACAGATCAGTGGCGATTTGATAACCCAGGCGATCGCAGCTTTTTAGAAGAAGCCCCGTTCGAGGGAACAGCCGCCATTTACGATAGCGACGCGCTTTCTAACGACGACACAGCAGAAAGCGTCGCCTTACTCTCTCCTAGTTTTGACGCCTCTGCTGCCGAAGGTGCGTTTCTACAGTTCGACCAGTGGTACTTTGGCTTTACCGAAGAAGAGTACGCCAGCCAAATCTACGTTGAAACCTCCACAGATGAGGGCGCAACCTGGGACGTAGCCTATGTTGAAGACGGGGCCGGACAGTTTAACGGCGCGCGTTTGGTTGACTTGACCGATGCGGTTTCGGGCAGTGACTCGGCGCAGCTACGCTTTCGGTTCGATGGCGACTGGTCGTACGCCTGGGCGGTCGATAATATTGAGGTGGTGGACTACCTCGCGCCTGGGGTCATTTTGCCGACCGGAGAGGTGGGCGTCAGTGAAGACAACGTTCCCGATCCGTTAGATTTTGCCTTTACGCTGCAAAGCCGCCCCACTTCGGACGTAACGCTAAATTTTGTAGTCGATGGCGAGCAGCTTCAGAACATTGATTCGATTACGTTTACACCCGAAAACTGGTTCGATCAGCAGGTGACAACTGTCGCTGCGATCGCCGATGGCATTGACGAAGGTGAAGATCAGCTCAGCAACGTTGAGATTGAAGTCGTCAGTGAAGACAGCGCCTACGACGGCCTATCGCTAGCGCCAGTGCCCGTGCAAATTACCGATGGCACCATTCCTGGCTACGCCAGCTATCGCACCGTAGAACAAACCTTTCGCGACCTGTCGGGCCTAGCCGAAAGCAACGCTGACATTGCTAGCTGGGTAGACATTGGCGACAGCTACGACAAAGTAACCGCAGGCGGGCCAGCCGGATACGACATTCAGGCCCTACAGCTTACCAATAAAGCAACAGATATTCCTGGCTACGAGAAGCCGATTTTGTATGTGCAAGGCGCAATTCACGCACGCGAATATTCCACCACCGAGCTGGTAACCCGCTTTGCCGAAGATTTGATCACAGGCTATGGCACCAACCCAGAAGCGACCTGGCTGCTAGACTATACCCAAATTCACATCTTGCCAGTCGTGAACCCAGACGGTCGCAAGCTGGCAGAGCAGGGCTACTCTTGGCGAAAAAATGCAAACCCAACGCCGCCACCCGGTGAAGAAGCGGCCCCTTTCCCTAGCTACGGCGTAGACCTCAACCGCAACTACGATTCTACCTTTGGCGAAGTGCCAGGCGGCTCTAGCGGCGATCCAACCTCAGAGACCTATCGCGGCCCGTTTCCTTTCTCAGAACCCGAGACTCAAGCCACCCGCGACTATCTGTTGGATCTGTTTCCTGACCAAAAGAACAAACCTCAGTTTTCGCCAGCGCCGGACGATGCCACCGGGGTGTATTTAGATATGCACAGCTTTGGCAACCTTGTGCTATATCCGTTTGGCAATACGGCTGAGCCTGCGCCTAATGCTGAAGGGCTGCGCAACTTGGGCCTGAAGTTTGGCTATTTTTCTGGGCTAGACGGCGAAGCGTATGACGTACAGCAGGCAATTGGGCTATACCCCACTGACGGCACGACCGACGACTGGGTATACGAGACTTTTGGATCTGCGGCCTACACCATAGAGCTGGGCACGGAGTTTTTTGAAGATCCTGAGTATTTCGAGAACACGATTATGCCCGAGTTTTTGCCAGCGCTTTACTACGCGGCAAAGTCGGCGTTTCGGCCTTACCAAACGTCCGAAGGGCCCGATTCGATCAATGTTGAGGTGAATTTGCCAACGGTGATAGCCGGTGATGCGGTTTCGCTGTATGCAATCGCCAATGCCACCCGCTACGACGACGGCAACCTCAGTTCTGACGGCATCACAGAAGGACTAGATCTACCTGAGTTCAAAACAATTGGCGGCGCTCGCTATAGTTTTGACGCGCCGTCTTGGGTGCCGGGCACAGCGCTATTTGAGATGACGGTGGCAGACGGTGAGTTTGACAGCACGGTAGAGCGGCTGCGGGCCACCAGCATCGATACGTCCGGGCTGAGCGCTGGGCGGCACACGCTGTTTGTAGAGAGTTTGGCCGCAGATGGAACCTACGGCGTGCCGACGGCTGTTTTCTTGGATGTGGTTGCAGCGCCAGCAGGTGTGCCAATTGTAGGCACAGGCCAGGCAGATCGGCTAAAAGGTACAGACGCCGACGAAAAGATTGAGGGACTTGGCGGCAGCGATGTGATTGCGGGCGGTTTGGGTAATGACTTTATCTTGGGCGGCAGTGGCAATGACATTCTCAAAGGAGACTTGAGCAGGCAAGGCTCGCAGAACGGCAGCATGGGTGGCGACGATGTGATCTATGGCGGTGCGGGCAGCGATCGCATTCTTGGCGGAGCTGGCAATGACGTTCTGTACGGCGGCAACGGAGACGACAACATTACAGGAAATGGCGGCGACGATGTGATTTATGGCGGCAAGGGTGATGACCGGGTGAGCGGCGGCTCAGGTAGCGATACCTTCGTGCTGGCAGTGAGAGAAGGGCTCGATACAATCTTAGACTTTGAGCTAGGCGTAGATCGAATTGGCCTCGCGAAAAGCCTCTCTTTTGAGCAGCTAGAGATTGTTCAAAAGGGTAAGAGCGCAGCAATTCGGTTTGCCGATGAGACGCTAGCACAGCTCACTAACACAGCGGCTGATGCACTGACGGTTGATTACTTTACGCCTGTGTGATTACGTCTGTTTGACTTGCCTCTGCTTGATTTATCTCTATGGCTAAGACAATTTGCGGGGCCGACAAATGGGCAGCTCAATGATACTGATTGTTCCCTGACCCGTCTGGGAACGGCAGTGTAGCTTGCCCTGATGCTGCTCTACTACAATTTGATGGCTAATCGCGAGGCCTAGCCCTGTCCCTTGTCCAACCGGTTTAGTGGTAAAAAATGGGTCAAAAATATGCCGCAGCGTCTCTTCGGTTATCCCCGGACCATTATCCGAAATTTCTATCTGCACCCAGTCTTGGTCTAGCTGCTGAGTACGGATAGAAACGACAGCGCAGCGAGCCGTTTGATTGCTCAGACGAAAAGACTCTATTGAATTTTTAATCAATTGAAAGAACACCTGATTCATGGCGCTGTGGTCGCATTCTACTAGCGGCAGGCTTTCGTATTGTTTCGCGATCGCAATTTCTATTGATGAAAATCCGTCATTGAGTAGAGATTGAAGCATGACTAGCGTACTGTCTAAGTCATCATGGAGACTCGCATGCTTGTACTGCGATTCATCTAGCCGAGTAAACGCTCTCATTGAGTTAACAATTTGGCGAACGCGCTGCGCACCTATTTTCATCGACTCTAAAATCTTGAAGAAATCGTCCTCCATAAACGGCAAGTCTATCTCTTCTGTCATCTGGGCAATTGTAGGGTTCGGCTTCAATTCCGTTTGCTGATAGGCCTTGATTAGAGCAAATAAGTCGGCTGTATATTGCGCCACGGGCGCTAAATTGCTGTAAATAAAGCCCATTGGATTGTTGATTTCATGGGCAATGCCTGCCGATAGCTGGCCCAGGCTCAGCATTTTTTCGTTGTGAATAAGCTGAGATTGGGTTCGCTGAATTTGCTGTAGCTGACTGAGCGCAGCGGTTGAGCGGTCTCTTTCTTCTCGATACTGAGCCTGACTGGCAATGAGCTGCAGCAGCGTATGTCTATAAATGTTGAGGCTAAAAAGCACAAAAAGCGAGCCAAAGAAAAACACAGTTCCTGTTAGCAGCGGCAACCAGTCCAGTTTTAGCGACGCTATCAAGTAGGCTGCCAGACAGTAGCCACCCAAAAAAAGTCCCATGAGCGTCGAAAGATACCGCCAGTTGCGAACACCGCTATCAGAGGCGATATCAGGATTCCAATTGTGTTGCAGCAATCTTATAATTTGCCAAGTTTTGACAATAGCAATGCCCATGGCTAATGAGCCCATTGCAATTAGCCCAACAACCACTATTAACAGCGGTAAGGAAAGAAGCATAAAAAGAGTCTGCTCAAGAAAAGCAAAATGCACTACTTTATCTTTCCCGATTAGGCTGACTCACTCTGTTTCTGCGCGTTGGCCCAGCCGCTATGAATGCTGGTTGCAAATACTGAGACAACTGCCAGATAGTTAAAATGTACTAGTAAAGGTTGTCGGCAGTGTCCTATACTTTTTCGGACGGCCTCTGAGTTTAAGTAGCGTAATTATGACGTGTCATATTGATTCATCTGCGATCGCCCCGCTGCTAAAAGCTGAGTACACACAGGCCGATCTGGCCGCGATTTGGCAGGCGCTAGCTGCTAACCAAACTTTGGAGTTTGCCACTACCCGGCACCATCTTTTTCCGGCTGCGGCTGCCGCCGATGCAGACAATACGGGCTACCGGTATGTGTGGGTACGAGACAATGTGTACGTCGCCTATGCCCACGCGGTGATGGGCCAGCACACCGCTGCCGTCAAAACGCTGGCGGGGCTAATGGCTTATTTCAAGCAGTTTCAGTTTCGCTTCGACAACATTATCAATCAGCCTGAGCTAAAAGAACAGGTGATGCAGCGGCCCCACATTCGGTTTGACGGCAAGCACCTCAGCGAGATTGATGAAGACTGGGAGCATGCCCAAAACGATGCGCTGGGCTATTTTGTGTGGCTGTACTGTCGGCTAGCGATGCAGACTGGAACGGAACTGCCAAAAGACGGCCCAGAAGACAGCCCAGAAGACGGCCCAGAAGACGGCCAAATGCTGCGGCGCTTTGTGGCCTATTTTGCAGCCATTCGCTATTGGGAAGATGCAGACAGCGGGCACTGGGAAGAAGGGCGCAAGGTGTCGGCTTCTAGCATTGGGGTAGTGGTAGCAGGGCTAAAGGCATTGCGATCGCTGCTTACCGCCGACACCGTAAATCTCGACATGCGCTCAGCCTTAGAACCTTCAACAGACCTAATTTCTCAGCTTATTGAACAAGGAGAAACCGCCTTAAGCGAAATTTTTCCTTGGGAATGCCGCACCCCCGAAAACGAACGCCGCTATGACGCGGCTTTGCTCTATCTCATCTATCCGCTCAATGTCTTTAGCCAATCGCAAGCCGAGGTGATTTTATCTGATGTAAAAACATCGCTCACCGGAGAGTACGGCGTTCAGCGCTACCCTTACGACACCTTTTGGTGCCGAGACTTCCAAGATTTAGACAAGTCAATTCAAACAGCAAAATATACCGGACGCGAGCGTTGGTTAGCTGAGCGCAATCGCACCGTGCAGCGCGGTGAAGAGGCGCAGTGGTGCATTTTTGACTCGATTATGTCAGCCATTTATGGAGAATGGTTTCAATCGAGCGGCGACTCTGACTACCTGGCACTGCAAACGCTGCACTTGAACCGGGCTCTGGGCCAAATTACGGGAGAAGGCCATACCGTCTCAGCCGGGCAGGGCAGCAATGAGTCGGTTGAAATTCCGGCCAATCGCTGCCCCGAGCTGTACTACATTCAGCATAATGAATACGTGCCAAATGTTTCAACGCCGCTGCTGTGGACGCAGGCAAACCTGTGCATTGCCTTGAAGATGATGGAGCGCAGTTTAGCCGCAGTTTAGCTCAGATCTCGATTGCCCAGCTCTCGATTGCCTAGTTCTCGATTAAAGAGAGCGCATGGTTGCGACTGTGGATTTGCCAGTAGCGCAGCCAGCCGCCAACCATAGCACCGCTAGTGACAATCGCCACGTTTAACACCGCAAAAAACACCGGCTGACGAGAGCCAAACAACAGATTTGGCACAATATACAACAGCGAGACCATCAGACAAAAGAGCGCGGCATGAAAAACCGGCGCACGTCTAGCAAAAAAGGCCGTTATATAGCCGCTAAGCGCCGCAAAAATAATGCCGCAAACAGCCGAAAAAGCCAAGAACTGAGAGGTGATTCTATGGCCGTCACCGCTGAGATAGGCGACGTAGAGCGCTTTAGTGCTAAGGCAAAGCGTCAGATAGCCCAGCCCCAAACCTAGCAGGGTGAGCGCCGAGTTGCGAAACCGAAGCGGGAGGGATTTTAACATAGTGTTATCTCCGAGAAGCTACGTCAGGTGATACATCAAAATTAGTTTTTGAGTTCTGCTAGCAAGCATGCCCACATTTTTCCTCAACCTTTCGCCTCGACCTTTTTAGTGACCTTTCGTCTCAACTATTGTCCTCAAATCTTTGCTTCAACCATTTACGTCAAATCTTTCCCCACTGTAAGCACTACAAGAAGGCACTACAGAAGTCACCACAGAAGCCACAAAAAGATTGGTTGAACGTAACTACTCAGGCTTAAGAAAATAAAGACTTTTTCCAGAACTGTAGCAACAATCAGGTAATTTTTGGGTGTAGTGCAACTTCTAAAGCCCAGCCTTGAGCCAGCAAAAG
>Ga0209194_1001841_pt1 | contig 12220 bp, 11 predicted proteins | sample COGITO_mtgs_1004_FD_184787 | JGI IMG/M metagenome (GOLD analysis project Ga0209194, IMG submission 184787) | Pelagic marine microbial communities from North Sea - COGITO_mtgs_100413 (SPAdes) (version 2) | ecosystem: Environmental > Aquatic > Marine > Epipelagic ...
TGCGCCGCTTGGAGTATAGCGCAGCGCACCGCTTTAGCGGAGTGTGAAGCGAAGCGACGAGGGGCGCGTTAGCGCCCTTAAGATGCAGACACAGACTACTGCGCGGATGAATAAAGGCCACTTCCCCTCAAAACAAGGTTCCAAAACTCTGAAACTCAGATCCTCGAGTCAGAAAGTCGAATCGGGGCTAGCCCCCCTTTCCTGAAAAGGGAACCTATGAAGGGGGCACGTAAATGTATAAAAATTTCTAAAAATATTTAGACATGAATGATTGTGATACTGAACGTTCCCTTACAGTCACTATTGATATTTTTTATGCTAAGTTGGTGCTGAAGGCAAAAAGTTGTGTTTAGGTGTAGTTAGACCTAGCAATAGGTACAGGTCTGTTTAAGCAATGATACACAGCAGTAATGACTAAAAAACATAAACCGTTCAGTAGCTAAAGTAGGAGAAAGTATGCAACTTGCACCAACAATAACCGCGAGGTTCACATCAGGACCGGGAGAAAAGCTTAAAATGCCACCTCCTCCATCATTTTTTATAACGGTTTATTGAAAATGGTTTTAGATCTGTATCTAATTTTTGACCCGCTATAGTCTCGGCAATGAGTCTGCCTGTTTTAGGGCCAGTAGTAAGGCCAATGTGATGATGACCAAAGGCATAATATGTGTTGCTTACTGTGCTTGATGGTCCTATTACAGGGAGACTGTCAGGCATCGCTGGCCTATGTCCCATCCACTGGGTATGATCCGAGAAGTTGATTTCTGGAAACATTATCGCTGCTTGCTTTAATAGCCGGTCACATAAATCATAATTAGGACTAGCTTTTACGCCTCCAAACTCAACTAAGCCAGCAAGTCTGAGGCCATTGGTCATGGGGGTCACCACAAACTTACCTGAAGCATTCATAATAGGATAGTTTGGCGTTATGCCTGAATCCTTTATAGTTATATGGTAACCTCGTTCAGATTCGAGGGGCGAAGCAGGTGGCGACTGTAATCGTTTATTGTCTGTCACCATCTACTTAAAAGATATGAGTCATTTTGATGGTATGAATGCTGTTTGGGATGCATGGATATCAGAGAAATCAAAACCTGCAAGAGCATGTGTTCAAGCAGCGATGGCTCGGACAAATATCCTTGTTGAATTCTCAGTCACTGCGACACTTTAATTTCAGGGCTAAAAGAGGGTCTTGTTCGTTTTTCATTGGTTCACCTAATCGATCAGAGATGATCATAACGTCTCTTGTTAGGTGGCCTAATCATTCGTCACCAAGAGATACAAGTGGTCAAGTAAAACTGGCCACGTTATAAGAATCAAAAAACGGCTAATTAACCCAAAAAACATATTACTTAAGCAGCGCAGCACTCTCCTGTAACACATAGGAAAACTCATCAACGATGCCTGACTTAGGTCGTATCTTGGGCAGCAACAGCCATACGCTCATACTCAGAAGAGGCGAAAACTCGCGAAAAACAACCTGTTCGTTAGAATAAGCAGCTGCACTAATATGATCAACTAAGCTAATGCCAACACCCTGTTCAACCATTTCAATAGCCGCTATTGGTAAGGAGCATTCGCAGCGAATGTTGGGTTTGGCTCCTGCGTTCTTTATAACGCTTTCAACTTTTTCTCTAGCCATATCAATGAAACTTGGCTGTATAAAATCTTGCTCATGCAAGTCAATGGCGCAGATTGCATTTTTTTTGGCTAAAGGGTGGTCACAACGCATAGCAACTACAAATCTAATTTTAGTTAACTCAATACTTTCCATAAGGTGATCATTAACCTGGAGCATACCAATTGCTAAATCCACCTGCTGCTCTGTAACTAATTCCAGCAGCTTACGCGAACTATGAGTATGGAATGTGGTGAAAATTTCAGGATATTTGCGCAAAAACTGCGCCAATATATTTGGCATCCAATGCCTCGACAGCACAGGTGTACAACCGAAAGTGATCGAACCTTTCTTCATTTCACGTACATCACGCGTTAAATCATTTAAGTGTCTTAAACTCAATAAAGTATGTTCCATATGCCCCCAAATTTGTCGCATTTCCTCCCGCGGGCGCAGACGCCCATGAATACGATCAAACAAAGCAAAGCCAAATTGTTCTTCTAATTTTTTGAGCATTTTGCTGCCATTAGGCTGGGTCATATGATTGGCCCGGGCAGCATCTGATACGCTACCTAAGGTCATAATGGAGTTAATTAGTTCTAGTTCTCGCAAACGCATGGTATTCCTTTTTGGAATGATTATATGAAAAAACTATATTTGATGAATGGCTTTATGTCAATTACAATCGGACAGGTAGTAACATACTTACTATAAGATATTGGTTCAACCTTTGTGCATGGGTCTGTATCTTCATTAAAAAGAGGAGATTAAATTTTGAATAATAATAATAGTAAATTTGACCGAAGGGAATTTCTTGCCCGAACTAGTGCCGTAGGTCTTGCAGCTTCGGCTAGTTCTATTTCCATGTTTGCTGGTGCGGCTAGCAACGTGGTGGAGCCAATGTCTATATTGACATCCAATGCGTCATTTGACCCAGTGCGACCAGAAATGGGACGTTTAATTGCGCAAGCAGCTAAGGGCATAGGATGGGATGTAAAACTAGCCGCAGAAGACTACAACCTAGGTATTACTAAAGTTTTTAAGGAACAAGACTTTGATATGTTCATTGTACGTTGGACTGGGCGTGCCAACCGAATTGATCCAGAAACTTTCATTAATATGCAACATCACAAAGATGGAGCATATAATAAATGGGGCTACAACAACCCTGCTATAAATGCCTTGGCAGAAGCTCAGCAAGTAGAAATGGACATCGATAAGCGCCAAGCAATTGTCCACGAAGCTCAGCAAGTTCTGTTTGATGACACTGCGCGTAGCCCTATTGTTTACCCCAGCATGACCAATGCTTACCGCGAAGATCGCCTCCAAGGTTTGGTGCCTATGGTGGGTGAAGGAATTGGCTCTTTCTGGACTGACATTAACATGAGCACCATAAGCGGCAGTGGCTATGTACGCACTGGCCAAACATCACCTCTTAAAAATCTGAATCCCATAGCAGCCACTGACTCCAACGAGTTTAAAGAGCTACGCATGATATATGATCGCTTGGTGCAGGTTGCTCCCGATGGTTCAGTTGTGCCTTGGGCAGCCAAATCAATCAATGTTGTTGACAACACAACAATAGACATCGTGTTACGTGATGGCATGAAATTCCATGATGGTATGCCAGTCACCATAAAAGACATTATGTTCACATTCGCTTATCACAAAAAGTGGAACGCACCTTTCTTTGTATCCTCTTTAGAAAAGTTTGAGCACATGGAAATAACCGGTGCTAATTCAATGCGTATTAAGCTTTCTGCACCGCACGCACCGTTAATGATTAACTTCTTCGCATCTATCTTTATCTTGCCTGAACATATTTGGAAAGATATTCCTGAGAAAGTTGACGTTGATGATGTGCTCAACTTCGCCAATGAAAAACCCATTGGCAGTGGACCATTCCAGTTCGACTACTGGGATCGTGGCAAGGAACTGAAGGTGAGCGCCTTTAAGCAGCACTTCAATGCTCCAAAGTGTGAAGGTATCATTCGTGTTACCTACGGCAGCCATGATGCTATGGCAGCAGCGATTGAAACTGGTGAATGTGACCGCACTCGTTATATTCTGAAGCCGTCATTAGTTCAGGACCTTAATCAAATTAAAGGGATAGTGGGCAAGGGATACCCCAGCCATGGGTTTTATGATTTAGGGTATAACCACAGACGTGGCCCATTGGCCGATCCGGCTTTTAGAGCAGCAATGGACTTAGTTATTCCTCGTGATGTCATTCGCGACGTTATCATGTCTGGCTTCGCTGAGAACGGCGGTTCTGTTATTGCTCCAGCAAATAAATTTTGGCACAACTCTTCAATTAAGGCAAATTCACAGAATATCAAACAGGCCAAAATCATGCTTGCCGCTGCTGGTTATTCTTGGAATAGCGAAGGGAAACTGGTTTATCCGGGGTAAGTATACTCGGGCAATAGCTATCAACTATTGCCCGACCTAATGTGTCATCTAGGTTGGCTTAAAACAGTGCCACCCAACATTTTATGGGCAGTTGTTTTTTCTTTCCTGGCTATTTGAAAGCTGGGTGAATAGAAGAATTGAGATTATTTTTATGTTTGACTATATCATCCGGCGTTTTTTTTATACCTTAGTTACCCTGTTTGCTGTTGCCAGCATTCTATTTATTTTGTTTCGCCTGTTACCTGGCGACCCCACCATGCAAGTTATTTCTCCAGCAATGGATCCAGCGGTCCAAGAACGAATGAAGGCGGCTTTCGGTCTTGATAAATCTTTATTTGTCCAATACATAGTCTATTTAAAGAACTTAGTGACACTTGAGTGGGGGCGTTCCTTTGTCTCTGCCCAGGAAGTCACTGATATTTTGGCCTATCGCTTTTGGAATACAATTCTATTGATGGCAGCAGGTATGTGCCTAACTTTAGTGCTTGGCATTAGCCTGGGTATGATCATGGCATGGAAGCGTAACAGTGCCTTAGATATTGGTGGCACTATCGTCAGCTTAGTATTTCAAGCTGCACCTCCATTTATTACCGGTCTAATACTGCTGATTGTACTCAGCTATAGACTTGGGCTATTTCCTACCGGTGGGATGTATCCCGCCGGTTTTCGACCAGAAGGGGTTATTGAATTGTTACTGATGCCAGAATTTTGGCATCGTATCGTATTACCCACAATCACAGTGGCCGCCTACTACATATCAACACCCATGCTAGTCATGCGCGACAGTATGTTGGAAGTGTTAGGAAGTGACTTTATTGAACTGGCAAAAGCGAAAGGTTTACGCCCCAGTGTTGTCATGATTAAACACGCAGCGCGAAACGCTTTGCTGGGGGTGGTCACCATAGCGGGGATAATGATTGGATTCGCTGTAGGTGGTCAGGTTGTAGTTGAGTCATTATTTTCTTGGCCTGGCATGGGGCAGTTAATGGTTGAATCTGCTGCATCACACGATTATCCAGTTGCTCAAGGCACTTTTTTGATGCTGGCGATTTTAGTGATCAGTTTGAATTTTTTTACTGACATTCTCTACTGCTACCTTGACCCACGCATTCAGATATCCGCTAAAGGAGTGAACTAATATGCCGGTCAAACATCTCGACAGCGGTCTGGCTATTACACATATAGATATAACGTCCGTGCGCGTGCCGCTGGCAATCCCGTACCAACTATCTAACTTGTATGGAACTCTCACCCATAGCAATGCGGCTATTGTTAAAGTAACCCTAAGAAATGGCCACATCGGTTGGGGGGAAGCAGACCCAGGTGGCAAGCACTTTGACGGTGAAAATATTCAATCCACGATACGAAAATTGCGTCACTGGGCGCCAGAGCTTATTGGTCAACAAGTGGACCAATGGGTTAGTAAAAAACGTGGTTTAGCATATGCTGGTGCACCAGCCGCTGCTCTGGACGTTGCATGTTACGACGCACTTGGGCATGCATTGCAACAGCCCGTATGGCAACTTTTAGGTCAAAAAGCCAACAAGAAGATTGACTCTTTGTGGCCTATCTCTAGTGGCTCTAGTGATGATGACCTAGCAATGATTGAGGAGTACAGTGCAAAAGGGTTCAGGACCTTTATGTTGAAAATGGGTAATAATTCAATCGAAGATGATATCCAGCGGCTAAAAACTGTCATAAATAGTGTAGGCAATGATATCAAAATTATGGTCGATGCCAACCAAGGATGGTCATTGGAGCAAGCCAAGGCCTTTGTAGATGGCACCAACGACTTGTTTATTGAGCTGATAGAGCAACCGGTCATAGCCAACGATATTTCGGGCATGCATGACCTGCGTAAGCGTGCCAATAACTTCATATCTGCTGACGAATCTGCTCAGTCTATTAGTCAGGTTAAAACTATCGTAGCCAACCAAGCAGCCGATGTTTTTAGCCTAAAAATATCAAAAAACGGTGGTCTTACCAGTTGTTTAGAGATGGCGAATATAATTCAAAAAGATAATAAATTAATTATGATGAACAGCATGATTGAATTAGGCATTACCCAAGCGGCATCCTTGCATCTGGGTGCTACTTTAAAAAATCTAGTCAACTGCGGGCATGCTTACATGTCTACACTGCGAATGTCGGATGATATTACCAACTTCAGTAACCTTGTAATCAACGGGAGTGCGCTTGTTCCAGACACTCCTGGATTAGGCATTACAGTTTTTGAAGATAAACTAAAAACCTACCAAGTGGATACTTTCCATGTTTGTTAATAAAATTGGTTCAGCCATGCGAATTATTCAGCGTGGATTTGGAGAACATTATGGCATCATTAATGCCAACGGCCTCAGTCGCTGGGGGTTTCGTATAATTATGGTGTTTGTTTTGGTGGCGATTTTCGCTCCTTGGATAGCGCCAAACGACCCGTGGGAAATGATGTATGACGTTAATGGCAAATTTGCTTCTTTAAGATCACCATCGTGGGAATTCCCAGCAGGTACTACGCACTTGGGTTATGACTTGTTTTCACAGTTAGTGCTCGCTACCCGGACAACTTTGATTATAGGTTTTGTCTCAGGTTTGGTTTCAATCGTAGTGGGAGCTAATGTTGGATTAATAGCAGGTTATTACGGCGGCAAAGTAGATGAAGTGTGCATGCGCTTAACAGATATCCTATATGGCATGCCATTTTTGCCCTTTATTATCGTTTTAATTGCCTTATTTGGACGTAAACTTGAGTTTGTTATTCTCGCCATAGCACTAATTATTTGGCGTACGTCTGCACGCGTAATACGGGCCCAAACCATTGCTATTAAACAGCGGCAGTTTATTACGGCTGCAAAAGCGAGAGGTTGTAGCGATTTTCGCATTATTTACCAACACATTTTGCCCAATGTATTACCGCTATTACTACTCTATGCTGCATTCAACATTGCCTGGTCCATTATTACGGAGGCCAGTGTCAGCTTCCTAGGTTTTGGTGACGGAGAGACCGTCAGCTGGGGTGGAATGTTGTATGAGTTATGGTTATCAGGCAAAACACGGGTTGCCTGGTGGTGGTTTGCAACACCTTCGGTGTGTATTATTTTACTGGTTACGTCACTTGTTTTTGTGAGTCGTGCCTATGAAGAAGTTGCTAATCCGAGGTTACGAAAGAGATGATCCTACCTGAAAAAAAACAAACCGACATTGTCTTATCAGTGCAAGGTTTAGGAGTGCAATATGCTACGGCACAGGGCCCCGTTCACGCGGTTAGTGACGTTAGTTTCGATGTATACAAAAATGAAGTTTTTGGTATAGCAGGCGAATCAGGTTGTGGTAAATCGACCTTAATTCGTTCACTTATGCGGCTACTGCCAGATTCATCCACCATGACCGCCAGTGGCTTGCAGTACAAAGGCAGGGACTTACTGACTATGGATGATGAAACCTTCCGGAAGCAGGTACAGTGGCAAGAAATCTCGCTGGTTCCACAAAGCGCTATGAACTCATTCAATCCCGTTTATCGGGTTGGTGACCAAGTTATAGAATCTATGCTGGCACACCGGAAAATGGGTAAGAAAGAGGCTGCTGAGCGGGCTGCAGAACTATTCGACGTTGTTGGGTTAGAGACGGGGTTGTTGCGCAGTTATCCCCACGAATTTTCCGGAGGCATGCGTCAACGGGCAATGATTGCGATGTCTTTATCCCTGGATCCTGGGCTTATCGTCATGGATGAACCTACAACCGGTCTGGATGTTTTAGTTCAAGAACGCATTTTGCGGCGCATTCGCGAAATTCGTGCGGAAATGGAAAGTGCTATTGTACTCATCACTCATGACATTGCGGTGATTGCTGAAATGAGCGATCGGATTGGCATTATGTATGGTGGCCAAATGGTTGAACAGGCTACAGCTATCGATTTGTTTGAATCTCCATATCACCCTTACACCCTGGGTTTAAACAATGCCTTCCCTTCTATAAAAGACATAGGTGGGGATCTGATTTCTATACCAGGTTCTCCGCCTACACTTATCGGGCCTTTAAATTATTGCCCTTTTTATGAAAGGTGCCCTTTTAGTATAGATGAATGTGCCCACCAGGTGCCTATGCCAAAGACTGTTGGTAATGAGCATGAAATTCGCTGTTTCCGATCTGGTGATGCAGTAGATTTACGCCGTTTAGCAAAGGAAAAAACAACATGGCGATCCTAGAAATAGATCATTTAAGCCGACATTTTGAAATCCGACCCGGTTTGATCGACCGCACCTTTAGGAAAAAGTCATCAAGCTACATTAAAGCCGTAGAGTCGCTGAATTTTAGTGTGGAAGCAAATGAAATCCTAGGTATTGCGGGAGAATCAGGCTGTGGAAAATCGACCACTTGTTCAATGATATCCAATTTGCTTGATCCCAGTGCGGGTGATATCCGTTACGAAGGCCAATCAATTATTGGTTTAAAAGGGAAGGATTTAAAAAATTATCGCCAGAATGTGCAGATGATATTTCAAGATCCATATGAAAGCCTAAATCCTCGTTTTCGTATTGTCGATATTATCGCTGAAGGCCCTAGAGCTTTGCAATTATGGGATAGTGCTGAGATCATGCACCGAGTCACCGACATGATGCAAAAAGTAGGCCTTGATCCAAAAAAATATGCCGAGCGCTTCCCCCATGAACTTAGCGGTGGAGAAAGACAAAGGGTTGGAATCGCAAGCGCACTGGTAATGGAACCCAAAGTTGTGGTCGCCGATGAGCCCCTGTCCATGCTGGATGTATCAATAAGGGCAGGCATCATTGATATGATGAAAGAACTCCAGAACGACAGTAAGTTCTCTTGCATTTATGTGTCCCATGACTTATCAATACTTGGCAATGTTTGCGACAGACTCATGATCATGTACTTAGGACAGGCTATGGAGATAGGACCTGTTGAGGAAGTTATTAGAAACCCAAAACACCCATACACCAAAGCTTTGATAGGTGCCGTGCCCATCCCGGACCCACGCTCACATAGGGAAAGACCAAACATTATAGGCGACATTTCCAAACCTATCGATCCGCCACCGGGGTGCCGCTTCTCACCACGGTGTCCTTATGCTGATGACTCCTGTCGTGAAAACTTTATTGAATTACATACAGACGATCACATTTCACACCAGGTGGCTTGTCACAAGGTGAAGGTATGACCATATGGATTACAGTGTCGCAGTAATTGGTGGTGGTTTGCTAGGTGCATCTTTTGGTTGGGGGTTAGCTCGACGAAAAATAAAAACCATAGTGATTGACCAAGGTGATAATGCTATTCGCAGTGCCCGGGGTAATTTTGGGCTTGTTTGGTTGCAAAGCAAGGGTGTTGGTATGCCAGAATATGCGCGGTGGACCCATCAGTCTACGCGTGAGTGGGTAGCTTTTAGCGAGGAACTAGAGGCCACAACAGGCATTGGCATCCACTATGACCGTTGCGGTGGTTACATTCTCTGTCTTGATGATGCAATGCAAGAGGCTACTGAACGAAGCATGAGCACGTTAATGACAAGTCTCGGTGATCATGCATACGACTGTAAGAGTCTCAACTACGCAGAAGTTAAAGAGGCACTGCCATTAGTAGGAAAAATTGCCGGCGCTACCTATTCCCCGCACGATGGGCACTGCAACCCATTAAACCTCTTACGGGCTCTCCATAAAGGCTTTATTATGATGGGCGGTAAGTATCATTCCAATTGTACGATATCCTCTATTACGCCGCTTTCTGGTGGGGGCTTTAGAGTTACTGATGAGTCAACAGGTACGACCTTTAGTGCAGAGAAAATCATTATTGCTGCTGGCCATGGATCAGCACAACTGGGAACACAAGTTGGACTGGATATACCCATCTTCCCAGACCAAGGCCAAGTTTTGGTTACTGAGAAAAGAGGGCCTGTGTTACGCCATCCAACCAATTTTGTTAGGCAAACAGATAATGGTAGTTTCATGCTAGGTCCTTCCAGCCAAAAAGTCGGTTTTAATACGGACACCAATCCAGAAGTATTGGCTGAAATTGCTAGAAACTGCTGTACCGCTTTTCCTTTTCTTAGTCAGATTAAAATCCAGCGAGCATGGGCGGCTTTGCGCATAATGACGCCAGATGGGTTCCCAGTTTACCAACAGTCCGACGAGCACTCCGGTGCTTTTTCATTTGCTTGTCATAGTGGCGTTACCTTAGCCTCTACACATGCTCTGCAGGTTCCAAAATGGATAGAGCAAGGTGCAATACCGAAGCAGTACGAAGCATTTCATCCAAGGCGTTTCCATGTTTAAAAGATCAATGCCCATGTTAGATCCTGTTTCATTCTTTTTTAATGAGAAAGTCATTGTCGCAAATAAGAATGATACTGTTGCGGCCGCACTTCTAGCTGCTGGCATAACCACATTTAGTTTAGGGACAAATGAAAAAACCCACCGCGCCCCTGTATGCATGATAGGTAACTGCTTTGAATGTTTGGTAGAAATAGATGGCCAATCGAACCAACAAGCCTGTTTAATAGAGGTTTCGGCCAATATGAATGTGAAAACACAGTATGGTTTGGTTTTGGTTAAAGACCTATTGGAGAGCAATATGAAGAATTCGAAAAATGATTGACGTAGCAATAGTGGGTGCAGGCCCTGCTGGATTAACCGTCCTTGAAGAGCTTGGTAAGCACAATGTAGAAGCGCTATTAATAGACGAGCAACCTCAGGCTGGGGGTCAAATTTACCGATCGTTGACGAAGAACTTGCATGAAAATAGTGACCTTTGCAATAGGCTTGGTGAGAGCTATACAGCAGGAAAAAAACTTGTGTCTAGCTTGGATGATCAAACTGAGAAGTTACTGCATGCACGTATATGGGATCTAACTACAAATTTGCAAAGCGTTACCCTAGGCCTAACTTCAGCTAAAAATACACAATTATTGCATGCCAAGCAGGTGGTGTTATGTAATGGTGCGATGGAGCGCCCTACTGCTTTTTCCGGTTGGAATTTACCTGGGGTAATGAGTATAGGGGGGGCGCAAACCTTGATGAAAGCTAGCGGCCTAGTTCCCGAAGAACCTTTTGTGGTAGTTGGCTCAGGACCTTTAGTGTATTTATACATTAATCAATTACTAGATTCAGGAGTTAAACCCACTGCTTTTCTTGACCTGACCCAGTCCAACAATAAAAAGCATTACCTTCCACATGCTATAAAAGCTTTAGTGCATCATTCTAGCTTGATTCAGCAAGGATTAAAGTGGCAGAAACGAATTAATCGGTCAGGTATTCCGGTCTACCAGAACATACAACAACTGACGGCAAAGGGAGAAAAAAGTTTGCAAAAAGTTTCTTGGCAAAGTCAAGGACGTTACCATGAAATAGACTGCAAATTATTGCTCACACATGATGGCATCATACCTAATACTCAGCTAGCTAAAGCAGCTAACTGTCAACTACATTGGCATGAATTACAGAAATACTGGCATCCTAAACTAAATGAATACGGCCTATCAAGTAAGAAAAATGTCTGGATAACCGGCGACTCAGGTTATATTGATGGCGCTGAGGGTGCCATAATTAAAGCGAGAATAACAGCCATGTCGTTAGCAAATCAGTTGGGGAGGCTATCTTATGGCTCTTGGCAAAAGCAATTAGCACCCCTAACAAAAAAGTTAAAAAAAATGCGTCATTTACGTCACTTTCTAGAACATTACTACTTACCCAGTGATGCATTTAATCCTATATGCAACAACGTCGATCTAATTTGTCGGTGTGAACAAGTGTCTAAAACACAAATTCAAATTGCAGCCCAAGAACAATCCCAAGGAATTAACCAAGTCAGAGTGTTTACACGCTGCGGCATGGGACACTGTAAAGGCTACCAGTGTGGTGATAATGTGGGAAAAATCATTGCTCATGAACAGCAACGTTCGGTAATGGAAGTAGGTTATTTATCGGGCCGTTTACCCGTCAAAGCCCTCACTGTGGGAGAGTTAGCAAGTATTAAATCTGGCTAGATTTTTCGAAATAAAAGACAGTTTATCTAGGTGGAAGCTTTGCATGCCTCTATAACCGAGAAGCTCCCTAGTTTTGACTGATGTTAAAAATGGGGGGATTACAAAGCACAACATCACTACCCTAGATTTGTAAATAGTAGTAAAGAGCCACCTGAATAGTCTAGATCAAAACTTCACCCGACTCATCGTGAATA
>Ga0209194_1001843_pt1 | contig 12217 bp, 11 predicted proteins | sample COGITO_mtgs_1004_FD_184787 | JGI IMG/M metagenome (GOLD analysis project Ga0209194, IMG submission 184787) | Pelagic marine microbial communities from North Sea - COGITO_mtgs_100413 (SPAdes) (version 2) | ecosystem: Environmental > Aquatic > Marine > Epipelagic ...
CTGAGGGCTTGGCTGGCTTCGTAGTTCATCTGTCTGTGAGGGAAACAGTGAACCAAAGTCTACAAAACTACCATGAATCCTATTATGCAAGAGGTCTATAGAAAACTGTAACCCTTACTTTCCCAGGGGAGACATCATCAGGAAGCTGAACGACGACCTGACGGGTTGCAGAAACTTCAGTTTCAGTTTCGTAATAGCTACGCATAATCTCCTACCTATCTAGCTTGGTATCAAAGCACAAAAGCATTTCCCACTTCTAGATACTAGCGCTTCTACACTCTATTCATACCTCACTATCGCAAGTATCGAAGGCTACGTTACCGTTCGGCAATCACTTCACAAATGGCATAGCGATTGCTAACTTTTATCAGTTTCCTTAAAAGTTAGCAATCGCTATGAACGTTCACGAGAAAATAAACTACGTTGAATTTCCTACGACTGACTTACGAGCTACCAAAGCGTTCTTTAGCCAAGTCTTTAACTGGAGCTTTGAGAACTTTGGCAAAGAATACACCGCATTTTCCAACAAAGGCTTAGACGGCGAAGTCTTTAAAAGCCGACCTCACCGTTTCTACAAAAACCGGCAGCGCTCTCGTTGTCTTTTACAGCAAAACTTTAGAAGACACTCAAGCCAAAATCGAAACAGCAGGCGGCACTATTAACAAGCCTATTTTTAACTTTCCGAGCGGGCGGCACTTCCATTTCACTGAACCTAGCGGTAATGAATACGCTGTCTGGTCAGATAAATGAGCTTAACAGCTTCTAAGATGCTTCCAACTCAGGCGTTTTCAGCGTAATCGCAAACCCGGCAACCACCACCGTCAGCACACCTGCCACCCAAAAGGGTGCCGAATAGCCCAAAGAAGTCACCAGCAGCCCTGACACCGCCGGGCCAAACGCATTAGAAATACTCAGATACGACGCATTGAGACCCAGCACCTCACCCTGCTCCCGCTGGCTGCTGCGAGTAGACAAGATCGAGTCGATCAGCGGCATGGGGAAGGCATTGACCAGACCGAAGAGTCCTAACAGAATCGAAAAGTAGAAGATAGTAGGTAGCGTTGGCATCAATATAAACAGAATACCTCTAGCAATCAGTGCACCCACCAGAACATTCACGATGCTGAAGCGTTTGCGCAGCGGCTCTAGCGCAAAGACCTGAGAGATGAAGGCTAATATGCCAAAGGCGACGAAGGCGATCGCTAAATTCTTAGCATCTTGCCCTAGCACGTTGATAAAAAACGGCTGGAAAGCAAACGTAAAAATCGTGAACGTAAAGCCATTAAGGAACGTCATCAGCAAAATCCGCCCCACCACCGGACGGCCTAGCGCCGTAAATAAGCCAACGAAGTCGAGCTTCTTTTGAACCTTTTGGGTTTGTATCCCATCTTCTATATCTGTATCCTGCCTAGTCTCAGAAAGGAAGAAGAAACACAAGATCGCGGCAATCAAAGCGATCGCAGCCGACACTAAAAAACTCATCCCCAAAGAAGACACCCCCCACGGCCCAATCCGAATTGGCGACACCAGCTGAGCGGCATAGCTGAGCGGCGGCCCCACCACAAACCCCAACCGAAATAGCCCGCTATAGATACCAAATGCCTGCGTCCGCTGCTCCGGCGACGTGATATCGCTAATCACCGCCTGGGCAACCGAATTGTTGCCGCCCGTGAGTCCATCGAAAATGCGCGCCGCAAACAGCAGCCAGGATACGCCTGCGATCGCGGCCAGCAAATTAGAAAGCACCGTCCCTAACAGGCTAATCACCAGCAGCGGTCTGCGCCCCCACCGATCCGAGAGCTGTCCCAGAATCGGCGTCCCCAGGAACTGCGACAGCGAATACGCCGTTGTGAGCAAGCTCGCCTCAAAATCACTCAGTCCAAACTGCTTCGCATAGGGATACAGCGTCGGAATAATGATCGTAAAACTAACAGAATTGATAAACGCGATTGAAGCAACTATCCAAAACTGTAGCGGGAGCTTTGGGTTATCACCTGGCGAATCACCACGTGAAGACTGAGAAGGCATTGTTTGTAGATTCTCGCATTTATGACCAGTATCTACCTTAGTCCTAGTCAGGATTTTCTGGCTGGGCCTTCAGTTTCTGCTTCAGGTCAGAAATCTCTCGATCCCGCTCTTCCACAATACCCACGACCCGCTGGATCGCTCGCGCGAGCGCCCCTAGCTCATCCGATCGCTCTGCCACCTCATCTATCCCCAGATTGTTCGCCCTAAAGCTGTGATTCTCGACAGCGGCCACAATCGCCTCCGTCACGTAATAGATGTGCGCTAAATCTTCGACGCTCTGGTTCTGACGCTTCTCGAACGCACCAATCACCTGATTGTAACGAGTGGCAATATGGCCGACCTCTGTGAACGGTTCGACGGGTACCCGCAGGCTCAGATCATTAGTCCTAGCCTGATAGTCCATGATTTGGAAGAGTTCGTAGGTTTCCGTCTTGGCATGATGTTCCGAGACATTCAGGCCAATTTCTTCTTCTTCTAAAGAGATCCGCAGCGGAAACACTTTGTTGACTAAGGTCAATACTATCCAGGCAAGGCCGAACGTCCAGACAGCGGCGACCCCAATTCCAAAGAGCTGCACCATCAGCTGATTGCCTCGACTAAGCCCGGTGCCGATCAGATCTAGCTGGCCGAATAGCCCCACAGACAGTGTGCCCCACATACCGGCTGCGCCATGAACCGGAAAGGCATCTACAGCGTCGTCAATTTGCCAGCGGTCTAGGAGCTGAGAAGCCAGGGATGCGATCGCTGCCCCAGTCCCACCCACCACCACCGCCAGCGGCTCATTAATCACATTGCAACAGGCCGTCACCGCCACCAACCCAGCCAAAGAGCCATTAATTAGCTGCTCTACTTCCACAACCTGATGCTGCAAGCTACTGAGCACCGCCGCCACAATCATGCCCGCCACCCCTGCCAGCACGGTATTGACCACAATCCCCGGCACCTGCTCATTGAGCGCCAGCGTACTGCCGCCATTAAATCCAATCCAGCCAAACCAAAGCAGCATTGCCCCCAGCACCGAAAAAGGAATATTCGATCCTTGAATTCGGTTGGACTGGCTTTGATTAGACTGGCCCTTCTGGCTTTTAGCGGGAAATCGCCCGTGCCTTGCGCCCACTACCAGAACGACCGCCAGCCCAAACCAGGCACCCACACCATGAACAACGGTCGAGCCCGCAAAATCGATAAACCCAATATTTTCTAGCCAGCCGCCAGCATTCCCCGAAGCGATGCCGTTCCAGCTCCAGTGCCCAAACAGCGGATAGATAATTCCAGAGATAAAGAACGCCAGCAGCAGATAAGCATGAAACTTCAGCCGCTCAGCCGCCGCCCCAGACACAATCGTGGTCGCGGTGCCACAGAACATCATCTGAAACAAAAAGAAAACGGCGCGATTCGGCTGATCGCTAAACGTCGGCACAAATCCCGTACTGCCAAGCCAATTTGCCTGAGAGCTGCCAAACATCAGGGCATAGCCAAAGAGCCAGAACAGCCCCGCCGAAATGCCAAAGTCTGCCAGATTCTTGACCGCGACATTGATGCTGTTTTTGGAGCGAGTCAGACCCGATTCCAAGCACATAAATCCGGCCTGCATCAAGAACACCAGACCAGAACAGAGCAGCAGCCATAAGGTATCGATCATCGAAGTCTCACTCATCTGGCAGACAGCCCCTGATGATTAAAGTGATATCGCTTCAGGTGATAGTCTTGTGCGAACTGCGGCAGCTTGTCCTGATGGCCCAGAATAATCAGCGAATCGTCCACATTCAGTAGCTGAGTCGCCGACGGACGAAAAATCAGCCGGTCGTTAAACCGCCGCAGCGCAATCACCATAAAGGCTCCTTTGCCCCGCACCTGTAGCTCCATCAAAGTTTTGTCCACGAAGGGAGAGCCAGATTGGATCTGTAGCTCCTCCATCTGCACCTCCACGTTCGCCAAAAACTCATTGAGATAGCTGCGCTCATAGGTGTTGTTCAGTAAATCCATCCCCGTCGGACGCACAATCAGATTGGAGATTTGGATCGCGCTAATCGTATCGGGCAGCACGATATGATCGGCCCCGGCCAGGCGCAGCTTTCGTTCTGTCGGCGGCAGTTCTCCTCTAGCCAGGATTTTGATACCTGGATTGAGATCGCGAGCTGTCAAGGTAATAAAAACGTTTGTCTTATCATCGGGCAGCACCGCCACTAGCGCTTTAGCCCGGTGAATGCCGACCTCCTTTAAAGTAATCTCGTGAGTGGCGTCGCCCTGATAGTAGAGATAGCCCGAGGCATCGGCTACTTCTATTCGCTCAGGCAGATTGTCGAGCACGACAAACGCCTGCCCTGCTCTATCGAGCTGCTCTGACAAGACCTGCCCCATCCGGTCGAAGCCGCAGATAATCACATGGTCTTGCAAGTTCGCAATGCTGAGCTGCTTGCGCTGATTGCTAAAGGCGCGATTGATTTCTCCTTCGGTCACCATCTGCACAAACCCTCCTACGCTGTAGACAGCCGATGTCGTCCCGGCAATGATGACGAGAATCGTAAAAATTTTCTGGAAGGGTGTATCCAGCGGCTTAACTTCTCCATACCCCACCCCAAAGATCGTAATCACAACCATGTAGATGGCTTCTAGCGGCGTCCACCCAAACCAGACATAGCCCAGGATTGCCAGCACCACTGTCAGGAAAAAGAAGAGAACGCCAGTTAAGACACGACGCGCAGATTCGTGCATGGATTATGTGCAAAGTGAAGCGGATACAGCCGTCGCTAGCTATACGCTGACAGTAAACAAGCTAGGTGGCGCTCAGAGTGTGTCTCAGGCTACAGAGTCACCGTCCGTACTCAGCCGTCTAGATCTGACTACAAGTTTCAGAGAGGACGAATCTGTCACGCTGCCGCAGAAAGTGCTCTAGCAGAAAGCGCTCTACTTGACGAGGGATTTACTCAAGATTGACCTACTAGCTTGCGTATCGAATACAAAGCTAACGGCAAACCATATGGGCGGTGAGGGACTCGAACCCGCGACATCCTCGGTGTAAACGAGGCGCTCTACCAACTGAGCTAACCGCCCGAATATGCGCAACGATTGAACCTGTTGCACTCGGAATTAAAATAATACCAGAAGAAGCCCCATAGAAAAACCTGAATTTTACGCTGTTTAGATAAAACATTTGTATTACTGTATAGAATGTTGCATCTTTATCTGCTACATCTATGCCCTCAGGCCGAACTCACGACCGCATTACGCTTTGGTGTCTGCCCTTTGTCATTGGGGCCACCTTTTTAATTACCAGCAGCTTAGCCACGACCAATGGCCTAGCCACCACCGTTATTGTTGCGATCGCCTTTTTAGTAGGCGGCTTCATGCTCGGCCCAGACTTAGACATTCACTCTATTCAGTACAAACGTTGGGGCCTGCTGCGGTGGATCTGGTTGCCCTATCAAAAAGCCCTAAAGCACCGATCTACGTTATCCCACGGCCCGATTATCGGCACCGCAATCCGGGTAATTTACATGGGGGTATGGATTGGGCTTTTCACTACGGTACTGGCGATCGCCTTCAACGCACTCTGGGATGCTCAGCTCACCTCAAAAAGTATTCTTACCACCGTTCGCTACATAGGCAACCACTACATCGCCGAGTGGGTAGCGGCCATTATTGGGCTAGAGCTAGGTGCCATTAGTCATTCTGCTAGCGATGTAGTAGGCACTCGCCTAGTAAAAAGAAAAAGCGCAAAGGCTAGAAAAAGAAAGAAGTATCGCAAAGAACAGTAGAAACTGTTAAAAGTCCAACTCTCTAAAGAGAGAACTCACCAAATAAAAAACTAAATTTTTAGAACAACCGTTGAGTATCTAACAACACCGTTTCTCAATGAGTCTCATGATGGCGGCTGAGCGCTGAGAAGCGCAAAATTGTTCGTCATTAAGGACAGCAAGAGGGCAAAGAGAAAATGACAAAATGGTAATAAACTCTGTTCCCTTTATCCCTTGTGGCTTCAGCAGTTCAGTCAAATTTCTATTGGTTGACAATCCTAAGTGGAAAGCATAAGTTTATCCGCATAAGTCGCTTCCAAAGAGATATAAACGTCTTTGCTAGAAGCTCGCTTTAATTCATCAACAAATCATTAACTAAGAGGATTACAACATGAAAGTTAAGTACTTTGCTGCGCTCGCTGCTGCTTCTGTCGTCGGTATGACTGCGCTAACTGGCTGCGGTGGCGATACGACTACAGAAGAAGTTGCCCCTGATGCCACCACTATGGAAGAGCCTGCAGCAGGCACCACTATGGAAGAGCCTATGGAAGAGCCTGTTGATGGGGCTGTCATGGAAGAGCCTGCTGATCCTTGCGCTGCTGAGTAATTTTGAGAATAACGGTCAATCTTGAGCTGAAATAAGCGCTCGAGTAACCGTCAATCTCGAGATAGTTATTAAGTTCAGGTATCGCTTCTTGCAACTTCTCTTTTTGCAAAAAGCGATACCTCAAAAAAGTGAGGGAGACATTTTGTGTTTTCCTCACTTTTTCAGTATTAAGGGCTGTTTATGCACTCAAATGATATGTTTTGGATAGTTCTCTATTCTTCTTGCACGCTATGAACATTGCATTTGTTGGCCTAGGCACCATGGGCGAGCCGATGGTGCTGAATTTGCTGAAAGCCGGTTATTCGGTTTCTGTACATAATCGCACTCGCAGCAAAGAACAATCTGTAGTAGCAGCAGGGGCGATCGCCACGTCATCACCCCAGCAAGCCGCCACCACTGCCGATATCATCATTACCTGCGTCAGCGACAGTCCCGACGTAGAAGCCGTCGTCCTCGGAGAATCCGGCATCATCCACGGGGCAAAATCCGGCTCTTTAGTTGTTGATATGTCCACGATTAGTCCAGGAACTACTCAACGAATTGCCCAAGCCCTCGCAGAAAAAGATATTCAGATGATTGATGCGCCTGTTTCAGGTGGCTCAGAAGGCGCACAAAAAGGCACGCTCTCCATCATGATTGGTGGCGCGGCAGCAGACGTTGAGCGATCGCGCCCTGTACTCGAAGCAATGGGCAGCACCGTCACTCACGTGGGGCCGATGGGTGCGGGCCAAATCACCAAAGCCATCAATCAAATTATTGCAGCAAGCACCTACTGGGGCGTAGCTGAAGGAATTGCGCTTGGGCTAAAAGCTGGACTAGATATGGATAAAGTGATTCAGGCAGTAGGCAGTGGTGCGTCGGCCTCTTGGTGCCTTACCCACCGGTCTGACAACATGATCAACAACAAATATCCGCTAGGCTTCCGCGTCAGGCTACATCAAAAGGACTTGGCGATCGCCCTTCAAACCGCCCGCGAACTCAACATGCCCTTACCTATGGCTGCCTACGTAGAACAGATGGAAAATGGCCTGATTGCCAACGGCCATGGTGATGAGGACTTAAGCGCGATCGCCCGCATCGTCAGAGAAATGGGCGGCATCTCAGAAGACTAATTCACCTATTTAAACCATATTTTTCGCGTTTGCAACCGCAGCGCAACACCCAAATGCGCTGCTGTCAACAGCCAAAACTCGGCTATCTGCTGCCCACAGCTTAAATCTCGCACCAGCGTATCCCGCACCTAGCTCAATGCGAATTGTGTCACCCACTACTACTAGCCCGCCGTTCAATAACGCGATCGCCATTCACAAACGTTCCATTACTACTCAAATCTTGCAGCAAATGCTTCCCCTGTCCATTCTATATTCCGTAACCCACAGATTGATTTCAACGACCTCTTTTGGGCAATCCGGTTGAATCAATTTTTAGCCAGATGGGAAATATTAACTGTATATACCAGTGTAAATCTTCGAACAACTGGTAACTCTAATAGCGCACAGCAATGTGCGTACTTTACTTAACAAAAAACTACAGTAGATAGAGCCTTTGCCAACTATGAACAATCTCACATCAATTGATACTCAAATAGATGCCTTAGAACTACCGATAGAGCGCGATCAGTTTCTTCGCTCTATGATCCGTGAGTTAGCTGGAACCCTACAAGATATCGTAGGTATTGAAGAAGCTGCGGGCTTCTTGAACGTAGTGGGTTCTCGTACAGGCCAACATGTCAACCAAATTTATCAAGACGCTTTACAGCTATCCAACCTTTCTAGAGCGCAAGTTACAGAAGTTCTAGTTGATTGGAAAAGTCGGATTAAAGGCGACTTCTTTGTGATTGAAGAAAGTGACGACAAAATCGTTTTAGGCAATCGCAAGTGCCCCTTTGCCGAGCAGGTAGAAGGCCGCGAGGCAATGTGCGTAATGACCTCTAATATCTTCGGCGTGATTGCAGCAGACAACCTTGGTTATGCCAGAGTGGAGCTAGAAGACACGATTGCTAGAGGCGACCAGGAGTGCAAGGTAGTTATTCATCTTAAGCCCACTGAAGACATAGATGAAGCGATAGGGCAAGAGTACTTTAAAGCGTAGCAAAAGTGCGCACGCTTCTTATTACATGCAAAGCTACGAGTCAGCTCTTCACGCCCTTGTAGATACTGGCTCGCAAAAAATTGCGATCATGGCAGAGAGCCACGCCATCATTCTTCTCCTCTCCCAAGAGTATGACGCCCACTCAGTTTTTAACATTTGCGAATATGCTACCAGAAGCGTTGCTAATGGTAGCTAGTGATGGCAACATTATGGCTGTAAATCGCCCTGCCATGAAGCTGTTAGGAAAACCTAGTGCAGAACTCACCGATCGCTCTTTGAGTGAATTTGTAAAAGACTCTCCTCAAAAAGTAGCTAATTACCTTCAGACCTGCGCTCAAAGTCGTCAGATGATTTTGGGCGCGATCTCTATCGATGCGGGTTCGGGGCAGGCGCTGAGCTGTCGCAGCAAAGGAGCTGTCATGCAGCCGCGATCGCAAAGCAGCCCAGCAATTATCATGCTGCGCTTAGAAAAACAAGAAAGTAGTCGCTTTGTTGTTCTTAATCAGAAGATCAACGAGCTGAGCCGAGAGAATCAGCGACGCCAGCGCGCTCAGGCGGAACTAGCAGAGTCAAACGAGGCGCTTAGAGATACGTTGCTTCAGCTACAAAATGCGCTCAACGCGGTTCAAACAGAAAAGATGACTGGATTGAGCAAGATGGTTGCAGGAATCGCTCATGAAATCAACAACCCCGTTAGCTTTATTTACGGCAACTTGCGTCACGCCGAGGAATACTGCCACGATTTACTCGACATCATTGGCTGCTATCAGAAAGCATACCCCCAACCAACCCCTAATGTTCAAGCAAAAATCGACGAAGTAGATCTTGACTTTCTAGAAAAGGATCTCCAAAAAGTCTTAAATTCTATGCGAACCGGTTCAGAACGAGTTTCTGAGATTGTGAAATTGCTTCGCAACTTCTCTCGGCTAGACGAATCCGGTTTCAAAATGGTGGATATTCACGAAGGCTTAGAAGCAACTTTAATGATTTTGCAAAGTCGCCTGAATCCTCACGGCGATCGCACTGAAGTTGAGGTCATCAAGCAATACGACAAATTACCGCTAGTGTACTGTTCCCCTGGGCTAATTAATCAGGTTTTTATCAATCTGCTTACTAACGCAATTGACGCTTTAGAAGACGAAAAAGCAAAAAACAACCTGCAAAACAACCTGCTAAAACCAGTCGTAACCGAACCCAATCGCATCTGGATTAGTACCGAGCAACCCACCGATAGCCAGATCACTATCTGCATTAAAGATAACGGCAGCGGCATTCCATCGCATATCCTTCACAAAATATTCGATCCTTTCTTTACTACCAAGGCAGTGGGTAAAGGGACAGGGCTAGGTTTATCCATGAGCTACCAAGTTATTAAGAGCCACGGTGGCCAGCTAGAGGCCACAGCCGAACCTGGCTTAGAGACTAAATTCACAATCACGCTGCCGATCTCAAAGCCGATTCCAGAATAGCTGTTCGAACAAGCTACCGTAGAACAATATCCCACATCTCTTAGCGATCGCCCCTCACTACTTTTAATTGATCGTAATCCCAATCGTATTCCATATATTGAGCAGTTTCTGCCGCCGTCTCAGCGCCTAGCAGTTTAGCAACAACGTAAAGCGACATATCAATACCTGCCGAGATGCCGCCTGAGAGGATAATAGTATCGTTATCAGCAATACGAGCATCAGGGTGGACTTGAGCAGGTGAGAGCATTTCTGTAAGTTGTGCGATCGCACCCTGATGCGTCGTTGCCACTTTACCTTCTAGCACGCCAATCTTTGCAAGCAGCAGCGCACCCGTACAAACCGACAGCAGCTTTTCAGTATTCCGACTCTGTTGTTTAATCCAATCCAACAACATTAGGTTATCAATTTCTTTACGAGTACCGTACGGTGTTCCATCTGCATGATATCCACCGCCGCCCGGCACGATCAAAATATTGGGTGGCGGACAGTTCTCTAACCCGTAGTGGGGGTTAATGCTAAGCGCATTGCGAGCCAAAATAGGTGAAGTTTCAGCAACCGTATAAACATTAAACGGATCGCTGCCGTCCCGTTTTCCAGTGATAGAAAAAACCTCAAACGGCCCCGCAAAGTCTAGAACTTCAACATCGTTAAAGATTAAGATAGCAACATTTTTAGCGCAGATCATTTTTCTCTTGGATATAAGTTCTTTGGATATAAGCTCTCTGATATGAGTAAGTCTATTGGATAGCTTACGGCTTCTGGTAGAAAAGCCCAATCTTTAAGGTGGCCTGTAAGCTACAGGGCAACTGCTGAATCGGTTGATATGATTAGTGTATCAACGAAGAAGGATCGCGCTGCTAGAGTTTTAGAATTCTAGATAGCGGCGGTGTGATGAAATGCGAACTCGAAGATTGCTAGCCGCGACTGGCCTAATTTTGGCACTGAGTGCTTGCGCCACAGCGCCTCCAGAGGCGGATATCAATACGTCACAGCAGGATGAAGCTACCCCAGCGGCGGTACCTGATGTTGCTAAGCCATCGTCTAGCTCGACCGCTGCGATCTCTAAAGAACTGCCTAATTCTCCTGTAGAAATGGAGAACTGCACCGTTACTCAGTACGTTTCAAAGCCGCTTGCGCGCACCGAAAACGAAGCGGTTTTCGACCCGTTTAATTTTAGAGCCAGCGCCGTTACCATCTACGCAGACACCCTCGCGATAGAGACAACCGACTACACGTTTTACTACTGCTCGGGCGATAAAGCTTGGGTCACAGTCTCTAACGATACGGAATCAAAACCATCTGACGAAAGAGGGTACGACCTCGACAAGATTGCCAACCCTGCTTATCAATCTATTGAAGTAAACGGCGAAATCTACGAGTATCGGACTCGACTAAAGGCTAACTGGCTAACTAAAAGAGGAGCGGTCGTTAAGGGTGCTCCCGAGGAAGATACGCAAGACGGCGAAGATACCGTGTACTTCGACCTGACGCTACCCAATGGAGACCAGGTCAGTCGCGAACTCTACACGGTTTCTGATTTGCAAACGGCCAAGCTAGGCGCGAGTTTAGGCATTCCTGATATTTCAGGTGCGGCGAGCGTTGATGGCGCAATTTGGTTCGCGGCAACAGCGAGCCAGGGCGAAGGGGACAACGGGTTTGCTAGCTTGCTGAAATACGACCTTGAAGCAAAAGCTTTAAGCGTAGAGCAACCCGAAGAAATCCAGGGCGATCAATTAACTGATTTAGTAGCGACTGAGCAGGGCGGCGAGGTTACGCTTTGGCTCGGAACGCAGCGGATGAGTGAAGGCGTTCCCTTTTTCCCGGCAAAAGGGCTAGTGGCATATCAACCCGAAAGCGGCAAGCTAAAAACATACACCATTACGAATAGCCCGCTAGTGGGCGCTATTCCTCATGCTTTAGCATTAAAAGATGACCAGCTATGGGTAGCCACCGGAGATGGGACTTGCCAGGTAAGGTGGCAGCGTATAGAAACAGCAGAAAGCTGGGACTGTTGGCGATTAACAGCTCGCGCACAGCTGCCCAAAGGGGGAGTAGATATATACAGTAGCTCTTTAGCAAGTGCGCCAAAAGCAAAGCTAACGAAATCTGAGGTAGAAGTGCTGTGGGCAGCGGAGTCTGAGGATCGAGCTGAGAATGAACTTGATACGCCCCAGGCTACTCGGTACGAGGTTGTTTATGAGCCTGGTTTTGAAACGGTGCTCTCGCAAGGCGGCTATCGAGTAGCAGACGCAGCAGCTAAACGAGCAGCTCAGGGCGAGGCGATT
>Ga0209194_1001847_pt1 | contig 12191 bp, 13 predicted proteins | sample COGITO_mtgs_1004_FD_184787 | JGI IMG/M metagenome (GOLD analysis project Ga0209194, IMG submission 184787) | Pelagic marine microbial communities from North Sea - COGITO_mtgs_100413 (SPAdes) (version 2) | ecosystem: Environmental > Aquatic > Marine > Epipelagic ...
CCAAGCTGCTTGATAGTGCAGCACTTTTACTTTCTAACTCGCTTTTGAGTTCCTTGATTTGAGAGGTTAATTCTCCAATTCGCTTACCACTACCACTGCCCATTTTCTTAGCTAGCTCACCCAATTTCTCGGGGGGCAAAACTTCCATGGCCTGTATAGCGATCTGTGAACGAGAGTCATCATCCAACTCATCCCAATCAATCTGTGAAAGAACGCCTTCGCCTCCCTCCGCTCCTTCAGTAGTTTCCTCTGATTCAGTTTCTTCGGTTTCTACTACCTCGGATGCATCCTCGGTAATTTCTTCCTCTGCAACTGGCTCAGATTCCTCTGGCTGCTCTTGCGTTGGGGATAGCTTTTCCACTCTTGCTTGACGAATTTCGTCCAGCGTTTGCGGTTTGGCTTGTTCGACTGTCGATACTTCTTCTGTAGGGGCTGTATCGTTACCCACTGTTTCGGTTTGATCCATAATACTGATCTGCATTTTTACGCCCGCAGTACGGCGATGAGAGTATTATAGCACGGGGCTATTTTAACGGTTTCGACTTGCTTTCACACGACGGCGTGCGGCTTCCAGTTCGGCTTCCGTAAAGTATTTGCTTGATTGAGGATTACTTGATCCCCCATTACCGCTACTACCTAATTTTGCACCTGCATATCCAGCACCGACACCCTGCGTTATGCGGGACTTCAGGACTTTGCCTGCACCCTTCTTAACCTTCTTGAGTGTCTTGCCAGTCGCTGCTTTCTTTCCAGCCTTGTACCCAGCACTACGTGCGGATTCTCCAGACTTGGACTTAGCATTAGTCTTGCCCTTACCCTTGGAGTTCATGAACTTAGATTTGGACTCATTGAGTGCCTTTTCTTTGTTCTTAAAGAAGTTGCCCTTGTAGTTTGATGGACCCTGCGTTGGCTTGCCCTTCACGGACTCCGCTGCTGTCTTAGGTCCCTGCTTTGGTCCTTTGGGGGCCGTCTTCTTAGCTGGTGCTTTTTTGACTGGTGCTTTTTTGACGGGAGACTGATTATTCGCCACACTTTTCTTATAGGCTTTTTTAGCTGCTGCCTTTTTGACAGGAGTCTTCTTAACCGCTACCTTTACATCATTGGCTTTCTTTGCAGCCTTACTTAATGCGGGCTTAGGGGCATTGGTGTATACCTTCTTAGCTACCTTTTTAGTAACCGCTTTCTTGGGTGTTGCTGGTGCTGTCTTATTTGCACCAGTTACCTTGCGAACATTCTTGGACTTGGCTGTTGTCTTTGCACCAGAGGACACTTTCTTGGTAGCGGCGGCTGCCTTTTTCTTGGCGGATTCCTTGGCTACCTTTTGAATACCCTTTACGATTACACTTATTGCTTTTTTCTTCATTTTGTTATTCTGTTAAATTAACGACCACGAGTACGTAACCCTCCACGCCCCGAACGATTGGATTTTACGTATCCGACTTTCTTCTTCCCCTTAGAAACACTTAGGGGTGTCTTCTTTGCGGTTGGAGTAAAGCTAGCTGCACGGGGTTTTGCTTTTGCCTTGGGTGCTGCCTTATTGGGGGCTGCCTTCACTGGTTTTGCCTTTCGGGGAGTTACCACATTTGTGGGCTTTTTCTTTGGAGCAACTGCCGCTGGACTGGCGGCTGCCTTAGCGGAGGACTTATTCTTATTATATACCGCCGCTGCCCCAAGACCCGCTGCGGTTCCCGCAAGTATCTTATTGCCACGTGCTGCTCGGACTGGAGCATTGCGTGCTGCACCAGCAGACTGAACACCCTTAAATGCATTGGGCTTTGGTTTTAGTGTTCCACCTTTTCCAGATGGCCGCTGAACACCCTTAAATGCATTGGGCTTTGGTTTTAGTGTTCCTAGGCTTTTTTTGCTTTTTTCCGCAATCTTTCCTGCTAGTTTTTTAGCTCCTTTGGCTGCGGCGTTAATAAGTAATTTCTTCATTAGTGTTTAGTTGTGTTAGTTAATTTTTTTCTGGGGATAAAACTTTTAGCAAGTAGTCGTCCTCTATCATTCCACCAATTATCTTGGCATCAGCACGCTCACTGGCATCCAAGCTTTTTTCTAAAAGATGGAATTTAGTTTCCCTGCACTCCTTGATGAAATCAATGATGTACTGGTACTGCTCGTACTTAGATAGAAACAATACTGCTTCATTGAGACTGTCTGTTTGCTTAATAGCCATTAGGATTCTCCTAGGTTTTGAGTTTCAACGGAGCCCATTGCTGCGGGAGCCGCACCCAAGCGTCCGATCTCTGCATTCTGCTGTTGAGCAACTTGCTGTTGATATTGAGCTGCGTAGTTCTGTAGGTTAGCCATGAAGCTAGGATCCGATTGGATTCTGCCTTGGATACCCTCTTGACTTGTGTATTCCTGAATTACCTGCATTGCAATCTGACCACCATTTGGTCGAGCACCCACTGGGATACCAGCGTAAATCTTGGTGAGATCATCAGTAACATCCTTAACCATTTCCTCTTGCCCTTGGCCTTCTGGCTGGATAATTGCATCCGCAATACTTGGATCGATTGCATTAGCTGCGAATTGTTCCGCTGCTTGCACATTGAATGTATTATTTGGTGAGTTTCTAGCCAGCTCAAGAATTGCTGCGATCTTTGCCTTCATTGTTTCTGGGTCTTGATTCTGGACATCGAATGAGATATTAACATCAATGCTCTCGTCCTCTGGGGACTTGTAGATAACTAGCTCGTCTGGATATCCAGTGACTCGGAAGAACTTCTCATCGGGTCCAAACACTAGGAAGGACTTATACGCTAGCTTCAGGATACTGGAGCAGTGCGTAAGAAACTTATCGATGAAAAACTGCTGGCGTTGCATACTTAGCTGGCTATCTTCGTTGAGCCCAACTAGATCCATTGCTTCCTGCTGAACATACTTCTCTAGCTGGCTAGCGGCAGTTGAGGTATTTGGAACATTCATGTACTCAAACTTCTCATTTGCACGAACACCGATCCACGCACCAGCACCCATCTGAGCTGGTGGTCGTCCGACTGGGTGTAGCAGTGGGGGTGCAACAGCCAAAGCCATTTGATCACTCCAGCCATCACGCAGTGTCTTCATTTGCTTTTGAGGGCCACGAAGCAAATCGCCAAAGGTGTTCACATCATAGATGCGTTTACCAGCGTTGCTCAAGCGAGTTAAGATAAATGGGTACTCATCGTAGCCAGATAGCAATTCATTGCTTAGGTAGCCAGTAGTGAGTCTTGGATTCCACACTGTCAGGTAGATTCCCTCTGAATTGCTTTTCTCATCAATGAGCCTACGGTAGGTATATACGACCTCAATCAGATCCTTGGAGTCCACCATGCCAGACATACCATACGTTGATCCCCCTCGTGCTTGAGAGGATCGCAGCGAGCTGTATGTAGTCTGGTTCATACCAGAGTAGTCAAAGCCACGGTAGTTTTCGATGAGTTCCTCCGCAATCTCCGCATCCCATCCCTTGTTTTCTACGCAGTTCTCAATCTCTTGTGGAGTAAGGAACGCACGCATATGCACTCTGGGTGCTCGTTGAATATCCGTAACATACGCTGGGATAACAATATCAATGTCAGCGAACTTTGTTTCTACGAAGGGTCGAGATACGTCTTTCTTGGCTACTGGAATCTTAGCTACACCGAAATCGCGGAGTTCACGCAGTGCTTTTTTTGCCTTAGGAATATCGACATAATCAAACATATCGGTCATCATGGCAATTGTCTCCTCATCTCGGTTTTCATCCGCTAGGAGATCATATAGCTCTGGTGCGACTTCCTCGATTAGATCCAAGTTAAACTCTTCGTCATGTGTTCTGGATTTTAATTCCCAGTCTACGTACGTAATAGCGATCCCTTTTTCGAGTAAATTGTTTGCTGCTGTCTCGCACTCCGAACGAAAGTCACGGATGTAAGAGTTTTGCATATACTTCAGGAAGGACGAAACTACTCCAGCCTTCTGCATATCTGAGGATTCCGTTGGGTACGCACGGATGTTACTCTTACTCAAGGCATTCATCATTAGCCCAACATACGTAGAGATGCATTGCTCAATGAGCCTTACTTCGGTATCCGATGCACCGTCCCAAGGAAATGCATTTTCCCCAGTCTTAGTTAGCTGGCTATTCTTACCAACCCATTCAGCATTTCGATTGTTGTAGCTATCTTGGCACTGAGATACGTATGAAGAAAGTTCAGTAACATCGCTTTCGTAGTCACGCTTTAACTCATTGATATCTGGCTTGGACGTAACGTAGTAGGCTTCTAGTTCTTTGTCTTCCATAAATTGTGCATTATAACACGCTCTTATTTAGTTAATCTGATTTTTATGTTGTTTAAAAATATAGAATACCAATGGGGATCTCTGGCTATCATGTCAAGGAAATCACCCAGAGGAATCTCCTCATGTATGTCGTGCTGACATCTATGAAGTATCTCCCAATCCACAAATGCACTTGAGTGCTTAGATGCGAACTTCTTTAATTCTTTGCTCTCGCTGGAACTCTCGCTTATAGATAATTTCATGCCTGTAGAATTTTTCATTGTTTTTCTCGACCTCCTGTGCCTTGAATACGAGTTGCGGGCGAATGGCACTTAGGTGCGTTGACGGGATAGATACTCTAACCTTTCTCACTGGCTTTTCTAGTAGCTTGCAGTACCAGAACAGTCTATTAGGTGTAGGGTGCAGTGCCTGAACCCGAACGAACTTGGGTTCAATGATTGCATCATCCTTCTCCTTGAAGTGCTCAGCTATCTTAGCTACTCCGCTCTCCGTGAGTTCCTTGGTCTTCTCGCAGTAGTCCTCTGCATTGCAGAGCTTTTTGCGTAGTACGCCAATTTTGGGTGCTGTTACCCCGTATATTTCAGCTAATTCTTTTTGTTTCATTAGTACCCCCCTGTTGTTCTGGTCTGCTCAAAGTCAGTGTCCGTGTAGTGAATTGGTCCATCTCCAGCATTTGCCATTCGCAAATAGCGGATTAAATCAAAGAAGTCCTTTAGTGCCTCATCTGATTTACCCTGTGCATTGTAGTTAATTAAACTGTCAATTAGATTCTCGCAGGATTCGTGAATAAAGCACTTGGGCATATTTGCGGAGTCCAACTCGTAGTTTGGGTTATACGAGAACCATTCGTCCAGTGCCTGTATACCAATTATTTCGTTTCTACCATCGGAGGGAACGAAGTGGAAGTCAAATTCCGCAAAGGATGCAAAGAGATCCAAGTTGTTTTCATTCTCCCTAGCGAAGTATCTTGAGTCCCCAATGCGTTCAAATACTTCAATGCCCATCTCTTCCTCTATCTCGTCAAAAAGAGCACAATACCCCTGCACATCGTAACCTATCTTTTTGGCTGCTGGACCGTACTTCCACTTCTCCCCGAACAACGCCCATTCTCCGTAGCTAGCTCGGTCTGGCCACTCCCTAGTTATGTACACTTCCCCAAACTCATTTACCGCTGCCCAAATGGCAGAGAAGTTTCTGGCTCCCGCGGGGTCAACTACTTGATAGTGTGTGTATTCCTCGGTGGATACGTCTGGGAATATCATACCATTGACGTTTTCCTCACTTCCTAAAACTTGCACATCCGTTGAGAACAGGGGTAGGAGTGAGGTAATGCTCTTAACAGGTATCCCGTAGGCACGTACACGAATCTCTTCGTCTGGTCGTCCTAGTAGGTCCTTCTTGATCCGCTCGTATCCCCCAAAGGGGTTCTCGTCGGAGTGCAGGTACACGATACTTGCGTCCCTCATCGGTGAGTATTGCACCACGGGTACTTCCTCATTATCTAGGAGCTCCGCGGGGCGTGTAGCTAGGGTCCTGCAATTCTTGAGGTAGTCCGCAATGAAGGGAGTATATCCGTCAATGGGGGTAAACCCAAGAAGCATCTTGGAGTTCAGTGTAGCCAATCGGAAGCGTAGGGTATTAACGAGGGCAGCGTCCCCTAGATATTCGTCAAGCCAACTGCCGATATTCAACTCTGGGTTGCCCTTAAAACCAAACTGGAATCCCTCTAGGATGGTCTGGTTGTTGCTGAACTGTGTGTATGTCTTGAAGTCCACGCGAGTCCTAGTATCTGGGAAGATAAAGGAGGATGCAGTAAAGCCATTCTGCATAGAGAAGTTAATGTAGCCCTCAATGCTCTTGGTCTTCTTCTTGAACTCCTTGGGCATCATATCCCACACCGCCGCTTGCTGCACCTTAATGGATGTATCTGCATTCTGTGAGAAGCACACAACATGACCGTCATTGTTCTTTGTCACGGCCTCCATTACTAGCTTGGCACACCCCGTAGTTTTGCCACTACGATTCCCACCCAATGCCAGCACTTCATTGTAATCCCGTACACCGTCCCGAATCCTTGCCCAGCCATCTAGGTCGAAACCGTGCCTAAGTGGATCCTCCTGTGATGCCCGTATAAGGCCCTCACGTGCCCTGTGAAGCTCTTCAAGGACACTGGGGTCACTCTGCCCTAGGATAAGGATCTCCTCGTCTGTAGGAGCCTCTAAGAGCGGGTGTGGTGTAAATGTTAATTCCATCTATTCATCGGCCTCCGCCCCATCCTCCGTTACCTCAATTACATCCGCTTGCTTTAGCTTTTGGATTCTATCCCTAGCGGCACTCAGCGTATCGTTGAAGTCATCCATTGTATAGACCTGCTTTACATCCACTACATGGGATGCCTCGCCTCTGGCTGTCATTGCTTGCCTTTGGGAGTTTGCTTTAGCAATTGAGATTTCCTTTAGGTCCTTGAACTCTGGCTCGTACCCATTGTCGAGCTTTACTCTTAGGCCATCAATGACATCCTCCTCTAGGGACTCTAGGTTGACGTAACTCCTAGCGGAAAGCTGTCCCCCTAGCTCCCTAAAGGAGTTTGTGTGATCCGAGTAATCCACTAGCACCTGCACAATAGTGCTCCTAGAGATACCGTGCTTGCGGATCATATTCGTCTGCGAGCAACCCAGTGCGTGTAAATACAGTATCTTAGCTACCTTCTCTGGATTGTGCCTACTTAGGCTCTTGGTCTTATGCACTTCCTTCTCCTTCTGTATCTCTACGATAGCATTGGAGATGCTTTGCATCAGTGCGTCTTTCTCTTTGTTATTATCCATACCCTATTTCATTTTTGCAATAGGCCCCTCTGGACCCTATTGCATTTTTGCAATAACCCATTGCAAATTTGCAACACCTATACCAGTATACATACAATATATAAATAAGGTAAGCTATCACTTACCCTATGTAGGTGGATATTGCTCTGAATGTCAAGGTCAAACGCACATGGGATTTGAATTTTTTTGTGGGGTGTCTTATATATATATGATGAAACGCGGACGCAACTCGATGAACCCCCTCCCCCCATCTGCTGTGCCATTGCGTCCATGCCCAAGCGTCAAGATTCCGTAAGTCGTTGTATACCAATACTATGGACACCTTAGTGCAACGTAGCTAGCTACAAATGCTACGTGATTAGACTGAGAGAACTGTGCTTGGCTGCCGTATGAGTGGGATATATTGGTAGCAGTGTGGAAATGTATTACCGAACGGTATCTATCTATCTACCTATCTACCTGTCTATCTACCTGTCTATCTACCTGTCTTTATGGTGTCACTTTGGGCTCAATAGAACTGTCGCTTTAACTCTGCATCTGCTCTAGCCCAGTGCCAGTGCGGCACAGATGGGCATGAAAAAAGTGAAAATAATGATCGCCATACCTAGCTACATAGGATTGAATGCAGTCTGTTCTTTAGGTTTAGGTTGTCATTACGGTGGCAATCGAGGGTGGCTCACGCTGCTCTGATTCACTGGAAATCGCTACTCCAGCCCAAGCTCATTGAGTGATCGGGAAAGCGAGGGTTCCACTTTGACCATTGAGAAATGCGAGTGCCGACTGAGAAGTGCAGCGTTGAGAAGCGGATGTCTAGCAGAGTATGCCATGACCACATCCAGCCATGACCAGCAAAGCACGGAGATGGTGTTGGAAGCCATCAACTAATAGTGAAACGCATTCGGAGATGCGTAATCAGTAGGGTGGCTCCACTGGTCTGATGATCTAGCCAACTAACAAAAATACCAATAGATAACGATATGAATAACAATACAAAACTACGCCAATACCTAACAAGCAACCATGCAAGCAGCACACTGGGAATCACTGGTCGCCAGATAGCAGATGCATCTCAAGAGCAACTGAAGCAATGGGTCAGTGATCTGGGCATGAATCCCTATGATATCCTTGAAGCCAAGGGTAGTCCAACACCAGCAGCAGTGCCGACATCCACTGAAGCAGAGGACAAGCTGCGTGCATTGCAGGATTTACTAGGAGGTGGATCAGCATCCATGGATATGGACAAGGTTCGGGATGCAGTGCAGGAAGCAATTGCTAACGATGTGTCGCCAAGCATAGAGAAAATGCAAAACCAAGTGGATGCACTGTCACCCTTGGCTGATACACTGGACAAGATTGCTGACGCAATGAAGGGTGGGACATCCAGCAGACTACCATTGGCTGTGGCTGTGGCATCTGGCAACAATCCCATACTGGAATTGATCCAGCCATACTACGATAGTGGATCAGCGAATCCCACTAAGGTCTGCATCTCAGCACCACCCAGCTACGGTAAAAGCTACAGCATCTCACTGCTTGGACAATCATACGATCACTGCATTACACATGGGTGCTCTGATGACATGGACGAATGGCATGAGATCATTGGTGGTGCTACACCCAGAGAGGATGGCAATGGGTTCATCGTATCAGATGGCAAGCTAGCCAACGCTGTGCGATTAGCCAGTAAAGGTGAGAGCGTGCTGTTCTTCATGGATGAGGTCTTTCGCCTATCACCCAAGGTCATGGAAAAGATGCTGGATTTCCTAGCACCCCAGCCAGATGCGGATGGTATCAAACGCTATAAGCTAACGACCAAGCACAATGACAAAGGTGTGCTCGAGACTCTGACTTGTGCTATGGACAATCTGCATATCATCTGTGCAACTAACCTATGCGAAGTGATCCCACCAGAGGCATTCAGATCACGCTTTCTGTTCAAGCACGTGCAGTTCGATGCAGCCATGGTAGCCAACATAGCCACCAGCGTAGCTACCAAATTCGGTATCACTGATGCTGCTGATCTGGGTGGTCGATTCGCAATGGCAATGGAACGCAGTCGTGAAATGAAAGCCAGCGGACAACTGCTGACATCCTTGGACATCCGCAATCTCGAAACAGCGTGCACTCATAGCAGTGACAACACTGGTGCGAGTGTGCTGATGTGGATGTGTGCTAATGGTCTCGATGGTCTCAAGGCATGGGATTCAGACACAGGTGATATCACACTGGATTCCATCAATGGTGTCGCCGAGCTAGCTACAATCCTTGCGTAGCTCATCTATTAACTAACAAATCAGAGAATATATAAAATGAAAACATTAATACAAAAAGCAATCAACACCTGCAAGCGTAAGACAGTTGGCAGGCAGAAGGGTGGAGTGCTCACTCGCATGGTGAACGCAACTGGTAAGCGTTGCAGCATAGACATCGATGACAGTGTGCCAACAGCGTGCTGGTCGTTCCAAGGTGATGAGCACGTCATCAAGGTAGGCACTAAGCTGGATACCATATGCAACTCATCGACGAAAGCCAACGATGCCAAGCTTAAGAAGTTTGTCGAGCTGGTCATCCGACATGAGACAGAGCACGGAATGCTAACGTGCCGAGACACTGACGTAGCTGATCAACTTGAAGCACGCAACCTACCATTCCGCTTATGGAATCTATTCGAGGATATTCGCATCGAATACGCCAGTGCCACACGCAAAGATGGTGATGGTGCATTCAGATGGACAAACTACCAAGATGTAGATGCAGCGTACAACTCAGCATCCGCACTACTATGGGCAATCAAAACCAATGAAGCTGGCATCAAGAAACAAGCCAGTGCATATGTCCCAAAGTGGATGGGAACTGAGAAGGTCATGATCAAGGGTAAGGATCGCCTAACACGCTTGGTCATCCTTAAGTTCTATCGCAGAGCGTGCGATGCACTAACTAGCCAGTGCTTGATACCCATCGTGCAGGAGTGGGTTGAGTTATTCGGCAAAGAGATCGATCCAAAGTACTCAGACTCAGTGATCAATGGTAAGTCTGATGAGCAGAAGAAGTCTGATCAGCCAACAATCAATCCCACTGGTCTGGACAAGATGAAAGCCGATTCCGTTCACTTGCCCAAAGAGCAATGGTACACCAAGGAATTGCCTATCAATGGTCAGCAGATTGGTCGCATCGCACGCTGCATGAAGAGCATCGTGCAATCAGCTAGGGTCACTCGCAATCGCCTTTCATGCAATGGCACACGGTTACACACCAATGCAGCGATGTGCGGCAGTGATCGTGCATTCATCAATCGCAAGCGTAGCAATGGCAAGCGTAGTGTGACCATGATCGTAGACATGAGTGGTTCCATGCGAGATGCATGGGCGATACATGGTGGTCGTGAGTTCGTGCTGGCTTTTCGTGAGCTAGCCAAGAAACAATTGGTCGATCTCAATCTGATCCTATCGTGCTCATTCAGTCGCAGATGCATGAGTTATGTGGTTCGCAAGGATGATACTGACAAGTGGGTCAATGATCGCTTTCCGTCTGGCAATGGCGAGGGTATCATGGCGTGCATGAAGACGCACCTAGCCAAGATCAAAGCATCCACCACAACGGTTGTATTCACTGATAGCTATCTACGTGACAACGACATCGATACCAAGAGCTATCGCAACATGGGCATCAACGCTATCGCAGCGTACATCGAGCCCTGTCAGTATGCTCTCGGCGAGGGTCGCAAGCGGATGGATAAGCACTTCGGTCGCAGCGTGATCGCCAGCGATGCTAATGAGCTAGCTCAGCGTCTACTCCGTGAAATCCTCAAGGACTAAGCACTATGAACTACAGAACAATGGAGGTCATATTGTACAGCGTGATCCTACTCATCGCCTTCGTGGCGGTGGGTAAGGGTCAAACGCCATCGGACATCGTCGCTGCCACCCTCATCTTGGAGGCTGGTGGCGAGTATGCCAGTGGATCAATGGAGGCAGTGCATGAGGTGATCATCAATCGATCACTCAAGCGTAGCTTAACGCCATGGGATGTGTGCTTGGAGTACAAGCAGTTCTCATGTTGGAATACTATGGACTTGGCTAGAGGGATAGCTATAGCCCAGAGACATTCGAGGTGGAGGTCAGCCAAGGTGATCGTCGCATCCAATGTGACGAACCACACACTGGGGGCAGACCACTACCATGCGGATTACTGCGAGCCCTACTGGGCAAAGCACATGACAGTGACGGTCGTTATCGGTCGCCACATTTTCTATAGATAGCTAGCTAGCTACAACACCAAGCTGTTTCCAAAATGGAAATAGCTCACCAATTAACCACAACCACAACAATACACTATGAACTCATTCAAAACCGAACTCTTCGACGTATCCTTCGAGGAGCCAACATTTGGTCAAGACCATCCCTGCGTCACCATCACGCACGTTAAATCCGATCGGTATCTCGACTTCTTCACTCTAGCTTCCCTCTGCATTGAGGTTGACGATATGATTCAAGATGGATCTATCGACGCACAGGAAGCCATCAAGATCATCAGCAAGTCTGCGTCCTTTTTCATCCTCAACGGAGAGTAACACACCAACCAACCAAATCAATACCATGAATAAAATACAAGCATATGTAAGAGCATCAAAATTCTACCTAACCGAAGAGCTACCATTGGACTTTTTCGAGCTAGACGAGCAAGAAGTGACGGACTTCATCCGAGACAACAGGTGGGAACCATTTGAAGAGTGGGAGCCACACGGCATCTGGGAGCTCATCGAAGACTTGGCGATAGATATGCTGAAGATTCAGCTAGCTACCGTAGCTACGCTCAAGGAGCCTGAGCCCAAGGAGCCTGAGCCCAAGTGCTGCCAGTTCTGCGATAGCGATGACGTATTCCGCACTGGGCTATGTTACGGTTGCTGGAACGATCAGTATTCAGACAGAGCACGGTGGTAATCATCTCAACTATTTCCAAAATGGAAAAAGCTCAGCTCGCATCCTTCGGGGTGCGGGCTTTTTTTGTGCCAAAAATTTCCTTCGGACGGCAATGCACTACTATGGACAAACTCCGCTCCTAACATTTTATAAAAAAACATTTGACACCCTATTACAT
>Ga0209194_1001850_pt1 | contig 12184 bp, 10 predicted proteins | sample COGITO_mtgs_1004_FD_184787 | JGI IMG/M metagenome (GOLD analysis project Ga0209194, IMG submission 184787) | Pelagic marine microbial communities from North Sea - COGITO_mtgs_100413 (SPAdes) (version 2) | ecosystem: Environmental > Aquatic > Marine > Epipelagic ...
GCGTTATCCTCGCCAAAGTGGCTACTTCCTGCCAGCGTATCTATTTTAATACGACCCGTAGGATCTGTGTATTGAAATAAGCTCTCTGTGTAATCCGTACCGCCCTCTGGGAAATACTCAGAATACTCTGTGTCTCCTGCATCCACAGACTCAGGTCTATCTATTCCATAACGATACATAAAGTTTGGGGGATCGTTATTAAATTCGTCTTCAAGTTCTTCTCTAATTTTTATCTCTAGTTCCTCATCAAGTCTATCAGCCCCGCCATATTGATGAGCAAGAGCTTCATCTGAATATTGGAAAAATTCAGCATCACCATTTTCGTCTACATATACCCAATCTTTGCCTCTAAGGTCATCAACTGTAGTACCCTTTAAAACAGCAAGCTCTTCAAGGTACTCATCGCTAAGTTCGTCTGGCCTTTGATAGTCAGCATCTGGGAGATAGTCTCTCAGAAGATCAATTTCATCACCTTTTCTCTCACTCAGCCAAGGCTGATCTGCCATAACTTCATCTACAGCATCACGCACATCCATAGCTTCAGCTTCAGAGCCAAGAACACCTTCGGCTCGACGCACATTTGGAACCAAGCGAGGATCATTTTCTCCAAGGTAGTCAACAATTTCTTGTTTGGTTACGTTCTTGCCACTGAAGAAATCATCTGCCCCAGACCACTCAAGTTCATCTGGCTTTGCGCCATTCTTGAGCATGGTAGCTTTGAGCTGCTCATACGGACCTTTATTCTGCTTTAAATTCATAGCAGCTCTTAGGGATGGGCTGTACATAATTTCTTTTAATCGGTTTGTACTCTCTGCGGCTCTTGCCGCCGCTGCTGCATCTACAATGGGCAGACTGCCCAAATTAGGAGATATTGTAATTCGTGGACCAACAACAGGCGCAGCAGGTACAGCAGAAGCAACAGGCGCATTAGCCGCCCTGTCAAACGACATAGCCTTAGATGCCTTTCCTAGCTTGCTGAATAAGCCAAGATATGGTGCAGCATATTGCTCTGCAAACTCAACGCCAGCCATAGCATCTCTGGCAAACCTATCTTCTTGGTTTTCATTTTGGAATGGAATTTGCTCTGCGACAAACCCAGCTCCTGCTCCTAATCCAGCAAACAATGTGTTGATCGCGCCCAATCCAGCGTCTGCAATGCCGCCATAAACGTATTCAGCTCCAGTGGGACCACCGGGATAGAAACGCATCTCTGGGAGAACAGTGGCCACACCTTGACCTGTGACAGCGTTCTTAAAAGATTGACCTGCATCTCTGATGTAATCGCCTGCCACATCAAACCCATAGTTACTAAGTGGCGCTTCTGATGGTTTTGGCGCAGGCGAAACATAACCCACAGGATCTGCGCGGGGGATCATGGGATTGGCATCGTAATAATCAGTTAGATAATCAGCATAAGCCTGTGATGGAATATTTGGCAATCCGTCTGGACGTATCGCACCCTCTGGGAATCTTTTATCAACCATATCACCACGCCTTACATGACCAGTACCTAGCTTTCGTCTTAGGACCGGGATTATCACAATTATGGCGCGATCTGAAGTTTGATCTGCGGCCCTTCTGAGTTTTCTTGATAGTCATATTAGGATCGCCAAAGGTCACGCGCTTTACCTTGTCGCCGTCTTTTACAAAGACCACAGACTTTTTCTTGCCATAAGATGTCTCGCCCTTGGCAATGCGGCGCGGATTGTTGAGCTTTACGGTTTTACCTTTGTACGTTGCCATTACCTTGGCACTCCTAAAGCTGCGGGACTAAGTGGACCTTCAACGTCCTCTGCGCCCCTGAGATATTTGATCTCGACTGGTATAGTTGGCCTGCCGCTTTCAACGCCCTCAATGATCCTGTGATTGCCTTCTACCACAAACGGCACTCCGTCTTCGCGCACTTGGATTAAAATTGGCGATTCATCGTAGCCTGTCTCTGCAATAGATTCACGCAATCTGCGCATTTTTTCTGGATCTGGTCTGTATGTTTCTTCACCGACAGATCCCGCTATGTTGGAAAGTGTGTTTGGATTTAGTCGGATCGGCTCTTTGAAGTAACCTGTCACCCCCTCACCAGAACCCAAAGTGGACTGATAGGTGTTTGGCTCTGCGCTCTGGCGTTGCTCTAATGCGCGTCTTAGCTTCCCTGCCAACCAGTCACCGCCGGGGTTATCAACCCGAAGTCTAGGGAGAGCTGGCTGCGCATCCTTGGCGATCTGTATCTTGATGTTGTTGGCGCTGCGCGGATCTATCAATCTTTGACGTGCAGCTCTATCCAGAACAGCAGCCAGATCTTCTGGAGATGCGTCTTCAAGTTTATCCATTGCCACGCCAGATAATTCCGCAAGCTCAGAGATCTTGGGGTTTCCCCTAGCAGCAGAGCCAAAAAGCTCACGCCCCAGAGATAAAAGATTATCTAACGCGCCGAAACCTGCCATTACTTTTTCTTCTTCTTCATGCTTTGTGCGCCTTCTGAATGTCAAATGACGCCTTCTTAACAGCGCCTTTGTGGGGCTTATAATCGCCCTTCATAAGTTTGTAGCCTTTGCCAGACTTCATCCAATGGTATCCCTTGGGGGCTTCAACTGCTTTTTTTACCACTTTTCTTCCCTTTCCAGCTTACGCGCTTGGCTGATGTCTTGCTCTTGGCCGCAGACTTGGCCGCTTTGCTTTTGCATTGCGCCATAGTTGGCCGACACGCAGGATAACCGCCCTTTGTGCGATCAGATCTACCACATGGGCCACCTGTTTTGCAATTAACCCAGCCTTTGCCTTTATTTCGGCCAAACCACTTGCGTAAACTATCGCTGCTACTACTTTTTTTTGGCACTTTTCTTACCCCAGTTTTTTGCGCCTACTTTTCGGCACTTCACCAAAGCCCCAGATCCATAAGCAGAAGGCCACGTTCCACCATTGCGTGTATAACGGGCCTTCACTTTCTTATAACATGCATCGCGCTTTGGCTTTTTTGCTGGCATTATGTACCATCCTCTTCTGGGATTGCATTTAGTGCGCCAAGGGTTGGCGTGATTGCTGCAAGCATCCACGATGGAATATTGGCCTTTCTTGCTGCCTCAATCATTTGTCCAGTAATTTTTCCACCAGACAAAAGTTCTTGTGCATATTGCAATGAGGCTCTGCGGCCAGCTCTGCGCTCAATTTCTGTAAATGTTGAAATAATCTCATCTAATTGATCATCAACAATCTGCTTGGCTTTTTTGGGGCTACTTTCAAAAACTTTATAGTCAGCACTGTTCATAACTAAATTTCCACCAGTTCCAGCCTCTCGCCGTGCAGCGGCGTTGTCACGATACAACAAGTTTGCTGGTATGCCGCGACTGCCATCAAGGAAGCTCTGAGATCTTCCAACTTTATCAATACCAGTGTCATATGTCGTGGAGTTTTGCGGTGTGGTTGGAAAAGATCCTTTATCTAAGTCTGGAACAAAACCTCTATAACCAGTTGTACCCCAATCCATACCAATTTGCTCTGCGTCTGCTAGTGCAAGCCTAGTTTGGCCTACACTTGGGATACCCATCTTTTGCAGTCCAGCCTTGTCCATGCCTTTTAAGAAAGCAGCTCTTAGCGTTCCTGTTGGCAAAGTTTTTAGAAAGTTCAGAACAGCATTAGGATCAGCAACTGTTGTAAAGCCTTGGAAGGGGTATATGGTTCGACCAACCATTTTCTCAGTGCCATCTGGGTTTTTGACTTTTACTTTTATTGGCATTCCCATACCACGAATGGCTTCATCTATTTTAGGTATATCTTTTTTATCAAGTGGCATATTTCCTTGATTTCTAATCATCTGACCAAACAACTCTCCAGTATGCATTGCGAAGTCACCTGATTTTTCACCCATCATTAAGCTAGTGTAATATGGATCTTCAGTTCTTATAGCCTCGTTTAATTTGCTGTTTGTTGGACCTTCTGCACCAGCGTATCCTTGGCCCGGTATATCTGTATATTGAAAACCAGCCATAGAATCCACTGGCTCTGGCAATTCTCTACCTTGAAGATTTGTGACTGTGTGCCTGCCAGTAGGATCACCAACAATACTCATAAGAGTTTTGCCTTTGAGATCGCTAATGGTTATTTGCTCTGGAGGTAAGGTGTCATTTGACAAATATCCTTGGCTGAAGTGATCTCTCAAAAGGTTTGCTTGTTCACTTTTTATATTAGAAAACGCACCAGCTTCTGGGATGTAAGGTAGACCAGCTACTTCTCTAGCAGATGGTATATCAGATATTCTGTCAGCAATTTCGTTTCCATCTCTTTTATAATCAAAGAGATTCTTCAAAGCGCCGAAAACATTCTCAATTGCTTTGACTTTACCCATTACTTCTTGCCCTTATACCCAGCAGCCCTGATAGCACGACCCTGCTTTTCAGCTTCGGCTTTGGTCTTGTAGACCTTGCCCTTGCTGCCCCAGCGGTATCCGCCTTTGACCTTACGAACAGGCATCTTAGCCGCCCAATAGTTCGTTCATCAACTCATGCACATTGCCGCCGCCAACACGCATCACTTTGACTTTCATGCCATGATCTTCAGGCATATCCATCATCATGTCGCCGTGGCCGCATTCGCAATCGCCGCCGTGTTCGCAATCGCACTCTTCGTATTCATCATCGTGATGACCATCGTCATGGTAATCCATGTCTTCTTCAGCAACGCCCTTGTAGTAAGGGCCATCATTTTCGATGCCGTGAAGGCGAAGGCAAAGAAGCAAGAAGTTTACCAATTGCTCTTCAGTAAGATCTAAGCCTTCTGCGTCATGTGGAAAACCCATTCGCTTTTCAAAGAGAACTGCGTTTTCTTCCATGTGTTCTACATTTACTTCAGCCATTATAGCCTCCTATCGCATTGGACGCGCTTGTGGGCGCGGGGATTGCATTGGTGCAGCAGGACGCATCCTTGGACGTGTTGGAGTAACAAGGCCAGCATCAACCGCCTCTTCCATAGTCATCACATTGGGTTCCATAGTCACACCGCTAGATGGGCTATAGTTTTCGCTTGGCATTCGAATAACACCACCCATTTGAGAGGGAGCCAGACGTTCCTTTTGACCATCAACCATGTAAGTTGACATTTGATCAGGAGTTACCTGACCAGAACGGATCAAGCTATCCATAATTTCTGGTGACATACGCTCCATGCCGCCATCAACTTCGTAAGACATTTCAGTCTCTGGCATCATTTCTGGGTTGAGCTGGTTCATCAAGCTCATAGATCCTTCGGCCAACATCCGTTGCAGCTCACCAGACATGCGCTTTCCCGCCTTTACAGCAGCAATTTCACTTGAGAGGTTTACAGGAATTTCAGCACCAACAGCATTAGCCATTTGCTCAAAGCTCTGTAAAAGCATCATTTGCTCTTGTGAATTTGGGTTCATGCTGGGTTCAGCCATGTTGGCCTCCTATTCTTCTGTTTCTGTTTCAGTGGATGTATTGTCTACATCCATTTCAATAGTACCAGTCAATTCAGTAGGATCGATGTACTGACCATCTGGTGTCTGATAATACTCCTTACCATCCACAGTGACTTTGGTCAAAATTAAATCGATTTCCTCTCCAGATGCCCACCTGCGCATCCAAGGCGGCAGAAACTCCATTCCACTGCCTTTGTAGTAACGCTTCCAGATGTTGCTCAGTATAGCTGGATCTACAGTTATGACGCCATCGCCATCGTCATCGTCATCGTCATCGTCACCTGTTATTGTTGTAATATCATCATCATCATCTCCACCAGTAACAATCTCTGCCCCATCTTTAGTATTTTTGACCTCAACTACACCGGGGACTGTCTCGCCGTCTTCACCGACAACACCTTGAAGTACTGGCTCTATGCCAGTTTCTGAGCTGCTCATCTCAAGTAACTTCTCCCAGTTAGCATCTCCCAAAGCACCGGGGCTGATGTCTAAGTAGTCTGGATCGTTCCAGTCGAACTGACCGCCTGTCGACCCTTCAGATTCATATGCCCTTACAAACTCATCAGCAGCAGCCTCATTAATTTTTTGTGGGTTGATTAGACCGTAAGTGGCATTTGTGACGGCATAGTTAAGAAGATCACCCACTCCTTTGCCAATTTTACCAAACACACCCAGCTCGCCGTATGTGTCATAAAATGGATTTGCATCAGAACCGACTGGGCTTCCTTCTTTATAAGCATCAATTTGTGCTTGAGTAGCGCCATTGTCCACCATGCCACTGACGATTTCGTCTTGCATATCTTGGGTCATTGTTCTTGCGCCACTGGCTTTATAATTTTCCTGCAATGCAACTGTCTCTGCTGCGTTAGGAACTCCGCCTCTTTGGCCGTACAAAGCCATTTGCTCTGCCATCGTTAGATCACTGGTCTTACCAGCAGCTATTTTTGCGTATGCAGAATCAAGAAGTGCAGATCCAGCTCCAGCTTTTGGGTCTACATATCCGCTTGCGTTGTTTGCCGCTGAAGGATTGCTTGTAAAGTCTCCTGCATCTGTATCTACCAAAACGCCATTTATATACTCCATTGAGCCAAAAGGAGTTAGAGCATTTATGATTGTTTGCCCTAAAGTATTGCCGCCTTTAGGCAAGAAATTAAGAGCGCCAGCATCATTTCCAGTTAAGGTCAAGTCGGCTTTTGTATCCGAAAGCGAACCTGTAGATCCTGTGCCGCTATCTCGAATCCTATCACGTTGAGCTGCCAACTGCGCGATTTCATCGTTCCAATAATCCGATACTTCGTTGCTTCCAGCAGCACTTTGTGCCTTAGATATTGCCGCGTTTAGCTCTTTCTGAACATCTGCAAGTGCCGTTTCTTGTGGTAATGCTCCAGCAGTATTCGGCTGCAAATATACAGGCTGTGCGCCCGTATTTTGATCAGTTCCAGAAGGTGGGGCTGGAACATTAATGATTTCTGGCAACGGTGTAGGAGTCGGAGTGCTTACAGTCGGGGCGATTACAGTTGGGGTGCTTACAGTTGGGGTGCTTACAGTTGGGGTTTCTGTAAATTTACCAGTGCTAGTATCATATGAAGTCGTGAGATTTCCAGAGCTATCGTATGGATCTGCAACGTCATTATTTTGGCCAATTTGAGAACCTGTAAAATCAGTACCTGCTGGCATTGGACCTTGGATGTCATTGCTTTCGCTGTTTGCAATACCAGAGATTACGTTACCTGTAGATGTAGTTCCGCCAGAGGATATTCTCGCCCCAGTGTTATCATCTACTAGCTGGCCACCAACATAAGATGCGCCATCGTTTGGCGTAAAAAAGTTTGCCAGCGATTCTGTAAGGCTGTTACCGCTGGATGACGTAGCTTGAGACTGCGTGGCAGCAGGCTTGTCGTCGTCCGTAGTCGCAGCAGGAGTGAAATTTTTATCGTTCGCAAGTGCATACTCGGAAGAAGTGCTGCCATCACCGCGCCGTCTGTCTTCTACAGCAGACGAAGTATCAAGCACCGGATTGTCAGGATCGCTGTAGTCGTTATAGAAAGTAGTAGGCGCTGGAGCGCCGCTTGGCTTGTCGTTGGTAGTAGTGCTGCTTTTTTTGCTGCCGCTCCAGCTCCAACCACTATGAAAAAAGTAAGCAGGCACACCATCTGGACCCGCCATAACAGGCGCATCACCACGATAATTCTGAAGCAAATTTTCTTCCTGCGGGTTGATATACGCAAGCATGTGCGGTTGGCCCATGATCTCAGTTTGACGTGGAGCGCCTGACACAACATTCTCTAACGCGCCCATGCCTTGATCTGGATAAGATTCTGGAGCTTGCATCGGCATGGAGGCAGGTTGGTTTTTTGCTACAATCGCGTTTACGCGGTCCATAAAAGTATTATTCATCACGCCCTCATAGGTTGTGGTTGTGGTTGCTGCGGTTGTGGCTGCGGTTGTGGCATCATGGCTTCAGAGATTGCGCCCAGCGCACCAGTTGATTGGTTGCCCATACGGCGTTTGATCTCCATGACCTTGTTGATCAGATACTTATTCATATCCATAGGCGGTTGTGCCTGTGGCCCCCCAACATTGTTGGGAGGGGACATTGGAGGGCCACCCTGTGGACCCTGCTGCGGTAGACCGCCGAAGGCAGCAGGATTGATGGGAGGCAAGTTATACTGCTGGCGGTACATTCTTCATGGCCTCCATCTGAATCTTAGCTGCATTCTTTTCTCTCTCAAGCTGCAACTCTGCCTCTAGCTTTGTGACCTTTGCCTGCAAATCTGCCTGCGCCTTGGCCATTTCGATCTCCATATCCTGCCGCGCTTCGGCTTGCTTGATCTGGATGTTGGACTGAGCTTTGGCCTGATCCGATTGTATTTGCGCCTGAGTGCGAGCCTTCAAAGATTCTGTCTCTAGCTTCGCCAGTTCCTGCGCATATTGCAATGGGTTGCCTTGCTGCCCTTGCTGACCTCCCATGCCTCGAAGTGCTTCGATCTGCTTCATCTGAGGCGCAGATTGCACAACTTGCGCTGCGCGTTGGCTGATCAGCATGTCCGTTGCTGGATCTACAGCGTTGAACTTGAACTTTGGATCTCTGAAGTCTGGCATTGGTGGCATCTGCATATTGATGCCTGCCTCCATGCGCTGACGATACAAAAGCGCGATATGCTCTGCGATGTGAGCAATCAGCACGGGCTGCATTTGCTTTGCGCCGGGGTTTCCGCCCAATGATGGATCTTGCATGAACTGCATGTGAACCGCGATGTGCGCCTCATGGTCTTGCTCTGGGAAGGCGCGGATTGGCTTACCGTACAGAACGCTCATGTTCTCATCGATTGGGTCCATCTGCACCGCCTCTTCAGGCTTCTGCAAGATTTCATCGATATTTGGAATGCGGATCGCCTCATACATCCGCTTGTATGCCTCATACAAATCATGGAGCTGCGGAGCTGATCGTGCCATTTCCAGAACAGCTTGAGCCTGCGCAATGCGCTGGGCTGTCGAGAAGATGTTGGGATCTGAGACCGGGACGATGTCTATGCGATCATCAAAGTCAGTACGATAAATAATTTCAGACGAACCAGCTTGGGCAAAGCTAAACTCATCTGGCAAGTTTTCTGCGTTCAGGTCAGCCAGAAGTTTAAACTCTTGGCCTTGCGCATAATGCAGCCGTTTGTGGATTGCGCTGAATGCCTTCGATCCCTGTTCGATCAGGGCGACTGTCGATCCGACTGGGGCGTTTGGATTTACGTCACCGACATTCAAATCGGCTGTGCTGGCGAAACGCTGACCTGCATCAACCATATAACCAAGCAGGTTGAACAAAGAACCGCTTGGCTCTTTGAACGGCAGGGGCATGATGGCCTTGTTCACGTCATCGACTGTGCTGTCGAGATCTACAAACTCGCCGGGGCTGATTTGCATGTCGCCGCCATTGACGCGGCCACGCAGCTTGAAACCACCCTGCATGTTGCTGAATGCGGCACTGTCGAGAAGGGCGCGAAGCGATCCAGTCGCTGCTTTACCCAAGCCACCGATCATGTGGTACAGGCCAAAGCCATAGAAGCCTAAACCGGGCAGGAACTTGTAGCTAACAAACCAATCGCGGCGCTTCTTACGCTCATCGTCTTCTTTCCAGTTACGGCGAATACTCACCACATTCTGGTTTTCATAGTCAATTGTGATCACATATGGGATGGCGACTGCGTTATCATCGAAGTCTTCATCATCCATTTCTTGGCCATCGATGCCGTCAAACAAATCATAGACGTGCATTTCAAGCAGCGTCATTACGTTATCGTCGCTGTCATCGTACTGATCGACACCTTCGATCTCACCGATTGTATCACCTGATGGGTCAATAGAATTTGTTTCGCCATACTTCGTCTGGAGATAGTACCCGTTCTGAACGTAGCGATTGAAGTCATTCTTTGGCATCCGAATGACGTGCGTGTAGCGCGGGGATGTGTAGAGATCTTTGCTCTCTGGCGCGACCACAAAATCTTCAGCCTTTACGAACTGGCTGCACTGCCGATCCAAGTTGCTGTCCCACCAGACCTTCTTGAAGGTGTGGCCGATCAGCGGGAGGTGAAACAACATCTGATCAAGATCAGGGAAGTATTCTGGCATCTCCTGCGTGATCTGGTAGTTCATAAACTCACGCACACGGCGAGCTTGATCTTCCATCTCTTCGTTTGGCTCGCCAAGGATGACAGATTTAACTGGTCCACCTGACGGATAAAGCTCTGCGATGGCCTTGGCGTTGAACTGGGTTGCGGCTTCTGCGATCAGCGGGTGAACCACAACTGACAGGCCACGACTTGAACGCTCATCTTCGCCTTCTGCCAATCCACCATCTGGATCTAGGGTCTTGAGACCTTGCTTGTAGCGTTCTTCCCACTCAGCTCGCGCTGCGCGGTCATTCTCGTAAAATCCTACCAGCTCGCTGGCTTTGCGCATAAGTTCGCGCTCATCGATAACTTCTGCAAGGTTTTGGTCAAACTCCGCATCGTCCAGCTCATCCATAAAATCTAGTTCTGGATCACCGATTAGAACGTCACCGTCACCTAGCTCTTCGATCATCAGGTCATCGGCGGGAGCGCCTTCAGCGAATGGAACAATGTTTTGTGGTTCAGCCATAGAGCGTCATCCTTTGTTTTTCTACTGGCTCATCGTCATCTGGGTCTTCTGAGTGACCAACGAACCATCCTTTTCGTAACCTTAACCATGCCTGTGTGCATGTATCAACAACATCGTCATTTGGATGTGCAGGAAAGGCTGCGCATATATCTATTAAATCTTTAGCCCATTTTCGATTAGAAGGGAAGAAAATCCTGCCATCTTCCAAAAGTGCGCTTGATGCATGGGCGCGAGCTTCTTTATCCCGATCTGGAGAATAAGCCAATACTGGAACGCCAGCCATACGCAGATCTTGTAGAAGAGATTGACCTGATGCCTTTTTTTCGATCAGCACTGCGTCTGGCTCCCACTCATCGTAAGCCTCTTGCGCCAATCGGCGCAGATCTGGGTAGCTGACCTTATCGTACCAAGCCTCTAGAACAATCGCGCACATTGCGCCCTTGTATTGGAAGACCCCCCAAGTTGTCCGGGCGCTAAAGCTAGAGCTTTCCTTGGCCTCGAATGCTGTATCGTATGATTGCAAGACGTATTCGATGTCGGGCAGGTCTTCCTTTTCCCAAGGAACCCACCAGCTTGCCTTCAGGATTCCGCCACCCTTGGGTGATGGGCGCTGCTGTAGCTGGCCTGCTGCTGCGTAGGAACCAAGGCTGCGCTCCAGTGTGTTTAGCGTATTGTCATCGATGCGTTCAGGCCAGAGCAGCTCGCCCTCCTTTGTGCGCGGATCTGAGAAGCCCAGCCATGACTTGCTTGGCGTTGGGTGTCCGATTTCGTATCGGGCAGGCAGGCAGAGGTGGTTCCACTCATCTCCTAGCTGGTTGGACAGGATATGCCCGGTCAGGTCTTGCTCATGCACACGCTGCATGATGATGACGAAAGCGCCAGTGCGGGGATCGTTGAGGCGGGTCTGCATGGCTTGGTCCCACCACTCCAGAACGCCTTCGCGCACCTTGGAGCTGTCGCTATCGACCACATTGTGCGGGTCATCGATGCAGATGATGTCACCACCGTCACCTGTCAGAGCGCCACCTACGGACGTTGCGATGCGGTAGCCTGTCCTATCGTTCTCGAACCTTTGCTTCTGGTTTTGGTCACCAGTGAGCTGAAACTTGTCACCGAAGTGCCTATCGTACCATGGGCTATCGATCAGGCGGCGACACTTGGTGCTGTCCCTGATTGACAGGGAAGAGGCATATGAGGCGTACAGGAACTTCTTATGCGGCTGGTGGGTCCAAGTCCAAGCTGGCAGCGCAACGGCCACACTGATTGATTTCATGTGGCGTGGCGGCACGTTTATGATCAGACGTTTGATGTCGCCTTCGACAACGGCTTGGAGGTGATCGCTGATTGCATCGACGTGCCAGTTATTCTGGAACTCGACGCCCGGTTCAATCGTCGGCCAAGCTGCTTTCGTAAACTCCCTCAATGATCTGCGGTAACGCTCCGCCTGCACTTGCTCCAGCGTTAGACTGTTCAAAAATTGTTGCAAGTGCGCTGAGTTGTTCATCGCTGATCCTCGTAATATCTATGACGTGCTTTTGTTCGACGGTTGTTGCGACTTCTTTTTTATCGACCCAGCCTGCGCGGTTCTTCAGGAAGAAGATCATGGCGGTGTTATCCCGATCA
>Ga0209194_1001855_pt1 | contig 12154 bp, 22 predicted proteins | sample COGITO_mtgs_1004_FD_184787 | JGI IMG/M metagenome (GOLD analysis project Ga0209194, IMG submission 184787) | Pelagic marine microbial communities from North Sea - COGITO_mtgs_100413 (SPAdes) (version 2) | ecosystem: Environmental > Aquatic > Marine > Epipelagic ...
GTGCGATTTTCAAATGATATACTATTAGAAAAGGAGGTGAGTCATGGGTGATGAATTTATAGTTGATTTCGACAAGCGTGAAGTTTCCCTGAAGTTTAAGGGTAAAGATTATTCTCTCATTTTGGATGATCAAGATTTGGAGGATCATTGGCACTCAATACAAGCTCCCGATGGGACTATATATGATATCAATATTTACCTCCCATCTGCTGATAGTATTTCGTGTTCAGCCTACCCATTAATAGTTGATGCTGATGGCTTTTTTAATACGGCTGATACTATCTCTCATAGATTTTTTTTGAGAGGAACTAATGGTGATGGCACAAAGTATTTCGATAACAATAATTTTGAGTATTGTGCAACGAATACAAACCTTAATAAGCAGATGAAAATCAAGAAAGAGATCCTCCTCCTGGGTTACGATATTATAAATTGTAATTCGTGTAAAACAACCTTAATGAGGAGGGTTTCTGATGATGAAAAACAAGTCTGTTGGTCATGCCGAAAGGAGCTAGATTTCGACAAATGTGAAAGCTTGTATAGCAATGAAAGTATCATGGAATTGGTACATAATTAGTACAAAATTTTGTTTTAAGAAAAAAAAAGCTTATTTTAAAGCTATTAAAGTGTATTTTCTAATGGGGTGTAATCATAGCGATATTAATATAATGACTATAATTTGTAGTACATATATATTTTATGCTATATTTGTATGGTTAAAATACAAACAATTTATTATTCCATATGAATTATTGTCGATGTACTAATAAATTTATAGTACAAAACCATTACAAGATACACTCATTTGGTACAACAATTTAACAATAAATCAATGAGAAATAAAAACGTAATAAACAAAGTGAAAGAGATACTCTATCAGTACCCTCAAAGTCAAGATAATGACAACGACCTTCTAGCGAGGATTTGGTACTCAGAGTTTATGTCAAATGGGATGAATCAAAGTCAAGCAATTGAGATATGTATGCTTTTAAAGAATGGCAAGTTAAGCCACCCACAAAGCATTCGTAGAACCAGGCAAAAGATTCAAGAAGAACATCCCAATCTTAGGGGAAGTACTTATCAAGAAAGACAAAAAAAAGCAAATAAAATTAGAAAAGAAATTGTAAGATTATGAAGTTATTTATAGCAACAATAGTGGTGGCTACATTGTACAATGCGTTACCCAATCAAACTGATAGTAGTCCGTTAGTTACCGCTAGTGGAGAGAGGATTAATGGACTATGCCCTGAGAGTCATAGATGGGTCGCAGTAAGTCCCGATTTACTTGAGGATTTCCCATTCGGTGAATGTATTCTAGTGGAAGGTGCTGATGAAATGAATGGAATTTGGAGAGTCACGGATGTAATGAATCCAAGGTATACAAATTACATTGATTTTTTAGTAGAGGATACTCGCAAGTTGGGTAAATGGTATGATGTAAAAATAACCCTAGTGAACCATGAGGAATAAAAAAAGACTACTTGAGGAGAAGACAATAGGTCTAGACTTGTTGATTCACAATGAACTAAAAAGATTAGCCAAGGAAAGGAAGGTTAAGATGAAGGATTTGCTAATGAATATTTTAACCTCTTACATAACAGCGAAAAACGTATGAGACAATGTAAGCTAGACTCATGCGACAACGAAATAGATGGTTCACCTAAAAAGGTTTTTTGTTCAAAAAAATGCTATAGACTCCATCATAGAGTAGTTAAACATAAGAAATGTGCAAGGGCAAGTTGCACTGAAACATTTGAGATAAAGGGGGGTGCTAAGAAGTTTTGCTCAAAGGATTGTAGGGTGATAGGCACTGAGAGAGAAAAACTGAATTTAGAGTTTACAAGCACAAGGTTCGATTATAACTACGGATTTATCTTTAGTAGATCCCTTGAAGATTGGGTCAGCTCCTCTAAAATTATTTTTAACGATAAATAACATAAAAATGAATAATAATAAAAAGAAAATTAGTGTAACATTTTATTTAAAAAAGAACTCAGAACATAAGGAGAGAGTTGATAGAAGTATCTACGTTACTATAGCTTTTTCTAACACTAGCACAAAACTAGCTACCGGGATAAGGGTTGATAACCCTGGCGATTATTGGAAGAAGGGAATGTTTATTCACCCCAAATTTGCGGATATTAACGCTGAGTTGTATAATATCAAAGAAAAGATATTGTCGTATGATCCCAAGCATTATAGGAATGCGGAAGAGATCAAGAATGCGTATAATGGACAAGATGTTTTAACAATTCCCATGACTATAAAAGAAGCTTTGGAATATGGTTTTGAGGAAAAGATAAAGTCTGGAGATTGGAAGGTTACAACTAGTCAGAATAGAGCAAGTGCTTTGATTAAGTTTGAGAGTTTTAGATTCAAAAGAAAGGCACCCAATTGGGGTGTAGTTAGAAATCATCCAAATCAAATTTCAAGGATAATGATGAAAAAGTTTTCAGAATGGTTAATTGATCCTGAAAACGGAGAAAGTAAGAGTAATTCTAAATTATCTGCAAATAATATTATTGGATATCTACACACAATGTATGATCAATACTACTATGATCATATTGATTTTTCGGAGGATTTAATCCCTAATCCATTCAAGAAAATTAAACATAGAATTAACGTCCAAGATGAAAGCAAAAAAGCTAAAAAAAGAGCAATTGATTGGAAGTGGATTGAATCTATTGAAAGTATTTCTTATGAAGATAAGGTAGATGAAAAACTAAGACTTATATGTCTTCTATTGGCTCATACGGGTTTGTCATTTGTTGAACTTGGAAAACCTGATGCATTGGAGTTGTATCAAGGATTAAAAGGTGTACAATTAAGATCTCAAAGACACAAGACAGGTAAAGATTATATGATACCATGTAATAGTAAGATAATAGATCTTGTAAATAAAATAGATTACTTACCTTGGAAACATTGGCATGAGGATACATTAAAAAATGCTAGATATAGATATAATTGTTTTGCACAACTGAATAATTTTCTTGATAAATTATCAGAGGATATAGGGTATAATAAAACAATAACTCCTCATGTTTTTAGACACACCTTTGCTATGAGAATGATAAATCACTACCGAGTACCTATTCCCATAGTAGCTAGAATGCTAGGTGATAAGGAAGATATGGTTAGGAAACATTATGGAGAGTATACTGATGATACAATTGAAGATCAGTTTGAATCTCACATGATTAATTTTGAAAAAATGAATAAAAATGATCGAATGCAATCGATTTCATAAAAATAAATAGTAGAAAAAATACAAAAAGTTTGTATTGATAAATATTTTTTTTGACTTTTACCATATGGCTTATGTTTGAACATAAGCGAATACAATATTGATAAAAAAATATCATGGAAAAATCCAATAATACTGAGAACGATAGGCTGAGAGAAATCATCAAAGTCTTAGAAAGTAGCGACATAAGGTTCGCATTAGCAATGGGTGTCGGTGTTTCAACCGTTAGTGCTTGTACGATGAAAAGCAGAAATAAAGTCTTGTCCAGGAGTTTTTATAAAAAGCTCATGGATGGGATTCCTTTTATATCAGAAGAGTATCTTGATTCTGGTAAAGGTAAAATGTTTAGTCGTGAACCAACAGAGGATGAGAGAAAGTCATTAAAAATACAATATGGATTACGATCTAATATACGGACATCTGTAAGTAAAGAGTTATGTGGAAGAGTAAGAGAGATTAGACATTACAATAAAGATACTCAGTTGTCTTTCTCTGAAAAGCTACAGATTGACAGAGGTATGGTTACCGCAGTAGAGGCTGGTAGGCAGAACCCCAGCTTGGGATTACTTGAGATCCTAGTTGAAAAAATGGACATAAATCTCTATTGGTTGTTGTTTGGTGAGGGTGAAATGTTTGGGAGACAATACGGTAGAGATACTAAAAAATTGAATGATAAGGAAATTACTAGACTAAACGAGGTTATTGATAATCAAAGATTATTACTAGAAGCATTTAAGTCTAAAATGAAAGAACACAATTAACCCCCTACATACTGTAATTCTCCCTTTTTTATTGTGCTTTAATTATCTTTGCTACAATGAAATTAGGTGTTTACAGTATAAAAAATGTACTCGTATCGGAGAAATTAAATGTTGTTATGAAAGACAATATTTACATCAATAAGCTTACGAAAATAAAAGAAGTTGTCAAAGACAATTACCCCACCCTTTATAAGAAACACACCTTAAAGAATATCCTTCAGCCTAATATAAATGTTAGGAGAATTGTGAATTGGTCCATGATCTTTCACGAACTCAATCAGAGTGGGTATCTAGATAGCGACAAACGGTTCTATATTTAATTTTTATCATTCTTCAGTTAAAAAACATTAAAAGTTTTGTTGTTGTACAACAAATTATTATTATTTTTGTCTGAGTTGAAAGATAAAAAAATTCCACAGAGTTATTACTTATCAGATCTGCAATCGAATCAAAGAGGTGTATCAGATGATCACAGTTATAGTTTTGTTTTTTCAGATAAAATAGAAGATTGGATTTGTCAGAGAGTCCGTCAACAACAAAAACAATCAAAATTAAGAAATGGAAACAACCGTAATAAACCAATATAAATTATTAGCTCAATGAGGATTGAAATAGGTGATTTTATTTTAATTCCAACTAAAAATCAATCTAAGGAGGATTGGTTACAAGAAAGGTCTTTAGCCATCGGAGGTAGCGATATGGGGGTCTTATTCAACCAAAATGAATACAACTCTGTAACAAAGCTATTCTATGAAAAACTAGGTAGAATTGAACCAACAGACCTAAGTGGAAATGCAGCGTGTCATTACGGTAATGCTTTTGAAGATGTTGTTTTAAGAGACTCTCAGTATTTAGAAATCAATGGGGAAAAAAATAACCACGTTAAAAACTTTAGTGAAGGAAATAAAAAGGCAAGTCATGTCCACTTTCCGTATATGATTATCAATAAAAAATACCCTCATATAACTTGTAATGTAGATGGTTTAAAATTCAAGGATAAATCTATTACGGAGGAGGATTTGATACATATGGTAGAGGTGGAAGGTAAGATGCCTATCCCAGAAGCTATTATTGAATGCAAGACCATGAATACCTCTGCTAGAGATAAGTGGATAGATGGTATGAATCCCACCTACCCCTGGCAGGTTAAAACATATTGTCTTCCATTCTTAGAACTCAACCCTAAGATATATGGAGAGATATATGTCTTCTGTTACGACCAAAGTATGTTGGGATATCGAATAGATATAAATGAAAAAGATGAAAAGAAAATATCTTCAGCATCTAATAAATTTCAAAAAATAATGGATAAAGGAAGAAAAATAATAGATAAAGCAAAGCTTGAAAATAAGAATGATGATGAAATAAATGAATTGTTATCTAAAATCCACCCAGAGGCAAAATCATCATCTCCGTCATTAGGGTCCTTCCTGAGTGAACTCTTTTTAAGGAAAGAATATATCAAAGAAAATGAAACTATTGAAGGTGATGATCTTGATGTGGAACAAGGATTACGAAGTAAGATTATTAATCAAGAAATTAAAGTTTTGAATAGTGAGAAGACTGAGATATCAAATTATTTTAAAAACAAACTTGTTAAAACCTCCTCAAAGGTAATTGACTGCAATTCTAGAGGTAGAATAAGTTATTCAAAGAGATTAAATATAAATATTAAATGATTTTAACTAATAATCAAGTAGAGAGGTATAAAAAATTAAGTAACCCTCCTCAGTATCTCTATACGGCTCTATATAAACAAATTCATGTTAATAGAATTGGAAAAGCAAGATCCTTTGCTGTACCGAAAGAAGGAGGTTACATGGCATATGCTGTTTACTATTATTTTTTAAAACAGCTCAACTATGATGATAAAAAATGTATGACTGAGATGGGGTGTACCTATGCGATGCTTGTTAGGATTCAATTGTATTTAGACCATTCAATTAGATTTTCTGATGAGGGAAGAGTCCATACTAAGATAAAGCTTGTTAGAAATTATATGTTGCTAGAGCAACTGAAGATTCCATACGAGTTGTTAATTAATGTAAATCAATAAATATATATAATATGAGTAATAATAATGGTGGGTTAGTTTATGAAGAAGAATCAGACAACCAAAGAAAGATTTTTGTAGAGATTAAACCTGATACTAAGCTAGTACGAAAGTGTATTGGTGAAGAGTCAGAGAGATTGATAGCACAAAGCAATAATAATGAAATTCTTCCTAAAGGTTTTAGGGTAAGAACTCTTGAAATGGGAGAGAATAAAGGTAAAGAAGTTGCCGAAGAAATGTATAATTCAATTCCTAATGTTCAGTTATTAAAAGTTTCCTCTGAGGAAGTATTTGGACAAAGAAAAATGCAATTGTTATTCAACAATATGCAAGATGATAGTCCTGATGTTCAGGTTCAATGCACGTTAATAAATGATAGAAATTCCGTGAACGGATATGCTTCAAATTTCATTGACAAGATGCCAAATATTAAAATTGGTACATCTATGACTGTTAAAATCAAAAAGTATACAAATAAAGATACAGGTAAGGAAAAAAGGTATATTGAAATTACTCAAAATAATAAGATTATTCAAAGTGCTTTTTGGGATTACGATAAAAATAAACCAAAAGGGGGGAAACCATCAGCTACTTTAAAAGAGATAAAAATAATGGGGGAAACAAAAGAAACTTGGGATTACACTAAAGTAACTGAATTTCAACTTGATTTATTCCAAAAGTTTTCGCAAGATGTAGAAACCTATTGGGATAATAGTGAAAAACCAAAATCTAAAAAACTAGTTGAGGAAGTCGAAGAAGAGATTCCATTTTAAGCAACCAAATTGAACTAGTGGTTTAGTGGGGGAGGGTAAAATCTCCCCTTATTTTTAAAATTTAATAATGATACCAAAAAAAACTGTTGAAAAATTCTTAAATGTTAATCTCAATGTACATGGGATTAGTAATAAAAGACCTGCTGAAGGGAGTTGGACTGAATGGCAAAGTGTTATGCGAACACCTCAAGATGTAAGAGGTGATGGCTTGGCTATTATTTGTGGTAAAATCAGTGGGTATCTTGAGGTAATTGATATTGATTTAAAAAATGCCATCGACCCAGATGAATCATACAACAATCTAAAACAAAAAATTAATAATACTAATCCTAACATAATTGATTCTTTAGTTATTGTTAAAACCCCAACTGGGGGGTATCATTGGCTTTATAGATGTCCAGAGGGTATTGAGAAATCTCTGAAATTGGCTCATCGTTATACTACTAAGGAGGAGAGAATAAAAAATCCAAAAGAACTTAAATTAATTTTATTTGAGACACGAGGAGAAGGATCATATATCTGTACAGAACCGACACCGGGATATAAAGTTGTGCAAGGCAGATATGGTGCCATCCCTAATATCTCAGCAGAAGATAGAGATTTAATTCTCTCATCAGCTAGATTCTTTGAAGAGGTAATTGAAGAAGCTGAAATACCTACATCATTTTTAAGAAGAACATTTAACATACCGAATGATTCCACAGAGATAACAACTTGGGAGGCTTATAATAGAAAAGAATCAGTATCTGCCATTTTATCCCAAGCTGGGTGGACCCTCGTTAGAGAAAACTCCATAAGAGAATTTTGGCTTCGACCTGGCGACTCCACTAATGAGAGTAGTGGTAATGTACATAAAGAAAAGAATTGTTTTACAGCTTTTTCATCCTCAACGGATTTGATACCAGGCAAAGCGTATGACCCCTTTGGGTTGTATACAATGCTTATGGGTAATGGTAATTTCCCTCAAACAACGAGGGATTTATTACAAAAAGGCTATGGAGTGTTGTCTCAAGCAAAAAAAGAAAGTGTAATTGATTACGCTGATGCAAGAAGTAAAGAAAATGAAGACTTAAAGAATGCCGAAGAAATTGATATTTCAAAGTATTTAGCACACTACGAGAGTGATTTTGAATACTTAACCTCGGTTAGAGATGACAATGTAAGCAAGGGATTGAGTACAGGAAGTAAACTAATTGATAAGCATTTTTTATTTAAAAAAGGGACATTCAATACTTGTATCGGACATACCTCAGTAGGGAAGACTTATTCTACAATATTTCTTACAATGTTGGCTGCCCTAAAGCATGATTGGAAGATAGTAATTATTGGTATGGAGAACTCTAGTGCTTCCTTAAAGCGACAGATCCTTGAGTTATATTTTCAAAAACCATTAAATAAGACTACTGCTGATGAATTCATTGATGGAAATGAATGGCTTGATAACCACTACACCTTCATAATGGCTAGAGGTGGTCATATTAGGACCATTTCAGATGCATTATCACTTTGCTATAAAATGTATGATGAAAGTCATTACGATATGCTATTCCTTGATCCTTATAGTGGTTTCGACACCGAGCAACGTAATGGTGAGACGAGCCACCAAGCGAATACTAGATTATGTACTGCTATGTTGAATTTTACAACTAAAACAAATATCAATCTAATTCTTTCAGTACACACTGTAACAAGCTCTAGAAGAGATAAGGATGCTAATGGACATCTTAAAAGACCATTTATGGATTCTGTTGAAGGAGGTTCTGTCTTCTCTAATAGATCAGATGCTTGTTTTATTTTTCACCGTTTAATCAACCATGAAGATAAATTAGAACGACTAACTACTCAGTTTTTTGTTGAGAAGGATCGGCTACTTGAGCAAGGAGGTAGCTTAACGGCTATTGATTCTCCGATAAGATTAGAACTCAGAGATTATAGATTTTTTGTTGGTGGATTTCAAGATGTCATTTACGATATAAAAAACGAGGGGAAAATTGATACTAAGGATCAAATAAATGAAACAATAAAATTTGGTGAACCTATGCCATTTTAATAAGGTCGATAGAATACAAATAATTTTATATACAATATGGCACTTTACGATAAAATTGAACATGAAACAGAAGAGGAAAAAATTGCATTTGAAAATTATATAAAAGCAAAGAGAGGCTATAGTGGATATCGTGATTTCCATTGGATGGACCCCTATTTGACGTGGCTACATATTAGAAATAAACATTATGATAGAAAAGAGACCAAGAGGTAATTTAAATCCAAATAGTGGAGCAAAGGCAAGAAGAAAAGGGCACAATTTCGAACGTAGCATTCGCAAGAAATTACTGCCCCTCTATCCAAAGTGTATCACGACAAGGCTTGGCAGTATCCACCTTGATCAGCTTAAGATTGATCTTATGAATTGTCATCCTTGGGCAATGCAGCTAAAGGCTGTGGAAAAGGGAGTCTATCCCGAAAAAATATTAAAGGAAATGCCCACAGATCGTGGGGAATACAATGTGGTAGTTCATAAGAAAAAGGGCTACCAACCAACCGTGAGCCTGACTTGGGATGATTTCTATGAAATTCTGGAGATGCTCGTAACCAATAAAATACTATGAACAAGCAACCAAAAATATTATTCTACGATATAGAAACTAGTCAGCTAAACTCTAGCCACTGGGCATTATTTAATCAAAATATTCAGACTAGATCAATTACAACTGAGTGGCACATCATATGCATCTCATACAAGTGGCTACACGAAAAGAAAGTCCACACATTATCCTTGGACTTCGATAAAAGTACTACCGATGACTATGACATATGTAAGGGTATTAAGAAGGTATTCAAAGAAGCAGATTTAATCGTCGGGCACAATGCGGATAAGTTTGATTTTAAAAAGATAATGGCTCGTTGGGTTTATCATAATATAAATCCATTACCACCAATTCTTTCTGTTGACACCTTAAAAGAGGCTCGTAAAGCATTCAAGTTCACTAGCAACAAACTGGATTACATTGCTCAGTACCTCAAAGTGGGAGCAAAACTAGAAACTGGTGGTCTATTTCTCTGGGAGGAGTGTAGTAAAGGAAATAAGAAGGCACTTCAAAAGATGGTGAAGTACTGCGAGGTTGACGTTAAGATATTAGAATCGGTTTTTCTCCGTATAAGACCTTTTATCCGCAATTTTCCCAATCTCTACACAGACTTTGATAGAATTAATTGTCCAAGTTGTGGCTCTTATAGGAAAGATAAGAGGAACAGAAGGAGAACTAAAGCAGGTATCCTCAGACAACAGTATCAATGTAAGGACTGTAAATCCCATTACACCCTTAGAGCAACAGAGAAAACTAAATCATTAACACAAAGCTAACATGGAAAACTACATAAAAATAAAAGAAGCGAAACCCAACAACAATGAGTATGTGCTACTCCGTACGAGCGTACACGATAGTAAGCCTAAGAAGCTGCTTTATACTAACGATCAATTCATAGATTTCGAAATGAGACCTATCAAGGTTGAACCTGATAATTACTGGAGACCAGTGTATGGTACTAATCCAATCACCAATGATCGTTGTGAAATAATCATAAACAAGAAAGACATCCCTGAAGGTTGTCAAAAAGATGGTTACGCATCAAACGAGTACATCACGACATACTTAAATAAAGGGAATAGATATATGTATGTCCATGAAGGCAAAGAGATCTCCACCATATGGACCGAAGAACTAGATGATTGATGAACTTAAAAAAGCTGAAGAGCAACTACAGGAGGCTATAAAGAAAAGAAGTGATAGGTATCGGATGATTCAAGATATGACAATCTCTGCTACTAAAACCGCAGGGATAATGAAGGGAATCAAAATATTGAATTCACAAATAACTTCATTTCAAAATAATGTCAATACGATCAAAGATCTTATGGGTTATCACCAAGACGAAATAAAAAAAACTGAACTAAAGAAAAAAACAATAATATGAGCTTTTCAATAAGATGCATTAAGGAAGTAGATAAGGTTAGGGGTACTGAAGAGTGGATAATAGAGTGGCATACTGCTGATGGAGAATACAGATGTGCCATAAGATATACTGAAGAAGAAGCTATAAAGACCTATCGATACGTTGAAAGCATTCAAGGAAATACAGTAAAGAGAACAGAGTTGGATATGAGTACTCTACTGGAAAGTCATTAGCTGTGTTGGCTAATATTTAATATATGTATAATCAAAGGGCATCTAAGGAATGTCCATTATTTTAATTCAACAATAAGTTTTGGTCAAGAGCTTATTTATCTGTGTATCTAATATAACTCCTGAATCGTGGTGATTTCAGGAGTTTTTTTAAAGTTTAATATGAATAAGAACGATCTAATAAACAAAAAAAAATATGAAAAAGGCTAAAAAAATAGTGGGCACTTTATTAATAGTTATGGCAAGTGTCTTGATTTTAATAATAGGAAACTTTATTGACTTACATAAACCAAATCAATGACAAAAAAATTAAATAGGCTATTAGATTTCTCATCAATAATACTAAATTTTTTGATTAGAAAACGTAAATGGAAAACGGCTGAGAGGTTAATGAATTTTCGAAAGAAGTATATTATTTCTAAGATACTTAGAATTATGAACCACAAGCTTCACACTCAGGGTCATCGATAGAGCAGCTTCCTCCTACGCATTCTAGTTTTAGTCTATGGATCTCATCCTTAATGTCCATATCTTTAAACATATCACCAGTTAATTTAGCTTCTAATTGGGTAATTTCCTCCTCTTTTGTCATCTCTTAAATAATCTTAATTTATAATTAAAGCCTATTACCTTATCCACTGGATTATAATTTATCCCAATGACCTTATTGTAGTTCTGATATTCAAGTCCAATACTTGGATTTCCCAAAACATCACTTCCCAAACTAGCCCACAAAGCTCTATACTCCATAGGCTTGGTAATTGTTTTGGTGTTAGTGATGGTCTTGGTTACAACCTCTTGAGGGGGGTAATTCTTAATCACTCCAAAATTAAATCCCTTCAAAATACCAACAACATCCATGTCGTAAAGCACTGTAATCTCATCATCAACCATAAACTCTCCTTTAAACTTCTTGACACTATCCCCTTCTTGGGTGACGTAAATAGTATCATGAATAGGATTACTAACGTACTTAATCTTGTCTATGAGAATTGTATCGGGAGGTAGTTCTACATATAAAGTATCTGTATGAGTTTCAGTAATTGTAGTTGTAACGAATTCGTACTTCTTTTTGGTTGCTATGATTGTCATAATCCCAAGAGCAATAGCCATTAGGATAATGATGGTAG
>Ga0209194_1001862_pt1 | contig 12120 bp, 13 predicted proteins | sample COGITO_mtgs_1004_FD_184787 | JGI IMG/M metagenome (GOLD analysis project Ga0209194, IMG submission 184787) | Pelagic marine microbial communities from North Sea - COGITO_mtgs_100413 (SPAdes) (version 2) | ecosystem: Environmental > Aquatic > Marine > Epipelagic ...
CTTTTACTACTAAAAAACGACCGATTTCCTTACGGATCAGGCTATTAAGCCAAAAAGTCCCACCAAAGCATCTCAATTTATAGCTCCCGCATTTTGAGCGATCGCATGACGGTAAAGGGGCAGCGGGACGCGATCGCACGCTTAGTGGCCTCCCAAACCCCAAATAAGCTCATTTATTTAACTTTAACTAAAACTCAGACTACGAATAAATTGATAATCAATAAAGCTTGATGTGGCAGGCCGTGTAAGGTGTACAGGCTAGCGGTGGTGACTTCGACATTAGGTGTCCATGCCACTATTCTTAAATATTCGGGCCTTTGAGGCTGGTCGTATCTCGGGCGTTTAGAACGTAATGCCGACCCTTTTTCAGACAGGCGATATTCGCATTCTAGTTTATCCCGGTGACCATCCACCAATACACGTTCACGTCGTTACGAAAGATCGCTCACTGGAAGTAAAAATAGACATCTCAGGTGCTGAGCCCGTGGAGATGCAACCAGCCAAAGATGAAAGGATAAAGACGACAGCAAAGCATACCAAGCGAGCACTTAAGCTTTGCAGCGATAATCTAGAGATGCTGAGGGAAGGAGCCAAGAAATACTATGCTGCACAATGATGCAATTGATGTTCACTACGACCGCGAGCGTAAGGCGTTAGTGGTAGATTTTGCCGATGGCTCTGCCGGTATCTGGCCAGTACGGCTACTTGAGATGGTCAAATACGATGGTAATGATTGGGTGCCAGTCGAAGCGACAGAGGCTCAGCTTGAAGCTGTAGAGCTAGGCGGCGATCATATCTACTGGGATGAGATAGGCCAAGACTTTCGTATCTGCGATCTCAAAGCGGGTATCTATGGCCGCGAGCCTTGGATGGCGAAGATTCAGCAGCAGATGGCGATCGCTTCTTAGCTGAGTGGCTTTCTCTTTGGAAGTAGGAGCGCGATCACTTGTATCGAACTCAAGAGAATTGCCATTCGCGGGAGTTAACTGAAAATATCACCAAAAGCTAAGCTGACAGGAAATAGGGCTCAGAATACCCTCTTCGCAAATTACTACAGTGATATCGGTTGAGGCGGAGCAATAAACACTAGGTTGGAACCCTCCGGTACAGCTCCCTTAGGCTGAAGCGAAAGCCACTTACTGAAAGGCACCTTTGTTTTTGCTAAGAGCTTAACCTCGTACTCATATGATGCAAAGCGTTCATTCGTCTCCATCATTTCTTCCATCTCAGAAACTGCCTTGGGCAAGTTCTTAAGAATCGCCTGCCGTCCCTCGTCCTTTATCCCAGTGAACCCGCGCTTGATTTCACTTTGTTCAATAATGGAGGCTGGCAGCGCCTTCGACCACTCTGAAAGATTAAACCGGCTGGCACCATCCAAAAACCGTAGACTCTCTCGCATCAGCTCAAATACCGAATGCTCTGTCGCTGAAGGATCTTTCCATTTATACACTCTAGCTAAGCGAGGCAAGTCAACCTCTTCCTTTAGGTCTGGGTGCAGATACATCAGTGGATTGTCCGTCAGCAGCAGAGAAACATATTTTTCGATTCTTTCTCTAACTTCTGCCTTCCCTTCTTGGAAGCGTCGAAGCGCCGTGTCATACTCACCTAGCTCCAGATAACAACGTGTTTCGGCCATATAAGCCAAGCAAAGCGTCAATAGATACTCATCACCAATTTGGCTTTTACGCTCTAGCTCTTTATCCGTCAGGTCAGCATAGACATGCTCAGCTTCCAGAAATCGGTCAATCGCCTGGAGTGCACTGCTGCGTCGATTCGCCTGATCACTCATCGTAAATGCGTTCTTCGCTAAATCAAGCGCTGCTCGAAAGTTGGAATAAAACCCTAAGTCAATCTTTTCGTCAACCTCAGTCAATGTCTTTTGAACGTCTTTTAATCGACCTTCCAGCTTCTTAAGTTTCTTGGAGATGATCGCAAATCCTGCAACAGAAACACCTAGTGTCAAAATGCTGGTAGCTGAAGTGAGGACAGCCAAGTTTTGCAGCTGAGTAACCTGTGCTCCCAAAGCTGTTAAACGCTTATGCGTGACGGCAGAGTCAACGCCCTGCAAACCAAGTTTCAGGATGCCAGTCGGATCGACACTACCGAGAACGTTCGGAGTTATACCAGTGGCTCCAGAAGTTTCCTTCAGCCACATAACGACCTGTCCTGCCTGATTTTGAATGACGCCACCGTTGCGAACAAAGTCACCATTAGCAAGCCCAGCTGCGATTTTAGCCGGAAGATCGAAAGAAAGTGAGATTGGAGCCATGAACTGTATCCAAGAACTGGGATATAAAGTGGGTAGGACGCGCGATCGCCAAATATGCCTAGCCAACTTACAATGCCCTACTAGCACCTTGATAGCGCTGAAAATTCCTTTGCTGATAGAACTGCAAGAAATCTCAGCAAAGGAATAAGGGAGTAGCAGTCACACATCCCGTTGTTTCAGAGTTTGTGCTCAACCCTGTGATCGCAGAGCGTCTAGGGCCAACTAACTCCCATTAGTTTGAGTCAGCAACTGCGATTACACACGGTTTTCTAGGCGAGATACTTCCATTTATCTTCTGTAGAAGACTGCGCTTGCTACTTAATATGCCGCTTATGCTATAGCTATGACTGGAGGAGAACAAACACTAAATAACGAAGCTAGAAGGCAAAAAAGTCAATGCGATTAGCAACATGGAATCTTAATCGCTGTCGCACAGGTTCCGCGAGAGCCAACAGACTACGAGAGGGAATAAATCAGGTGAATGCAGACGTTTGGGTGCTAACTGAGACATATGCTGACTTTTCTCCTGGCCCTGATTTTTGTCTGCTTGCTCACTCAGCTGATGCGCCTGATCGCAACGCGAAGCAGGGTGAATGCTGGGTGGCGATCTGGTCACGGTTAGATGGAGATTCAGTTCAGCTGACAGCGGATCTTGAACGTGTAGCTGCGGCAAGCATTGACAACTGCATAGTGGCGGGAACGGTACTTCCGTGGCTATCCGACAGGCGAGATCCGAAATTAGCTGGCGCAGACCTGTTTCAGGCGAAGCTAAGCGAGCAAGCAAGCGACTGGCGCAAACTACGAGTAGAGAGTGCTCTTTGTGTTGCTGGCGACTTCAATCAAGATCTATTGTCCGCTGGACACTATTACGGCTCTAAAAACGGTAGGGCTGCTCTTAGAGAAGCGCTATCGTTATGCGACTTAGACTGCCTGACCAGCGGCGAAGATGATCCGCTAACGGCTGAAGTAGGCCGAGCGAACATCGACCATATCTGTGTCCATAAGATGCTGCCGTTGAGTTCGCCTCGAAGCGCAGCTTGGCCTCCGATAGGTGAGTTAAAGGAACTGACAGATCACTACTGTATCTATACAGAGATTGAGGAGGCTCACTAGGCATTAGCGGCTGCTTTATATGATGTTGAGTCTGCTCACGTCACTAAATAAACGACCGTTTTTTTGACTACAGACAGACAGTGTGTAAACACTCGAAACCAGCACAGAATCGTATCTATCGTTTAGAATCTATATCTTGATCCATTCAGTTAACAGCAGACTAATCTTCTGTTAACCCATCAGAATGTCTACAGATGCAAAACTTCAAAAGATTCTGCTCCTAGCCTCCAATCCCAAAAGCACCCCACGACTCCGCCTGGGCGAAGAAGTAAGGGAGATTGAGAACGGCTTGCATCGATCAAAACATAGAGAAAAATTTGAGTTCATTCATAAATGGGCAGCTCGCCCTATGGATATACACAGAGCATTACTAGACGTGAGCCCAGATATCGTACATTTTGCTGGACACGGAGCTGAAGGTGGCGGTTTGGTTTTCGAAGATGAGCTGGGTAATCCCAAGGTTGTGACAAAAGAAGCCATAGCCGGACTATTTCATCTGTTCTCCGATCAGACGAAATGTGTAGTCTTAAGTGGCTGCTATTCGCAGTCGCAGGCTGAAATCATTGCGCAATACATTCCTTACGTGACGGGGACACAGTCAGCAGTGGGTGATTCGGCATCGATAGCTTTTGCGGTTGGCTTCTACGATGCCTTAGGTGCAGGTCGCTCTTTTGAGTTTTCGCATAAGTTAGGCTGCGTTTCCTTGCAAACCGAAGGGGGTTCACCGGGTCTATCCCCAATTATAAATCACGGGAAATACTACGATCATACAGGGGACAAAGCTTTAGCCTTTCCCAAAAATAAAATAGAAGAGAAACTAGGTATTCCTTTCTTCGACCATCTGGTTGATATCGTTAAACAGCGAGTTGAAAATTTCTCTGATGCACAAGCAGCTTACTATACAGGAGTAATCATCACAGGTGTAGAAGAGCGATTTGCCTTACGCGATATAACCTTTTCTCTAAATGAACAAAGTTTTACTTTTTGGTTTCTTCTAAAAGGACTGTCTCAGCTAGATTTGTCACGTCAGAAGAGTGTGATCGCTCACATTCGGAGAAACGAATTTGAGCACGAAAGCCTCACAATGCTAGCAATCGATGATTTAGTCAAGGCAGCTGGAGGAGTCTTAGGTGAGCACTACTACAAATATGGTCAGCATAAGATACTGACAGACAGGGGATGGGAACTACTCGATCAGGTGTTTGACCACGATGAGCTGTTTAGCATTAGAGACAAGCTTAATCAGATCGAAAATGAAGCTTGCCTATCTGACTCTAAAGACACGACTACATCTTCTGCACCTTCATAGTGCCAAAAACGAAGATTAAAGACACAGTCTGATGGATTTTCTGTGATGTGGCACGCAAGAGGGGAGGTCCTTATTAAAATATTCAATAGCGTCACGAAACTGGTTCTCAATGGCTAATAACGGTAATGGTCAGGATGGTTCATCTGGCATCCAGATAGTTGTTGCTTTGATAGGACTCTTTGGAGTATTAGGAGTTGCGCTCATCAATAACTGGACTGAGATATTTTCAAATACTGAATCGGCTAGCTTACCTTCCTCTAACTTAGTAGAGAGTGCAAAGCTAGAGCCATCAGACATAAGCGATTTGCAAATATTTCTTGCTACTCAGCAGTTTCGGAACGCTGATAGGGAAACTAGAAGGATCATGCTTCAGCTTTCTGGTAGAGAAAATGAGGCATGGATTGATAAAGAAAGTATAGGACGCGTGTCATGTGAAGATTTGAGACTCATAGATGACCTATGGCAATCCTACACTCAAGATCAATTTGGCTTCACGACTCAGAAGGCTCTATTTCAATCAACAGGTAAGAACGAAGAGTTTGGAGAGTTAGTAGGTTGGAGAAAGGATGAAAGTTGGTTAACTACTAGCGACCTTGACTATAGCTTGAACGCACCGTCTGGACATTTACCATCCGCTTCACGTGATGGAAGTTTGTCAGGAGGATGGCTGTCTTACTATCTACTATCAGATACATTCTCTGAGGCTTCTAGCTGCATTGCAGATAAGTAGATAAGTTATCTCTATCAGAAGTTTTGTGATCACGTTCTTGCTGACAAAAACTCCAAGCAGCCTTTATGGAGCAGCATAGGCAACTAAGTGTTAGCAGTGAGGCGTGACGTCTTCTTAATCTGCGAGGCTGATTTTCCGGCAAGCCAGGATGCAAACTGTTTTTATCAGATTTCCAATGCTATTTTCTTCACACTTTCTCATAAGTGTGGTTGTGGACTCAGTGAAGAGGAATATCTTAAAAACTCCGAAGAGATACATACGGAAAGAGCTACTATTTTTTGTAGATCATATATACTGCTTCTTTCATATGTATCTAGTCTATGAGAATTTCTAAAATAGCTTCTAAGTCAATGTTTTCAGAGTTTTCTAATAAAACTGCTTGGGATTGGCTTGAGCTATTTATTGTGCCAATTTTCTTGACCTTCGGCGCGTTCTATCTAGATAGTCGATTACAAATTCGTCAGGAGAAGATTGCAGCAGAACGGTATCAGCAGGAACTTCTCAGCAGTTACTTTGATACAATGCAAAGCTTGCTGCTGGTTGACAGTGTTCAGGACTCGTCAAGAGGAAATGAAATCCTCAGTGTTTCAAGAGCACTCACGACTACAACGATTAAGAACCTAGATAGTGAAAAGAATGCTCTACTCATGAGCTTTCTTCAAGAGGCTGACCTCATCTCAACCGCTTCACAAGACTCCGTTGCCAATTCACGCACCTTCCTGATTGGATTGGATCTTAGTGGTGCTAATCTTAGCGGTGCACAGTTAGTGAAAGTATGGCTTGATCAAGCTAATCTCAGCGGTGCACAACTTGAAGGGGCACGGCTTAGCGGCGCGAGACTAAGGGAAGCAGACCTTAGTCTCGCGAATCTTCAAGGAGCAAATCTGGAAGGAGCTCATTTAAAAGATGCAAATCTGAATGGTGCAGACCTTAGTGATGCAAAACTTAATAAGGCATTGGATCTTGATGGAAATCAACTTGCAAATGCTATTCTTTGTCGAACAGAGCTTCCTGATGGCTTTCAAATTGACCCTATGCGTGATTGCGGCCAGTGAACGTTCGCGTACAGGGGTGATATAGTTAGCTAGGCGAACCCCAAATAGGGGTACGGCCCCAACTATTGCAAAATCTAGCCATAGGCGGAAAGCGTTGTGGTGGTTGGTTTACGGCTGTCGAGAATAAGATTTTTAGAAAAATCACTAACTAAGCAGACGATATCAGCGCGACCACAGCCATCTTTGCTTATACCGTATTTTGCTGGCTCAGAGTACATCGAATACTCTAGCTCAGCAGAAAGTTACCAGAAAATTCGGCCTTTGGCAGTCTCAAATTTCAGACCTTTTGAGACATAGTCAATAGTGTGTCTCAATTCATGTCTCAGGATAGCGTTCTCAAAACGTCTAAGATGTAAGTAGACGCTTGAGGTAGGTTATGTCAACAGTCGGCTATGCACGGGTGAGTTCGGTTGGTCAGAGTCTTGATGTGCAGCTCGATAAGCTCAAGGACTGTAACAAGGTCTTTCAGGAGAAGAAGACAGGCACTTCTAGCACTCGACCACGGCTGAAGGCTTGCCTAGAGTATGTTAGAGACGGCGACACGCTGGTGGTGACTCGGCTCGATAGGCTGGCTCGCTCTACGCTGCATCTGTGTCAGGTAGCTGAGCAGCTTCAGGAGAAGGGCGTCAATCTGAAAGTGATCGACCAGAGTATCGATACGAGCGATGCCACTGGTCGACTGCTCTTTAATATGCTCGGTGCGATCTCACAGTTTGAAACTGAAATCCGAGCTGAACGGCAGATGGATGGTATCCGCAACGCTAAAGCTCGCGGCGTTCATCTGGGTAGAAGGAAGCATCTGTCAGAAGAAGAGCAGGTAGAGCTGCAACTGAAGCGGCAGGATGGCACGCCTATTAAAACACTGATGCAAGAATACAATCTTTCAAAAGCTAGCGTGTACCGCTACTTAGACGGCATCACCGTTGAAACTACTAATGACGTTGCCTACACTTAGCAGACTATGCCGCAGCCACTTCGTCAGCATACGCCTATGTAGGCGTGCTGAAGGCGGGCGAATCCCCTCACGGAGACCCGCCCGCCTTCAGCACGCCTTTATAGAGTTATCGCTCTCCCGTATAGTCATAAGAAAAAAGCTCTGACTCGGAAGTCAGAGCTGCACAATACATATTTCAAGTTTGGATATCTATATTTTTACAATTCCTCTTTGCTACTGCAACGCGACAAGTCTAGAACTGTTTGTCACTACTGGCTCTTATATCCTCATATACCCAGTCTGTGTAAATCTCGGCTGCCAACATACACATCTTGGGCAACTTTTTAAGGGGTAAGCCGTTTGCTCTCATGATTGCTTCTGCTCTCTCAAGCAACTGAGGTTCTATCTCTAAGTCAAACCCAAGGTTGTCCTCTTCAGAACCATATTCGTCTTGAACATCCAATTGATGTCTAAGCTTGCGAGCAGATCGTATCAGAATACATTCAAGAATTTGAAATTCCTGACTGATCTTTGGATATAGCCCTGTCATATCGCTATCGTTGAGAGCCTCTGCCTTTGTTTCCTGTTCAAATTGCGTCACATCGCCTTCCTCGCCTTTACATTAAGTACCTGAATCTGCGCCCATCTAGATATGCAACTACCCCCATCACGAAGTTCTAAAGTTCTTTTTACCCCCTTAAAGACACCTTGCATGCCCCTTATGGGTACCATTTTAATTCGTATCTATCTGATCGTCATCCATCAAAATCTTACTTTCCGAATCGGATAACTGAACTAAAAACCGGGAAAACCCTCAATACAGCTGACTTCTTGAGAAGCTAGTTTACAGCCGATAAAAACATGCTCAACCATAATCTCAACCAATATTCCATATATGTGCCAGTTTATGGGTCAAACATGGGTTGACAAAGGCCCCTCCAAGTAGCTATATTCTAGTCAACATGATTTTGAGGCTATGACTATGTTTGTTTCCTCTTCATTGGTTCCATTATCACTGCCAGCTAGTTTTCGTAAGAGGTTTGATCTTTGAAGGCTTGCTGCTAGTGTTGTTGGCACATCTTCTCCTGAAGAATTGGTTGAAGAACAAAAGGGTTGGAATACAACCAACTAGTGGTTTAACTACTCTATCGCCGCTTACAGTGCGAAGAGCATTTCTTTGACGACTGAATCGAAACTGAACAGGCATGGACTGTTATCTGTATAGCTATTGATAGCTATACATGTTAAAGCGTCTCATTTTTTGAAGTATCACGACCTGCCGAAAGAACGGCGGAGGTTTTTAACAATGACAGAGAGAGAATCGCAAGGTAGAAAATTTAAGGTTAGTCTTGGAGAACAGGACTCGCGGCATCTAAAGGAAATAGCATCAAGGCTTGGGGTAAACGAGTCAGAGGTTATGCGTAAGGGGTTACAGCTGATGGCTCTCTACGCGAAAACGAAGGCAGATACAACTGGCGAAAGCTCTTTAGTTCTGAAGGAAGGGGACCAAAGTAAGCAGCTGATGATCCTCTAGGGAAAGTTGTGAAACATATGCCATCCATAGTGGTATGAGTATATCTGAAGAAAGCAGTCCCCGTCTGGATACGGTAAATCTTGACTCCTTGGTCGGCACAATGTTCTCGTCTGCTGATCTAACGGTAGACGAGTCATTGCCTAGACAACAATCTATTGATCTAAATAAAGCTGTCGGATCAGAGTATGACTTTCGTACTCTAGACATGCAATTTCAGAAACAACAAACAGAATCTTTCATAAGAAAGTTCAGAGCACAAGTCGCTGGGGTATTAGCCGCTAGCTTGTGGCTTGCTCTCATTGCTACAGGTTGGTGGCATACTCATATGGTTGGAATAATAGCTACTAAGACGCTGGGAAGTCCCGAGACAGTAGAAGAGGGAGAAGAACTTGATTTTGAAGCTTACGATAAATCCTCTTCAATAGTGGGGGATACCGCTAAGACGTTATATGCAGTGATATCTCCTCTTGCAACAGCAATTACGGGATTTTACTTCGTTATACAAACCGGTCAGCAAGATGATAATGAGGATGAATCATAGACATTGTCATCATCAAGAAGCGACTACTTGCAAACCCATATTTAACAAGCATTTCAGTCGACATCTAAAGAATTAACTTATTCTAGAAGGATTATCTATATTTTAGGACTATGTGTTCATACTAATTGAATTAAGTTGAACTCTACCTGCGAGCAGTCAATCTCAGATGTCTTATTGTATCTTAGACACTTCAAGAAATCTGCTTTGAGACATAGGTTGAGACACCGTTCAGCCTCCTCTCAAAAGGTATAGGTTTTTAGTAGTTCAAAGGCACTATAAAAGAGTGATAGTTACGGCACTGGTAGTTCTCAAGCAGCAAAAAAGACAAGATAGGACTATGGCTCGGGAGTCTCTGATATCTGAATTTGTTCGAGAGGAATACCGATAGCTTCGGCTAGCGCATTGACGTTGCTCGTAAATTCAGTAAGATTGCCAGAGAAAGTAGCTGCGCCGCCTGTGATCGCTCCAACTGTCGAACCAGCTATCGCCAATTTCTTCAGCCATCGACTTATGCGCTTCTTATCAGGTTGTGCCTGCTCAATATCTGTCTCTAAAGCACTAATCACATCGAGAGATTCTTCCTGATGATCAGCAGGAAAGGTCTGGACTTGGCCGCGAAGAGCACCAATTAATGTTGTTATATCTTCTGCACTAGAGCCATAGTTGTTTTGCAGAGCAGACATACTACCGTAGTTAGTACCAGCGGCATTAGCAACTGGAGCAAGAAAGTTCTGGGTCACTTCGGAAGTCATAACGGTTCTATCAGAAAGTTTTTCAACAATGGTCATTAGGTTCACGCTTTGCTGCTTATAGGCCAAAATCTCACCTTCTTTAGCTTTCAAGACATTTCGATGATACTCCTCGATTTGAAACAGCTTGTCTTCGTAGAGCGCCTTGATGTGCTCTTCTATAGCTGGTCTATCCGCATCTGCTGACACTTCAAGCCGAACAATGAATGCTCCTTTACCCTTATTCTCAAGTGCCTGAATAGCAATGGATTGATCGGCGTACTCTTCAATGATTTCTTGGAAGGCATAGATGAAAACGCGCCAATTAATCCCTGCTGTAAAAACGATATCGAGAGTTTCAACGGCTTGCTGAAAAAGAGTAGAAAACTCGTCAGGATTGAAGATCCCAAAAGAGGGATAGCGATCCGTAAATTCTGACTTCCTTCCTCCTGTACCAGAAGAGCGATCACGATAAACGAAATCAGCTTTGACGCCCTTCAGACACGTAGCGCGGTTCACATTCCAATCCTTTATGCAAGCTCCTGTGAGGACAGCTCCAGTAAAGTCGGTGCCTAGCACGTTCGCCCTCTCGAAGTTAGTATCGCAAAGGTTAGCGCCTCGAAGATTTGCTTCACTGAGGTCTGCTCTATATAAGTCAGCTTGGCGTAGGTCAGCCTTATCGAGGCTAGCTCCATTGAGATAGGTCTCCATACAGAGCGCTTTACCTAGAACCACTCCATTGAGATTAGCGCCACTCAAATCAGCGTATCTGAGGTCAGCTCCATTTAGTTGGACTGCTCTTAAATCCCATCCACTGAGATCGACGTTCATCAGTGTAGCTTCGCTGAGATCTGCGTTATCAAGATTAGTACCAGTGAGCATTGTCTCTCTTAGATTTGCTTCGACTAGAGTAGCCCCGCTCAGGTCGGCCTCGCTTAAGTCAGCTTCGTTCAAATCAGCTCTGTCTAAGGTGGCATGACTAAAGTTTGTTTCAGCTAGATAAGCTCTGCTCAATGTGGCCTCGGTAAGATTAGCACCACTGAGATTCGTTCTGATTAGCTTGGCTTCGTACAGGTTCGCCCTACTAAGATCTACGCCTCTCAGGTCAGCCATCGTAAGCCAAGCTTTCCTGAGATTGACGCCTCTAAAACAAACACCCCGCAAGTCAGCTTTATCAAATCTGGCTCCGTCAAAGGTAGCTTCGCTCAGGTTCGCTCCACTGAGATCAGTACCTCTCAAGTCTGCTTCTTCGAGAACTGCATTACTGAAATCTGCTCCATCAAGTACAGCTCCACTAAGGTCGGCCTCTATTAAGACAACTCCACTAAAGTCGGCCCCCTGTAAATTAAAACCACCAAGATCAAATTTCTGCGAGTCAACCTCAATAAAATCAGGTGCTCGGAGTAAAACTTTACCAAACACAGATGCGCTATCAGTACGAAGTAGCTCTCCTACAAAACCTATCTCACCAAGATCTGCTACGCTCAGCTCGGTCTTATTGAGTCTGCTTCGACTAAGATCAGCGCCTGAAAAATTAGTGTTGCTGAAACTAGCGTCAACAAGGCTAGCACCTCTTAGATCAGCCTTCTTGAGGCTAGCGCCTCTCAAATTAGCGCCTTTGAGATTTGCTCTTACCAACGCGACTAAGATGTTGGGATAAGCTAAACGCCATTGATTCCAGGAATGAACACCGACCTGAAATTTCTCGATAGCTGTCAGCAGGGCCGCTGACAAATCCTTATCTGCCATAGAGTCTGAAAATAATTAAATAAGAAAAAGAGTAACTACTCAGGCTTAATTCTTTCAGTTGATTGAGGAAGGCTAGACTCTTTACAAGCTATGGTTTTGAAGGTGTAGAGTAAATCAGTAGGCGACCAGAAATTGAGCGAGCGCGAGCCAAAACTGAA
>Ga0209194_1001888_pt1 | contig 12017 bp, 8 predicted proteins | sample COGITO_mtgs_1004_FD_184787 | JGI IMG/M metagenome (GOLD analysis project Ga0209194, IMG submission 184787) | Pelagic marine microbial communities from North Sea - COGITO_mtgs_100413 (SPAdes) (version 2) | ecosystem: Environmental > Aquatic > Marine > Epipelagic ...
CTCTTGGGATTTGAGCGTTTCCAACAGGCCTAATCAGAAACCCCAATGAGAGCCAGGCCATCATCGTCATGATGGCCTAATTTGTCGTGCGAGTGTTACCTGAATACGGTCATTTTTGCACCATGCCCGGTAACTTAGCGGCTGATGCTGAGATTAAGACTGTTGAACTGAAGAGTGGAGGGAAGGCGGATGTGGCTAGGGCTACCTTATATGTTCGTGGTATCCGGGACCGTGATGAGTCCTTCACAGTTTCTCTTAGCATCTGGGAGAAATCGATAGCTTGGCGTACGCTGCCCTATTTAAAGAAAGGATCTTTGATTATTTGTACGGGAAATGTGGAACCTAGCCCTTTCATCTCTAAAGTCGATAACAGCCCTAAGGCTGGTCTACAAATGTCTGTGCTAGATATTGATCTGGACATCGTTCGCAATATGGACGAATCTGCTGAGGATGCTGACGCGGGTGATCGCGAGCTCACCTCGACGACACCTTAGCTTTTCGGGACTGAGACAGCTGATTTCCTCTTCAAAAAGCTTAGCTGTTAGTCGGCTAAGCTTTTTGCTTATGAATCAGCCCTGCGGATTCGGTAGCTAGCAATTTCCCAAGGTTGTATTGATGCGTGCTGGTCTTTCTCTATCGGAGTTTCGAGAATGTTTACCCGCTGGCATTCAGTTCTTGTAATGCCAGTGATATTTAGGCTAGTTGTTGCTTCTATTTGAGCTGATTTTCCGTGGGTTTCGTAACATCGTAGAACAAAGTCTGTAGTGCTATTTTCGGCGAGCTTGAGAGCGGCAAGCATTAGATTTGGATTATGGAGCTGTATGAAGCTGCACTGCGATCGCGCTTTGAGATCGTCGCAAGATATAGATGAGGGCTGATGAACAATCGGTGAGACATTTAGCTCACGGGCTACGCGTTCAGTCTGCGCGGTTTGCCAGCTATGAGAATGGGGATAGATGGCGTAGGTGAAGCGGTGGAGCCCTCTATCTGAATAGGGATCGGGCCATACTGGTGATTTGAGGAGCGTGAGGCGTAAGTGGTTAGGGCTAGCGTCAAAACCATGCTTGGCCTGGGTCAAAATACTAAGGCCCCCTGCGACGTTTTCTATATTTGCCCAGCGCAGCGCCGGGACTTCCCATTTAGCTTCGTCTAATTCTGTCTGTGAACGGGTTGTTCGGGTGATAGCGCCAAAGGGAATTTCGTAGGTAGCATAGTCTGCTGATATGGCTGTCGGGAAGTTAACTTTAAGGAGTGTCTGTGTTTCTTGCCAGTCAATGTCATTCTCCACTTTCAGGATAGGCGAGTCTTTTTCGAGAATATAGTCTTGGCGAATGGTGGATTTGTTGAGCTGGTATGTAACCCGTAGCCGCTGGCGGACCGAGCCTGTTTCGATGAAACGGATGTTGAGCAGTTTTGGCGATGGGATCGGATGTTCTTTATAGTCAGCTGCTATGTTCCAGGCATCCCAATATCCACTTTCGTCACGGAATGCCTGTAGCTGGTTGGCAGAAGCTGCTAGTGATTCGGTATGGGTGCTTTTTTCTATCAGACTGATCAGTTGACCGCTGTTAGGATCGATAGCCGCTCGAATAGAAGCATTTTCAAGAATATATTCGGTAGCGTGTGGCTCTAGACTGTCTGCTTTAGGATGCAGATCTAGATAAGAGCGTTGCGCTGTGTCGGGTGATAGCCAAAAGCATCGGTAGCCTACGGCGGGAATATCTATAGCTGAAAATAAAAGCTGAGGCTGTGCTAATCCGGTAGAAATGGTTTGGTGAGGTATTCTCTGTTGATCGGTATTGCAAACCATCCACTTCAGTGATGGACTAAATGAGTTGGATTTAGGCTGTTGGACGTTTACAACGATGGTGCGCGGCCAGCTCAGCGAGTTGAATACGATGATGAGTTTAGCGTTTGGATGAGGTGGGGCAGGCGCTGTAATAGATGAGGCGATCGCACTGATGCTCTGATCTAACACGCGCTGCCCGATCTCTCGTACCTGCTGCCAGTTATGATCAGCTTCGACAAAGACCTCGGGAATAGAAGTTCCTGGCAGAATGTCGTGAAATTGGTTGAACAGTAAACTCTTCCAGGCTGCATCAAGGTCAGCTTTTGGATAGGGCCGATTTGTGGTCAGCTGAGCGACTGCCGCAAATACTTCAGCCTGATAAAGCAGATCTTCGCACTGTTGGTTGCTTTGTTTTTGGTCGGCGTGTGTGGTGTAGCAGCCGCGATGGAGTTCGAGATAAAGCTCGTCATTCCAAGTTGGTAGAGCTTTTGCGGTATCGGCTTGAGGAGACGCGGGAAGCGGGAGGCTCTTTATATACCTATCAGGGCTAGTGAAATTAATCTTGGGAAAGAAGGGTGATCGCTGCCAGCGACGGGCTTTTTCTAACATGTCGCGTGTGGGGCCGCCGCCATGATCGCCCATGCCAGGAAGCCATAGGCTGTCGGGTATGTGGGTCTCAGCTTCCCACTTGGCTGCGTGGTTTGCCATTTTGACCGGGTCGATATCGGTGCCGATAGGTGGCAGCATGATGCTGAGGATGCGGCTGCCATCAGGAGACTGCCACCAGAAAAGCTGATGAGGAAATTCGGTGGTGTCGTTCCAGGAAAGCTTGAGCGTGGCGAAAGTGTCGATGCCACCCTGAGTCAATAGCTGCGGTAGCTGCCAACAAAACCCGAAGGAATCGGGCAGCCAGGCTACTTTGCTGATGCGGCCAAACTTCTTTTGACAATATTGCTGAGCGTAGAGAATGTGGCGGGCGATCGCCTCTCCACTGACGATATTAAATTCTGGTTCAATCCAGAGTCCAGCATCAATACTCCAACTGCCTTCTGCCACTTTCTGTTTGATTTGACTGAAAAGGTCTGGCCGGTTGTGCTCTATCCATTCAAACAGAGCGGGACTAGAGTGGGTGTAGGTGAGTTCGGGAAAGGCCTGTTGGAGCTGGAGGATGGATTTGAAGGTGCGTTCGGCGGCGTTCCAAGTCTCTGAAATAGGCCAGAGCCACGCCATGTCGAGATGTGCGTGCCCAACGCACTGAATGGTTCTAGCTTTAATCTGGGGACTAAAGGCGTTTAGGTTTCTGCGTAGCTGGCTGAGCGATTGCTGAAAGGGATGAATGACTGCTGGAATGAGGTTGGGCTGTGTAGAGAGTGCTTGCCAAAGATCGAGATCGAAGTCTACATCTTTGGAAGATTGATCTTCGATGCCTTGAGTCCTTTGAAGGCTCGCCCAGTCTAGCTGAGCAATTTCGCTTTCGATTTGCTTTTGACTATGCGGTTCTAAGGTGGCAAGAACTGCAAGCTCGTCTGCAACGAAGCTAGGTTCGAGAGTGAGATAAATATCAGGAAGTTCGTAGATGAGATGCGATCGCACCAAAGCACCGTCATCATGCCCAGGGCTTACCAAACGGATGGCAATGCCGAAAGATTGACCAGGCGAAACTTTCTCGCTTAGGCAGATACGAGTGAAGCACTCAAAAAGATCGCCGGATTGTACTAAGTGTCCGTCAACATAAATCTGAGCATCCTCCGCCCACCAAGTGAGTGCAAGCCGTAGGCAAAGACCTGCTAGTGGATAGCCATCAAAGTCAGTGGGGACTGCGATTTCTTGATAGAACCATTGAACTTGGAGCCCCTTTCCCCACGCAATGTGCTGACGGTCGTTTTGGGTCGCTTTTGTCCAAAACTGCGGGCCAAGCGTGGATTTGCTTGTGGCAGCGCTATTGTCAAAAATGTCGGTAGGCGCACTGTCTTGGGTGCTAATCTGCCAGCTATTTTGAATGTCTTGCGTATTAAGCTGACGCAGACGATTTAGCGTCTTTTGCAAGGTCGCTGAGATTGATGACGCAGGGGCACTAGAGACCATGACTTCCTTTAGAATTGAGAGCAGTGGCGATGTTAGCTGAACCGGTAAGGTGGGAATAGAGAGGGTTCTAGAAATGGCTTCTGGCCCGTATCAAAGCAATGTACTACGATTTTTCGTCGGTCAGTATAGACAGGGCCTAAATCGGCACTGTCGTGCGGTAGATCAAACGCGATCAAATATTGCGTTGGGCGCGGAGCTGGGTGTGGCTGTAGCGCTTGTACCCGTTTATGCGGCGCTGAGGACCGCTCAAGGTGTGCGACACAAGCTAACGCAATCTATTTATAAGCTTCAGCTAGCAGCTACGAGAACTCAGGCTAAAAAGCTGATAGACTTCTCTCCTTTTAAAGGACTGTCCTCCGCGCCGACTTGCGCGAGTGAGCACGAGTCCAAAGGACCTGAGATGACGCCTGTGGTTCATTCAGCGGATGGTTTTTCTCTAGCCTTAGCGCGTGAGACTGCTGAGGTTTCTATGTTGGAGATATTGGTGGCTGTAAGGGACACCTTATTGCCAGATCAGATCAACTCGCTAGCTGAAATGCCTACCGGGTGGGGGTTATCGGTGAGTCGAGGCCGAGATTGGATTCGCTGGCTAGTTCACCGTCTAGTGGACGCGGCTGATGATTCGTCTGAGCTTGCTGCGGCCCGTTCTATCACCAAGCAAGATCAGATTACAGGCGTTGCGAGTGATTTGGAGACGCGATCGCTCGTTTTGGTGTTAGGCCATGCGACGGTTTGGCCTGGGCTGAGCCCAACTCAGCAAGGCCAGCTTCAAAGTCAGCTTTCTCGCGTTTTTGGTGAAAATAATCCGCTTGGCGTTTCGGGGCTGCCGACGGTTGATGTATCTACAAGCTCCCTAGCCCAACCGATCTATTCTTTTTGGATCGCTGTATTGAGAACAATAAGTGGGTTGCAGCATCGGCATTACCGCCAGCTGACTGCTTTTCTTCCGTCTGGCTTTCAGTGGTTAACCAGTAGGGCTTCCCGCGCGAGGCTAGCAAGCAATCAGGCATTGCGACTGATGGAGACACCCTCAGTCTCTCACTTCAGCGCTAATAATTTTTCACTGACTCTAGCTACGCGCACTCTGCCGCCAGTGGAGGTGGCCTCGCCTATCGTTTGTACTGATAAAGATCTGCTAGATCTTCAGCGAGTTGCTAATGCTGATGCCTATCAAGCTTGCTTTGGCAAACCTGATGCTGGCCAAGATTTAGAAGCGAACGTTATTTCTGTAGACTACGTTGAACATCCGCTAGAAACGCTGCTGAAGTGGATTGATAAAATCTTGCTTTGGGTTGAAAAGCGATGGCAGATTGTGCTGGAGTGGCGATCGCATCCAAAAAAACGACTGTGAATTAGGTACAAAAAAAGGATCCCAGAAGCGGGATCCCTTTTTTATGGCTTATTGGTGATAAGCGGTACAAGCTGACTTATGCAAACCACTCTTCCAGGGCTTCTGCCTTGGTGTTGGTGTTACGAGAAAGCGTCTCGCGCTCAAAGTCCATATGAATAGAGCGCATTTGCTCACCATCTTTAGCAACAGCCACGATGGGATAGCGAAGAACGCCATCTTGGAAAGACACATGGAAACGGAAGGTGCCATCTGGCTCCAGCTCAATCTCTTTGCCGTCAATTGTGACAGTTGCATCCGGCTCAGTTGCGCCATAAACGATCAGCTCCGCATCAGCGACTAGCCAAAACTTGCGAGGTTTTGCGGGCGGCGCAGAGGCAAACATGCCTGCCCCTGACATGTTGACGCCAGACGCGGTTGGCAAGGCCCACAGCCCAGCACCTGAAGGGAATACGAAAGAGCTGACTGCTTGCTCAGGAACCTGATGCATAGAGCCAAACAAAGATCCCGCGATGCGCTGTGCTTCGACTGAGTGTGCCTGAGCAAAGACACTGTCGTATATAGGATTGCCAGCTTGATCGGTGGCACTGCCAGCCATTGCACCGGCTTTTTGACTTGGCGGAATGAGCTTGGCAACCGTGCGGCCCTGAAGCTCTTGATTCCAGTCAATGGTGACGAACTTGTCTTCGATCCAGTCGGAGGGATAAACGGGAGGAATGCGAATAGGCGCGGAACGAGAGAGCATTAGCCAGCGGCCATCGTCACAGATGTAGCCAACTTCGACGGTATAGTCGCGATCGCTCACAGGAACCGGTAGATACCACTCGCGAGCGAGCTCACCGCAGTCATACTGCTGAAGGCTATGAGGGCTCTGCGTATAGATATTAATATCGGTTACATCGTAGAAGCGGAGTGCTAATCGTCTACCGCCTTGATTGCGCAGCTCTTGCTTGTGCTCATTAGGAATGTCCCAGTAAGCGTAGGCCCACTGAGGATCGCGGGGAAGCAGCACAATTCGACTTTCACCATAGCCGCTGGGCAAGTCAGCCAGTCCTTGATCGACTGTTGCCAAAGAGGCCATGTCGGGAGCTGTCGATGTCATCGTTTGAGCGGTGGGTACGTGGCTTTGCGCAGGGTTTGCAAAGCGGGAGGCTTCTGCCGCCGCCTGCCCGCTCATGTAGTCTGCAACTTCTTGCGGGGCTCGGCGATCGCCAGCTGCAATTTGCTTTTGCATGATGGCTTCAACCAATTCCACTTTTCTCATGCGAGAGTAACGCGAAACTTCGTACTCGCTGGCAACTCTACGAAGCTGGCGCAGCGTCATTTCTTCTAACGGAATGTTATTAGGATTTGAACTTGACATATATATTTCCTCTTAAAAGCGTCACTTAAAGTCCCGAAAAACCGCGTGCTGGGATCAGCTTTCGGGATCGATGTCTAAATAATATGACAATTTTAAGGCTGGGGATCAGCTTGATCTCCTAATTTATCTAGGGGAAAACCGTCACTACTCGTGTTTCCGGGCTCTTTGGGGATCGCAATATTAACGATTCATGACAAATTTGCGATCGCTGCTCTGCCACGACAGAATTTTGTCGGACTCAGCGACAAGTTCAAGCGTTCACATGCAGAATTTCACAACTCGCCTGCAAAAAGGAATAATGAGATTTGACGATGAGTGAGGAGATAACGAGGTGGCTGCTGAACCGTCTAACGCTAGAAAAGATTGCGGAGCGGATAAAGTGGCTCAGAGACTTGCCGATAAAGACGCTGCTGATAAAGATACTGTCGACGAAAACACTGTGGACTCGAAAAAAGGCGGTAGTCGAATCATCGGGCGGCTTTTGCCACCGGCTGTTAGTTTTTGGCTGCGTTCCCAGGTAGATCAGGTCGCGTCTTTGTCAATTGATTTGACAGGCCGCGATCGCCAAATTCTTGCAGGCTATCTGCCAGGTGTTGCTGTATCCGCGAACCAAGCCGTTTACAAAGGCATTTCCCTAAGCCAAGTACAGCTCTCGGCCGCAGATATTCGTATCAACGTTGGACAAGTTATTCGCGGTAAACCGCTGCGCCTTCTGCAACCTTTCCCGGTGTCGGGATCTGTTGTGCTCAGCGCTGAAGATTTGGAGGCATCTTTGAGCTCCCCGCTGCTTATGGCAGGTTTGCTGAGCTTTTGGCGATCGCTGATGCAGATGCCAGACGTCGCTGAAGCTGTAAAGACTCGATACGGTTTGCTTCCTACCGCGTCGGATATGGTGCTAGCACGTCCTCAAATTCGGTTGGGAATTCAGTGCCTATGCCTCAGTTTTTACCCTAGTCGGCCAGGTGAAGAGGCCCCGGAACCGGTGATTCTAGGAACAAAACTCTCTATTGTTGATGAGCATTTTCTACAGTTAAGCTCGCCTACTTGGCTGCCCTCTCTAGAAAACTTTAGCGCGGCGGCGCTTGGCTCCTCAGAAAACTCGTTAGAAGCTGACCCGCCAGACGATCCATCAGAGCGCAGACCTGTGATAGAGCGCAGACCTGTGATAGAGCGCAGACCTGTGATTGAGGCGCTAAACGGGTTTCGATGGAATCTAGGCGCAGATACCCGATTGAGAGAGCTAACCATTGAGCCCTCGCGACTTTTGTGTCGTGGACAGCTCAGTGTCAGACCATAAGAAGACAAGCCTGAGAAAACAGAGATGATCGGGTGGCGATTAGTTTGTTGGCGATTGGTTTAGTAAAGATTGATCAGCGGAATGAGGTACACCACGAAGTAATACACCAGTGGCGCTGTAAACACGTAGCTATCGGTTCTATCTAGAATGCCGCCGTGCCCTGGGATGAGTGTGCCTGAATCTTTGACGCCAGCATCTCGCTTCATCAGTGATTCGGTCAGATCTCCTAGCAAGCTAGAAATTCCAATAATGGTGCCTAGCGCTGCGCCTGTTAGCCACCAAATCGGCCAGCTGAGCGACCAGGCTCCTACAATGCCAATACTGATACTTGCGCCGATCCCAAAGATTGCGCCTTCTACGGTTTTCTTTGGGCTGATGCTGGATAAAGGCGTTCGGCCAAATGCACGGCCAAATGCATAAGCGCCAATATCAGCACCCCAAATACAGGCAAAGGCGATGAAGGTGATTGTGAGCCCAGCCGGAAACTGTTCCCAATTAAAGCTGGTTGGTAAATAGCCGCCTAGCGGCAGATTTGTAACTGCCTCAGCCCCTAAATCGCGAATACGAATCCAATAGGTAGGCAGATAGCCGCCATAGAAAAGTGCCAGAATTGAGGCCGCGACGTCTGCAATCGTGGCAAATTTTGGCTGAAACAGTAGGTAGAAGCAGATGCAGGTGCCCGCTAGCGCCAAGGTTGCATCAGTCACAGGGGGCGAAATATGGGCAGTGACTAGCAAAACTTGACTAACGACTAGAGTGGTTTTGGCGGCTGGATTAATACCCTTTGCCCTGACTAGATCAAAGACTTCTAGCTGCCCTAGGTAAACAATAATGCCGAATCCGATGGTGAAGTACCATCCGCCCAACATAATGAGGCTGATAGCGATTGCGATCGCAACAATTCCACTGGCAATGCGAACCCAGGGCATAGGCGTACTCACTCAAGTAAATGACGTGCTTATACAGCGGTGCAACCAAAGCGATTAAAGAAAAAAGATTTGGTAAAACACTACAGTACAGTCTATCTTGCTTGTACCAAGGGTCGGTGAGGTTTTGCCTACTCAGCAGGGCTGAACTTAAGGAAACGACTTAGACTCAATTGTCAGCGTGGGTCAATGAAATATGCCAATGTACCCGTCTTTCTGTCATCGGCCGACCCCAGTATTCGACCACCTTTAAGTATTCTGGCTTGTGCCAATAGGCGTGGGCCATCTCAAATATAGCGACGTTATCTGTCGATTTGAGGGGAGATATTTGCTCATGCGGCCAGTCTTCTGCCTGCTCGCTATCAGCAAACTGCGCAAGGTAGTCAGCCGCTAGGGCAACGCCTATTTTGCCGTTGCTAGTGTAGTCGTACAAATTAAGTCCTTGATGCCTTGCCAACTCCGCCGTTTGGATCATGGCGTTTAGTGCGTATAGCGAATAAGACAGCGAAGCGGTGCGATCTATCTCTTCAACCAACTGCCCTTTGCGATCGATTTGAATCGGAATGAGTTCTTTGAATCGCCCGAAGGCATAGTCAAGCAACGTTTCGTCTTTGAGAAAAGATCCTGCGATCGCAATGAAGTGAACCCGCCAGTTCTCAAAATTGTTGATTCTGTCCCAGCTCAAGGCACTTTGCGCCATGCTGCTAACCCAATCTTCTAACGAGGCCTTGTCCGCTACTGGCCATTCTGGATAGCTATAGGCCAAGTCTGCGCCGTAAAACATCCCTGGAATTGAAACCGATAGCTCAATTTTGGACTGCTGACTTAAAAACTTAGGATTCATACGTGTTTCAGGGTCGATGCACCACACGCGAATTAAAGAGATGAGTTTCTCGGCATACTGAGCCTCTTCGGTAAAGGCATATGCCAGTCCTAAAGTAGAAACGTCTTTGCCTAATGCGATCGCCTGCTCATAATCTTGTCTGTCAGCATCGGAATTAATCTGACCGTCTCGGCAGTCGGGTTCTTGGTTGTCAACAGCAGTCCATCCGCAGTAAGGCTGCTCTGTGTGATAATCATGCCCGTCATTCGGCCCGCCATCATAAGTGACACTGTATGGCCCTGCAGAAAGGGCCGCATTGGCCTCTGTCATCATGCGATCATAAGCTGCTTTCCACGGCTGTTCTCCGCTGTCAACCTTTGCCCTGATCGCAGCAATTTCGGCTGAGTTGAGATACGTATTAGGATGCGACTCACCCTCTACAGCCGTTCTAATCATAGAAACCTCACTGGTCTCTAGATAAAGGCTAGGGTCTTCAGATAGCTGCGGTGGACTGCTAAGCGATCGCATGACAAAAGAGCCTACCAGCACAAAGAGAAGCAGTCCCACGATAAAAAATCCAATTGCTCTTTTAATCATTCAGCACCCCAATTTATTTCTCTTCATTTGGTTCCCTACTTAAACGACCAATCGAGCGCGACTAGCGAGGTGCTGCTTGTGGCACATTGCTGTCGTGATATTGCTGTGACACATTGCGAAACGTTCTAGAAATTAGCCTGTACGACTCGTTGGGCAGATGGCTCATTGAGCAGAATAAGTGGCTGAATCTTAACTTTATTTTTTGACTACAACCGCGATAACACTTATTTCTGAAGCCAGCTTCATCTCAATGTGAAAAATGAGCCGTCATAAACACTGACATCCTCTAGTATTAAAAAAAGTTGAAACGTCCGGATAGTCAAAAGCCTGTCTTTTGTCTTCTCAGATAACAACTTTAGAGAACGCGCATCTACTCCTGAAAATAATGGCTATTACCAAAGCTTCCATCAGACGATTTCAGACCAAAATTGATGCCCTAACCTACAAGCTGACAGAGAGCTTTCCTACCAACGCATATCGTAAACACGAAGTTTTAAAAAGTGATCTAGAAGGCAGCTACGTAATCAACTTTGGGCGGGCAGGCTTTTTTTCTAATTTCTTTGAGGTCTTGGGTTACGTTGGCTGGTGTGAGCGCGAAAAGTACACCCCGATTGCGTATGGAGGTCGATACTGTAACGATTCCTACCGGAGAAATATGTACTGGTCGGATAGTGGGTATAACGGCGTTTATAACGTTTGGGAGTACTTCTTTGAGCCTCTTTCCAGAAAGCCTGTTGATTGTCTACTATATCCAGATAATTTTGGCCGCGATACGCGCGAGCACATTTTCGCGCCAGATGGCTCTGGTATTGGGTTGATCAAAACGATTACCACCGAGACGATTGCCCGCGTCGAAAATGAGCGCCGCCGGGAGCTAGAGATTGCCCCTGTAGAAATTACTGACGACCTTGAGAGCTTTGCGCATTCAAGGGGCTATGCCAAAGTTTGGCGGATGCTAGCCTATCAGCGCGACTATCCTTCTGTGCAGTATCGAAAGGCTGTTAATAAAATTATTCGTAAGTATGTAAAGCTGAAGCTGAGTGTGCGATCGCAAATCGATCAGTTTTACGAAAAGCACATGGCAGGAAAAAACGTTGTTGGCCTACACGTTCGTCGTACTGACAACATCGGTTCAGAGCACCTAGGCATAGATCTCGATCAGTATTGTCAAATCGTAGATGCCTACTCATCCGATTGCTTGATATACATCGCTACCGATTCAAATAAAGTCCTCAATCAGCTAAAGCAGCGCTACGGAAAACGTCTTCTCTATAGCAAGTGCGTACGCTCAAACAGCAGTAAGCCTGTTCACAACAATCACGCCAAAAGAATTACCAGTGGCAACCCTCAGCTAGGCGAGCAGGTACTCACCGACGCCATACTACTCTCCAAAACTCGGTTTTTCGTCCATGGTCTGTCAGGTGTAGCGTCAGCAGCCCTATTTTTCAACCCAGACCTAGCACATAGAAGCGTGTGGGACGTCTTCTCCCAAGACTCAAATCTGCGGCCAATCAGTGCGTACAGCTTTTGATTACCTTCCTCGCAAAAGTCATATAGCCTTTCAAGCATACTTTTGCTTTGGGTAACGTCATTATTGTCCTATATGCCAACTTTTCCAGGTCACAACTAAATAAAACCACTTACAGCTATATAGTGCTTCCATATAGAGCCCATTTAAGATCTCAAGAATTGCTTGCAAGCCGCTTAATCATTAGCCTGGCGAAGCAAAAGTCCATTTGAGCCTTGGCATTGACGAGCGTCCGTTCAAAGTTCTTCGTGAGGCTCTTAC